>Ga0137397_10002705_pt1 | contig 12319 bp, 11 predicted proteins | sample czorhiz116metaG_FD_106658 | JGI IMG/M metagenome (GOLD analysis project Ga0137397, IMG submission 106658) | Vadose zone soil microbial communities from Angelo Coast Range Reserve, California, USA - czorhiz1.16 metaG | ecosystem: Environmental > Terrestrial > Soil > Vadose zone | place: USA... | reverse complement strand
CCGGCAAGACGGTCGTCGGCATCTACTACACGACGGCGGCGGCGCCCTCGACGAGCGCCCAGGCCAAGCAGTTCGGCGACGACTACAAGAAGAAGTTCGGCAAGAATCCCGAGCCATACGCGGCCGAGTCCTACGTCGCCACCGCCATCGCCCTCAAGGCGCTCGAAGCCGCCGGGGCCGGCGGCAAGACACCGACCCGCGCCGCCGTGGCGGCGGCGATCCGAAAGGTCAAGTACACGGGCATGACGGGCTCGATCGAGTTCGACGACAAGGGCGACCCGAAGAAGGCCTCGTACTACGTGATGCAGGTGTCCAGCGACAACCCGGAGAAGTGGGGAGAGAACAAGGAAGCGAAGCGTCTCGCCATCGCAGCGCCACCGCTGAAAAAGTAACCGGACGGGCTGGCCGGGCTGGGGGAGGGGGTGGGCGGCGCTCTCGCGACCAGCGGAGTGGGACCCCCGAGTCCCGCCCGCAGCTCGAAGAGCTGCGTTCGGGCGAGTGGGTGACGGAGCCGGTCGCGAGAGTGCCGCCCACCCCCTCCCCCAGCCCGGCCAGCCCGTCCTAGCGCATGGACGTCGAACTTCTCGTCAGGATCTTTCCAGAGGTTCTCCTCGACGGCATCATCCTCGGCTTCATGTACGCGCTGATCGCCCTCGGCTACACGATGGTGTACGGCGTCCTCGAGTTCATCAACTTCGCCCACTCGGAGATCTTCATCGCCGGCGCCTTCGTGGGCGTCGAGATTCTCCTCGGGCTCAAGAGCGCCGGACTCCTCGACGCGCTCCCCTGGCCGATCGTCCTCGTGCTGGTCCTGATCGCGGGTATGGCCGCCAGCGGGCTGCTGGCCGTCACCGTGGAGCGGATCGCCTATCGTCCGCTCCGCGGCGCGCCCCGGCTGATTCCCCTGATCTCCGCCATCGGGATCTCGTTTTTCCTCCAGGACCTCATCCGGCTCGTCGAGTCGCTCTGGCGGAACGCCTTCAACCTGGTTTATCCCACCATCGACGTGCTCAACCTCCGCTTCGAGCTGACCCAGACGACCGACGTGTCGGTCAAGTCCCTGGTCGTGATCGCGGGCGCGCTCGCCATGCTAGGGGCGCTTCACTTGATCGTGAACCGGACGAAGGTCGGCACGGCCATCCGCGCCGTGGCCGAAGACCAGGCGGCGGCCAGCCTCATGGGCATCGACGTCAACCGGATCATCTCGCTCACGTTCCTGATCGGAGGCGCCATGGGCGGCGCCGCGGGCGTTCTCTTCGGCGTGCAGTACGGGCTGATCAACCCGTACAGCGGCTTCATCCCCGGGCTCAAGGCGTTCACCGCGGCCGTGCTCGGGGGCATCGGGAACATCCCGGGCGCCATGCTCGGCGGGCTCGTGCTGGGGCTCCTGGAGGCGTTCGCCGCTGCCTACCTCTCGCTCCTCACGGGCGGGGCGTTCGGGGCCGAGTACAAGGACATCTTCGCCTTCTCGGTGCTGATCCTGATCCTGATCTTCCGGCCCAAGGGGCTGCTCGGTGAAGTCGTGCGGGAGCGCGCGTGATCCAGGCGCTGCTCACGGTGGGCCTGGTAGCGCTCTCGGCGCTCGCCGTCGCTACTTTTCCCCGCTCGATCCTCGTGTTCCTTCTCTTCCAGGGCTCGCTCGTCTTCGTCTACCGCGCCCGGATTCCCGAGTGGCTCCGCTGGAGCCTCCTGGCGGTGGCGCTCCTCTTCCTGATGCCGGCCATCGGGTACTTCAACGGCTACTATCTCGAGGTCGCCACCCAGGTCGGCATCTTCGTCGCGCTGGCGCTCGGCCTCAACATCGTGGTCGGCCTGGCCGGACTGCTGGATCTCGGCTACGTGGCCTTCTTCGCCGTCGGCGCGTACTCCTGGGCCATCTTCGGCTCGCCGCACGCCAACGTGATCTTCGGCGGCAGCGGCTTTCCCCTGGCCGGCTGGTGGTTCTACGTGTTCCTCTTCGTCGGGCTCGGTGCGGCGGCGATCACCGGGATCCTGCTCGGGCTACCGGTGCTGCGGTTGCACGGCGACTATCTGGCCATCGTCACGCTGGGGTTCGGCGAGGTCATCCGCGTCCTGGCCAACAACCTGGACAAGCCGATCAACCTCACGAACGGCCCCAAGGGGATCACGCCCATTTCCCGCCCTCCGACGCCGTTCGGGCTTCCGTACGGCGAGTACTTCTACTTTCTGGTCCTGCTCATCGTGGTCGCGGTCGTCATCGTCAACCGCCGGCTCGAGGACTCCCACATCGGTCGCGCCTGGGAGGCGATCCGGGAGGACGAGCTGGCGGCTCGGTCCATGGGCGTGCCGCTGGTGCGGATGAAGCTCATGGCCTTCGCCTGCGGCGCGTCCTTCGCCGGCGTCATGGGCGTGCTGTTCTCGGCCAAGCAGGTGTTCATCAACCCGGAGTCGTTCACCTTTCTGGAATCCATCGGCGTCCTGGCCATGGTCATCCTCGGCGGCATGGGCTCGATTCCGGGCGCCGTGCTCGGCGCGACCGTCGTGACCGTGCTCAACTTGCAGGTCCTCAAGGGGTTCTCGCTCTGGCTCAACGAGCTGAAGAACGCGGGAGTGACCGTCCTCGGCTACAGCCTCGCCGATCTGCCGACGCAGTTCGAGCCGGCCAAGTACGAGCGGATGGTCTTCGGCATCATCCTGGTGCTGATGATGATCTTCCGCCCTCAAGGCATCTTCCCCGCGCGCCGCCGCCAGCGCGAGCTCGCGCGATAGTGGCTGATACCGTGCCGTCTCTGTTCCAAGCGCGGGGTGTCACGAAGAGGTTCGGGGGTCTCGTCGCGCTGCACGGAGTGGACTTCGCGCTCGACCGGGGGATCGCGTCCATCATCGGACCGAACGGAGCCGGGAAGACGACGCTCTTCAACATCTTCACCGGGCTCTACGCAGCGGATGAGGGCCAGGTCACGTTCCGCGGCCAGTCGCTCCTCGGGCTGCGCCCCGATCAGATCACGGCGCTGGGCATCTGCCGGACGTTCCAGAACATCCGGCTCTTCTCCAACATGACGGTGATCGAAAACGTCCTCGTGGGGATGAACTCACGAATCTCGCTCCGCCTGTGGGACGTCCTCTCGCACAGTCCCAGCTTCCACCGGACCGAATCCGACCTCGCCGCGCGCGCGGTCAGGCTGCTCGACCGCGTCGGACTCCAGGCCAACGCGAACGTCGTCGCGCACAACCTCCCGTACGGCGACCGGCGGCGGCTCGAGCTGGCTCGCGCACTGGCGTCCGAGCCCGCGCTCCTGCTACTTGACGAGCCGACCGCCGGCATGACCCAGGGCGAAGCGGGTGCCCTGATGCGCCTTCTTCGGCGCCTCGTCGCCGATCTGGAGCTGGCCATCATCCTGATCGAGCACAACATGCGGGTGGTCATGGAGGTCTCCGACCGGGTGACCGTGCTGGACCACGGCGAGAAGATCGCGGAGGGTCCTCCCCGCGAGGTCCAGAGCAATGCGCGCGTGATCGAGGCCTACCTCGGCACCCGTGGCGCCGGTTCCCGGGGGGCGCGCCGTGCTTAGGGTCGAGGCGCTCGACGTCGCCTACGGCGGGATCCGGGCGCTCAAGGGCGTCGGGCTCGAGGTGGGCCGCGGCGAGATCGTCACGATCCTCGGCAACAACGGCGCCGGAAAGACGACCGCGCTCAAGACGATCTCGGGCCTTCTCCACCCGACCCGCGGCACGATCACGCTCGAGGCCGAGTCGCTCCTCGACGTGCCGCCGCATGCGATCGTCTCGCGGGGTGTCGCGCACGTGCCCGAGGGGCGCCGGATCTTCAACCGCCTCACGGTCCGCGAGAACCTCATGATGGGCGCCTATCTGCGAAAGGACACGGGGATCACCGCCGACCTCGAGCGCGTCTTCGTGCTCTTCCCGCGGCTGGCCGAGCGCCTCAGCCAGGTCGCCGGCACCCTCTCGGGCGGCGAGCAGCAGATGCTCGCGATCGGCCGCGCGCTCATGGCGAATCCCCGGCTCCTCCTCCTGGACGAGCCGAGCATGGGCCTGGCGCCGGTGCTTGTGGAGCAGATCTTCGACACGATCGGCGACATCAACCGCCAGGGCATGACGATCCTTCTGGTCGAGCAGAACGCCGCGATGGCGCTCTCCATCGCTCACCGGGGCTACGTGCTCGAGACCGGCTCGATCGCGCTCACGGGAACCGCGGCCGAGCTGTCGGACAACGCCGAGGTCCGCCGCGCGTATCTGGGCGAGTAAGCGTCCGGCGGCCGCGCTCCGTCGATCACCTCGAGCGGCACCCGCTCGCCAAGCGCTCGCGTAGGATCCTTCGCTCCAGCCGGCGGGCGCAGCGGGCGCGATCGGGAGGACGAGCGGGAGCTTACTCTAGCGCTACTCGGTGAGGTACACGCCGCGCGCCAACCCCTGGGCTCGGCTTCTCTCCTCGCCGGGCTCCTGAACCCTCCTGAGCGTGGGCGCCCCTCTGGTCCCGTCGTAGCGGCGCAGGGGGCCGTCAGCGAGCGAAGCGCTCATCACGACGCGCGGCCTTCAAGGCTGCCGGGGCGGCGTTCTCTTGCGGCGGCCTCGGTGGGATGCCGAGGAGGCGCCTCAGGCGGCGTAGGACCAACGCGCTCGCAAGAACCCAGGACCCGGCCAGGTAGAGTCGGTCACCATCGAGGCGCAGCTGACCGAGTTCCAGCAGTCGTGGGATTCGGGCGGCGATGATCGTCGCCTTGTTGTACCGTCGATCCAACTCTGCGCGCGCGATTTCCCCTTCATGGCCGATCTCGACCAGCAGGTGGGCGTGCATCGAGGTTTCTGTGACGGTGAACACGAACCAGTTCAGGAAATTGATGCAAAAGCCGTACGCGCCGGTGAGGAGGACACCGGCGAGGAGCTCGCGTGGAGCGGAGCCGGTGGGCTGGAGCACCAGGAAGAGGACGACGAGCCCCGCCATGGTTGCGAAGCCAGCGCCGAAGCAAGCGAGCTGGGGAAGAGGCGAGCGCCCGACAGCCCGCGCCGTCCAGTTGATCGCGGCGGTCCCGAGCCACGTGCCCAGGGGGGCCGCTGTGAGCGCGAGCAGCAGGATCCACATGGCGGGGCTCATCCGCGTCCCGTCAGTTCCACCCCGACGAGGACCCGGTAGACGCGGCTCAGGGCGAGCGCGAAGCATCCCAGCCGTGTGACCCGGAGCCGTCCGTCGTGAATCGCGACGAGACCGGACGTGTGAAGGTCTTCGATCCTTGGGCTCGTCAGGCCGTGCTCCGTGAACGAGCGAACACGCAGCTCGTTCACGGGCAGTCCCTGGGGCATGTGCTCGCGCACCGCCAAGAGCACCTCTGCCGAGGGACTGTACTCCGTGATCCCAGCATAGCCGCAGATGTAACAGGAGGACACCGTGAGATGCAGCAGAGCGGCAAGGATCCACGCGAACCACTCCGTCTCGGTTTGCGGCAGCTTGTCTCCGGTGGCCCAGAAGAAACTGATGCCGCCGGCGAGGGGCAGGAGCCAGAAGATGGCCGGCAGCCAGACGAGGTAACCCTTTGGGACTCGGATCCACCACAAGCCCCAGTGCACGAGCCAACAGGCGCCGAAAGTTGCCAGTCCCCAGCAGAGCGCGCTTTCCATCTACGTTCTACCGTGCTCCGGAGCTCGCCGCCGCCCGACCACCGGGCGCCGGCCGCCCTTCGATGCGCCCCAGAGGCAGACCCTCGTAGCGGCTTACGGGTCCATCCGTGGGCACAGGGACCACCTCGGCGTGAAGCGCGTCGCGACGCAGGACGTAGCCAGCTTGCGTCGCCCAGGCTCGGTAGTACGGCTCCTCCCTAAAGCCCGACGGGGCGGCTGTTGGAATGACCGGCGGCCCCTGGCCCTCGGCAGGGATGACCACTGGGCCGACCAACCAGACGCGGTGACCAGACTGCAGGGCGGTCTCGATACGGCTCAGCACGGGCCTCATGACATCGGGGGAGGCCATCGCCTCCTTGAGCTGGTCCCATCGGTGGAGCTTGTGCGAGGAGAGGGGCGGGATCGTGAGCCATTCGGCAGCGCCCCGATAGTAGCGATCGAAGGTGATTCCAATGAACCAGGGTGTCACGAGGATCACGTCGCCCGGCTCGGAGAGCTGAGCGAGCTTCGCGGCGATCAGATCCAGGTTGGTCTTCCGAACGTGGACACTCCGCCAGACAGGACCGAGCGCCAGCGCCATGACGGTGATGGCCACTACGACTCTGGCGATGCGGAGCGGTTGCCTCGGTACCGCGAGTAAGGCGCCGTCCAGGCACGAAGCCACGAGAGCCATGAGTACGAGGAAGTACCAGGGCTGCGCGGGGTAGCTGAGTCTCAGCAGGAACAGCAGGTAGGCAATCAACCCCGCCACGAGCGCCACCCCAGAGAAGAGGCCGACCTCCGCAGGCCTCCCGGGCGAGCCCTGGGCCCCTCTCCAGTTCGCCGCCAGGACGGCGAGGATCCCGATGAGTGCCAAGCCGATCCAGAGCCAGTGGGTAAGCGGGCCGCTGAGGCGCGACGCGGCGACGAACCTGTCCCAGATTCCCCCGAGGTCAACGGGGAACTCGAGGATGAAGTTCCACGCCTTCCGGCTCTGGAAGACGGCGATGTACGGGAGAAGGGAGAGGACCGGGACCCATCCCACCACGGCGAGAAGCCCGATAGTGTTCCATTGCCTCCGTCTCAGGGCGACGGCCGCGCCGCCGACACAGACCCCGAGGAGAATCACGACATTGAAGAAGACGGCATGCACGCTCACGACCGCAGATGCCAGTGCGAGGAGAGCGTTCCGGGCGGACGGCCGGTCCACGAGCTGCCACACGAGACCGAAGGTCAGCAGCGCGGTCAGCATTCCCAGGCCGTGACCCCGGATGGAGTCGCCGTGAGTGATGACCGTCGCGTTGAATCCGAGAAGGGCCAGGGAGACGAGCGGGATCCCGCCGCCGAAGCGGAGAGCGTTCCGCCAGAGGACTCCCAGGACCCCCAGGCCGAGGACGCATCCCAGGATTCGCAGCGAGAAGTCGGTCGCCCCGAGGCCGATCCCCATCCAGGCCCTGAGCAGGGCGATGAAGCCGAGTGGCGTCGAGTCGAACTCGAGGTTCGCCCACACCTCCGGGAGAGGCATCGTGGACAGGTTCACGAGGTTGACCTCGTCCCTCCACAGGGCGCCCGCGTGGGCGAGGAAGACCACGTGAAGGACCACCAGGACCGCGGTAGCCGCGAGCCCGACGATTCGCTCGAGCTTCCGGACCATGGCGCCGTGCCCGTGGGCGAGCTCGGCCCACAGCAGCCTCGCGCGGGGGCGCCTCATGCGGTCGCGGTACGCCCCAAGACGAACGACATCGCCGCCGTCGGGTCCTTGTCCACCTTCTCGGCGACGATGACGCACTGAACGAACAGGTCGCGGATACCGAAGGAGTACTCGCGCAGGACGAAGCCGGCGTCGCGCAGGTGCGCCACGGCCTCGGCGCGAGAGCCGAGGAGGGAGATCTCGTCCGGGTGGAACTTCGGGTCCGTGCCCGACACGAGCCGGATGAGGCGACGGAGCGCGCGCAGGAACAGCACGCTGGAGCCCCGACGGTGGGGCCAGAAGACCACGAGCGTCCCGCGCGGCTTCAGGACGCGATGGAACTCGCCAAGGATTTCCCGGATTTCCTTGCGATCGAAGTGCTCGAGGACGCCGAGATTGTAAACGCCGTCGAAGGCGTCGGCCTCGAACGGGAGGTCGAAGATGTCCGCCTGCTCGATGCGACTCGCGTGTGGATTGTTCCGAGCATAGAGCCTCAGCGCCCGCTCGGAGATGTCGACGGCGGTGACGCGTAGCCGCCCGTGGAGGTCCGTGTCCACTTGTCCGCTGCCGCATCCCGCGTGGAGTACTCGCGTGCCCGGGGCGAACGAGCGCTCCGCGAACCGGCGCAGGTTGCGCCGTATGACCCGTCGATACACGGCCGCGACGAGGTGGTAGAGCGACCCGAGCGCCGTGCGCTTCTCGGTCCAGTAATCGTCCCAGCCTTGCGACTCGACGAGCTCGGGGCGCAGCTTGTCGATCGGGCGGGATCGCAGGAAACGGCCGGGGTCCATCAGGTGCTCGACGAACAGCGACGCGAGGAGGCGGGCGCTCCGGAAGGCGTCTCGGACCGTGAGCTTGGAGTTCCCGTACACCCGGGCCGGCAACACGATCGGAATCTCGCGGATGCGAGCGCCGTTACGACAGAGAACGAAGAGGCTCTCGAAGAAGAACCCGTAGGCGCGGGCCGTCACGAGCTCGAAGACTTCGCGCGGGACCCGCCGGAGGTCGTAGAGACGGAAGGCGCCGTTCGCATCGTACGGCATGCGCAAGAGGACGCGCGTCAGAAAGTGGCCGAACCACGTCAAGAACAGGCGGTGCGCGCTCCAACCGGGAAGGCTGTCGGACTCGAGATAGCGGGAGCCCACGACCACGTCGACGCCCGCGGTGTGCGCGGTGAGCAGGCGGGGGAGGTCGGCCGGGCTGTGTGAAAAGTCGGCGTCCAGCGTGATGAGGACGTCGTATCCCTTGTCGTAGGCGTAGGCGATGCCGACGCGGTGCGCGCTGCCGATGCCCAGCTTTCCCTCCCGATGAATTACCGACATCCGAGAGTGCTGGCGCGCGAGCCGATCGAGCGTCGCGCCGGTCCCGTCGGGCGAGCCGTCGTCAACGAAGAGGAGGTCCGCCTCGAGCGGCAGCGCCAGGAGCTCGGCGCACAGCCGCTCGACGTTGCGGTTCTCGTTGTAGGTCGGCACGAAGATCAGGCGGCGGGGGGCCATCGGCGGCGACTCTATGCTGAGACGACGTCGATGGAAGGCAGCGGGAACAGCAGGCGTCCGCCCGCCGCCAGGTACGCGGCCTCACGGTCGACGATGCCGGCGCGGAAGTGCCATGGAAGCACCAAGAAGTAGTCTGGCTTGCGCGCTCGCGCGTCCGCTTCCGAGACGATGGGTATCCACGTCCCCGGCGTGACGCAGCCGAACTTGTCTTCGTTGACCTCGGCGATGGCCGGGAGCAGATCGCGATCGATGCCGGCGAACTGGAGGATCACGTTGCCTTTCGTAGAGGCGCCGTAGCCCAACACGCTCTCGCCTCGAGCCCGAATGTCCTCCAGCCGCTTGCGAAGCTCGCGCTTGTGGGACAGGACGCGGGTGCGGAACTCCTCGAAGGGCCGCCGCGAGTTGAAACCCATTCGCCGTTCCTCGTCCAGGAACCGCTCGGCCGCACCCCCACGCCGCGGCGCGAGGCGCCGATTCCGGCCGAGCGTCACCGCGAAGCTCCCGCCGTTGACGTCGTTGCACTCGACGTTCATGATCGCGAGGCCGACCTTGTCCGCCAGCCACTTGATCTGCGCCAACGCGTAGTATTCGACATGTTCGTGGCAGATCGTGTCGTAGGCGTTGACCCGCAGCATCGCCGGCAGGTAGCTCTGCTCCAGGTGCCAGATGCCATCGTCCGCCAGAATATCGGCGACCTCGTGGGCGAAATCGAGCGGCCGCTCCAGATCGTAGAACATCGCGATCGACGTGACGATCCGCGCCTTTCGGCGGCCGACCGCGCCCCGGTAGAGATCCGCGGTGAAGAAATCGGCGATCAGGCGACTGTCCGCTGGATAGTCGCCTCGCCAACGCGCGGCCGACGGATCGAAACCGAGCAGGGTGTGTTGTCGGCCCGAGAAGAACGAGAGCAATGTCCCGTCGTTGCTCCCGATGTCGACGATCACGTCACCGGGCTGGAGGTCCACCGCTCGCGTCAGTGCCTGCGCCTTGGCCTCCAGGTGGCTAACCATCCGCTGGTTGAGCGACGAGCGGTACCCGTAGTGCGGTCCGTACAGCTCGCCTCGCTCGTAGGAGTGGAGGAGCTGGACCAGACCACAGTTGTCGCACCGCGCCAGTGTCAGAGGTCCCTTCGTAAGCCGCGCGTCAGGGCTTCGCGGGAACACCCCAGTCAAGACCTGGGTTCCCAGCTCCAGGAGGACGTCGAGCCCTTCGCCTCCACATATCCGGCATTCCGTAATCTGTCGGTACATGGGCCAGTCTGGCAGCAAGTATGATGCCAGAGATTTCCCCGTGTCCACGGGAATCCTCCCGATATACTCGGCTCATCATCGCGACTAACAAGCGACACGTATCTTCGGACTCAGCCTGCGGCGATCACCCGGCCGAAAAGCGTCAACTGGGATGGCGAGGATGTGCCCCCCTGACACCTCGGCAGATCCGGCAACTCGGCGGCGCTGAGTCTGGGCGCTGCGCACCGTCTCGTGGCTGCGCCCGGCGATGAGCGAGGGGGCTAATGGCCATACGCCCCGCACGGTAAGCCCGCCCGCTGGGACGGCGGCGCTACGCCCAGCCTGGGCCATTTGCCTTCTCGCGGTCGTCGTGCTGTTCGCCGCGGCGATCCGATTCAGGCTGCTCGAGGTCCCTTTGGATCGGGACGAAGGCGAGTACGCGTACTTCGGCCAGCTCCTGCTCGAGGGCGTCCCGCCCTACGCCGGCGCCTACAACCTCAAGGCGCCCGGCATCTACGCCGCATATGCCCTGATCCTCGCCGCGTTCGGCCAGACGATCGCGGCGATTCACGTGGGCCTCATCATCGTCACCTCGGCCACGACGGCCCTCATGTACCTCCTCGCCGCACGACTCGGCGGGCCATCGGCGGGGCTCGTCGCAGCCGCCGTCTACGCCGTGCAGTCGCTGAACCCGAAGGTCTTCGGCTTCGCGGCGTACGCCGAGCACTTCGTTCTCCTCCCGGTCATCACCGGCTCGCTCGTCCTCATGGCGCCGGCACGCGACCGTCAACCGCTCCTGGTGGTCGCCGGCGGACTCCTCTTCGGTCTGGCCTTCCTCATGAAGCAGAGCGCCGCGGCCTTCGTCGTCGCCGGCGCGCTCTACGTGTTGCTGTCGAGCGCCGCCGGCGGGCCACTCCGTTGGCAGCGGCGCCTGCGCGAGACGGCGCTCTTCGCGGCCGGAGCCGTCACGCCTCTTCTGCTCGTTTGCCTCGCACTCTGGTGCGCGGGGACGCTCCGAACATTTTTGTTCTGGGCGGTCGTCTACGCGTCGACCTATTCGACCGGGCTTTCCACCGGGTGGACCAACCTCGTCGCCAGGTTCGCGGCCGTCGCGCCTTCCGCCTCGGTCACGCTCGGCCTCGCCGCGATCGGCGTCGGCGCTCTCCTCCGGGACCCTCACCGATCCGGACGAGTGCTGGTCCTGCTCCTGGTGGCCGCGTCTGTTCTGGGAACCATGGTGGGCCTCCACGTCAGGGCGCAGTACTGCATCCTGATGCTCCCCGCCCTCGCGCTGTTGGCCGCGATTGGCCTCGATGCGCTCGACCGACTCCTGGCGGCGTCGCGAGCGAGCGTCCTCAGGTGGGCGGTGCCGCTCGTCCTGACGGCCGCGGCCCTCGGGCAGCCGCTCTACGCCTCGCGAGATGTGCTCTTCGAGCTCGGGCCCGTGCAGGTCTCGCGGGCGGTCTACGGGCGCATCAACCCGTTCCCCGAGTCCGTGGAGATCGGCCGCTACATCCGCGAGCACACCGCGCCGAGCGACCGGGTCGCCGTCGTCGGGTCGGAGCCTCAGATCTATTTCTACGCCGGCCGGCGCTCGGCGACCGGATACATCTACACGTACCCGCTCATGGAACTCCAGCCGCACGCGGCGGCGATGCAGCGGCAGATGATCCAGGAGATCGAGAGCGCGGAGCCGCGGTATGTGGTCTTCGTCCGCGCCTCCGCGTCGTGGCTCATCCGGCCCAACTCCGACCTGACGATCTTCGGATGGTTCGAGCAGTATCAACGGAGCCTCAAACGAGTCGGGGTGGTCGACATCATGTCACGGCAGGAGACCGTCTACCGGTGGGGCGCCGACGCGCTCGATTACCCGCCACGCTCTGACGTGTGGCTGATGCTTTTCGAACGGGGGAGGAAGCCATGATCGGCCAGGGCTTGAACTTCGAGCAGCACGAGATCGGCGCCACCTACCGCACGCTCGGCCGGACCGTGTCGGAGACCGACATCGTGGCCTTCGTCAACCTGTGTGGCTTCACCGAGCCGCTCTTCATGGACATGGAATACGTCGCGCGCGAGTCGGTATTCAAGCGGCGCGCGGCGCCCGGGGCCCTGACGTTCTCGCTCTCCGAGGGGCTGATCATGCAGACCGGGCTCATCCACGGCACGGGCATGGCCTACCTCGGGGGCGAGCTGCGTGTGACGGCGCCGGTGCTCGAGGGCGACACGCTCACCGTGGAGATCGAGGTCGCCGACAAGCGCGAGACGAAGAAGCTCGACCGCGGGATCGTCACCTATCGCCACCGGGTCCTGAACCAGCGCGGCGAGCTGGT
>Ga0137397_10002704_pt1 | contig 12319 bp, 8 predicted proteins | sample czorhiz116metaG_FD_106658 | JGI IMG/M metagenome (GOLD analysis project Ga0137397, IMG submission 106658) | Vadose zone soil microbial communities from Angelo Coast Range Reserve, California, USA - czorhiz1.16 metaG | ecosystem: Environmental > Terrestrial > Soil > Vadose zone | place: USA... | reverse complement strand
TTAGTACGAGAGGACTGGGTTGGACGGACCTCTAGTGTACCAGTCGTCATGCCAATGGCGTGGCTGGGTAGCTATGTCCGGTTGAGATAAACGCTGAATGCATCTAAGCGTGAAGCTCGCCACAAGATTAGATCTCCCGGGAGTAATCCCCTAAAGACCCGTGGAAGACTACCACGTTGATAGGCGGGATGTGTAAGGCTGGTAACAGCTTTAGCTTACCCGTACTAATCGGTCGTGCGGCTTGATCATAACGCATTTATGTTCATTACAAATTTGCGCGCTCGTTTTGCCCATCAATATTCAGTTGTCAAAACCTCAGAAAGAAAAGATCTCTGTAGCGGCGGTATGTAACCCGCCGGCTCTCTACAAACGAGTTTCCGGTGACCGTACCGAGAGGGTCACACCCGTTCCCATCCCGAACACGGAAGTTAAGCCTCTCTGGGCCGATGGTACTGCAAGGGCGACCTTGTGGGAGATTAGGTAGTTGCCGGGATTAAACACGCAAAAGCCCCGAGCATTTCCAAAAGAATGCTCGGGGCTTTTCGCATATTGAACCCTGCTAAACTCCAACCTTGATGCAATGGTTGTCTAAATTCTCGACACGCTATTTCTCCAACCGCTCATACGAGAAAGGCGTGCGCTACTTTCGCCGCGGTTCGGTTCGCCTGATCACCGGAACCGATCGCTCCGTGGCAGCGAGCGTACAGGGAAGCGCGAGATACTCGGTCTTTCTCGACGCCGAGGAAAATTCACTCAAGGTGCGATGCAGTTGTCCCTGGTACGACGACACCGCCGCAGTCTGCAAACATATCTGGGCAACGATGATGGCTGCGGAGTCCGCCGGCTATCTGAGCAGGCTCTCCTCGATGTCCAATCCAAGCATCAGGACAAACCAACCTGGATCCTATTTCGATGACGACCTCTTGCCTCCGCAAAAGCCCGGTCAGAGCAACCGGTCGGAATGGCGGCAAAAACTAGCTAACGTCGGAATTCCAACGACAGTCGCCAATGCGCCCGAGCGGGACGCAGGCGAGAGGCAGATGTGCTACCTCATCGACATTCCCCGTTCGCTCGTTGCCGGAAATATCATATTGCGAATCGCCGTTCGCAAACGGAAGAAGAACGGTGGGTGGGGCAAGTTACCTCTCTATGAACGAAGAGTGACTCAGGCGACCTCGATTTCCGATTTGGCGGACCGGCGGATTTTGACGATGCTCGGCGGAGCGAAAGAGGATTCCGGGTACTCCTCTTTCTACTATCAGCCCGATTCGATTGCAGCCAGCTATCGGATCACCCCGGAGCTCGGCACAATACTGTTGCCGGAAATATGCCGGACCGGCCGCTGCCTGTTGATGTCCTCACCGGATCAGGAGGACTTCCCAGTCCTCGCCTGGGACGAAGGCTCGCCGTGGAGGCTTCTGCTCGAGATCCGTCATGATGCCCCTCAGAATCGTTACGTGCTGACCGGGACATTGGCGCGGGAAGACGAAAGGATCGATGTGTCCGAGCCGCTGCTGGCCCTGCCGGAGTTTGTCCTCATCGGAGACCGCGTGGGAACGCTTCAAGCCGACAATGCCCACAGGTGGATGGCGATGCTACGGCAGAACGGTCCGGTGTCGTTTCCGGAGAAACAGAAATACGATTTCGTATCCGAGCTGTTCAACATGGACTCGCTGCCCGACGTCGATTTACCTCCGGAACTGCGGCCGGAGAAGGCCAAATTTTCGTCGCCTCCAGTTCTGCGAGTTCACCCACCCGATCGATCCTACGGCGGTGACTATCTCGAGTGCGAGGTCCTGTTCGCCTATGGCGAAACTGTCATCCAGGACGCTTCAACAGGCAGCGTGCTTTCCGCAGAAAAACAGAAGCGCCTTCTTCTCCGCGACCTCGATTCCGAACGCAACGAGCTTTCGCGTCTGGAGCCTCTAGGCTTCCTCAGGGCTCCAGACAGATCCTCCAGGTTTCTGTGGAAACTGCTCGCCCGGAAATTGCCGGCCGCCGTTCACGCATTGACTGCGGCGGGATGGCGAGTCGAAGCCGAAGGAAAACTGTACCGGCGGCCGACTTCGATCTCCGTCGAAGTAAAGACCGGCATTGATTGGTTCGAACTTCAAGGCGCAGCCGACTTTGAAGGGAAAGTCGCGAAGCTGCCGTACCTGCTTAAGGCCATCCGGCGCGGCGAAACAATGATCCAACTCCAGGACGGCTCCATCGGTTTGCTTCCCCCGGAATGGATCGAGCGCTACGGACTCACTTCCGCATTTGCGAACACGGATCACGATAGCGTCCGTTTCAGCCGCGGCCAGGCCGGTCTGCTCGACGCACTGCTTGCATCGCAGCCCGAGGTCCGGGTCGATGTGGGATTTCGTCGTATCCGGGAGCAACTTCAGACGTTTGATGGGATCGCAGCAGCAGATCCGCAAGCCAGCTTTGTCGGTACACTCCGCGAATACCAGCGAGACGGGCTCGGGTGGCTTCAATTTCTCCGCAAGTTTGGATTCGGCGGCTGCCTTGCGGACGACATGGGTCTTGGAAAGACAGTACAGGTGCTGGCCCTGCTGGATGCTTTACGCGGCCGTTCGGACAAACCCTCTCTCGTCGTAGCGCCGAAATCGCTCGTGTTCAATTGGAAAGAGGAGGCAGCCCGGTTTACACCCAAACTTCGCGTGCTCGACCACACGGGACCGGCGCGCCTCAAATCCTCCGAGCACTTCAAGGAGTTCGAAATCGTCCTGACGACCTATGGAACTATGCGCCGCGACATTCTCATGCTCAAAGACGCTGGCTTCGACACCGTCATCCTCGACGAGGCACAGGCTATCAAGAACGCCGGTACGGGATCAGCTAAAGCGGCGCGCCTGCTGCAGGGAGATCACAAGCTTGCGCTTACGGGAACACCGGTAGAAAACCGTATCGGAGAGCTTTGGAGCCTGTTCGAATTCCTTAATCCGGGTCTTCTCGGAACCATCTCAGCCTTCAACGCCGGTTTTGATGAAGCGAACGGGACATCACGGGAAGTCCTGAGGCGCGCGCTGCGGCCGTTTATCCTCCGGCGAACTAAAGACCAGGTTGCCAAAGACCTTCCGCCGAAATCGGAACAGACGATCTATTGTGAAATGGAAAAGGAACAGAAAAAGATCTACGACGAGTTGCGGAGCTACTATCGGCAAACACTCCTCAAAAGAATTGACTCGGACGGAATTCAGAAATCGAAGATGCATGTTCTGGAGGCACTGCTCCGGCTCCGGCAGGCCGCCTGCGATCCCGCTCTGATCGATTCGTCGAAACCGCACTCGAGCGCCAAGCTGGATGCACTGGTTCCACAGCTTACGGAGGTCATTGATGAAGGGCACAAGGCATTGGTCTTCTCCCAGTTTACGAGTTTCCTGAAGATCCTCCGGGAGTTGCTCGACCGCGAAAGCATTTCCTACGAGTATCTGGATGGCCAGACCCGGGATCGCGCTTCCCGAATCGAAAGGTTTCAGAAGGACTCGCAATGCCGTCTGTTTCTAATCAGCCTGAAGGCGGGAGGTCTCGGCCTGAATCTCACGGCTGCGGATTATGTCTTCCTTCTGGATCCGTGGTGGAATCCGGCCGTAGAAGCCCAGGCGGTGGATCGAACCCATCGAATTGGGCAGACCCGCCATGTTTTCGCCTACAGACTCATCACCAGAAATACAGTCGAGGAGCGCGTCCTGGAATTGCAGCAAACCAAACGCGACCTCGCAGATGCCATCATCGGTGCAGAGAACAGCGTTCTTCGCGGGCTCACTCGCGAACACCTGGAACTGCTGTTGAGCTGAAAAAGGTCTTAGGTTTCCTTGTAGAGCGCTCCTCCGACGAGCGCCGCAACAATAACTTCGGCGAGGCCCCACAGGACTGCTACCGTTAGCAGTTTCATCGGCATGAATCCCATCAGGCCGCTGCTGAGCGAGGGCCAGACATACGCCAGGAGCCACAGGATCAGGGCGGCGATGATCGCAGTCTTTGGCCCCGGGCCGAATCGTGGCCGGATGGCGGCATACAGCCACACGAGCACCAGACCCAACACGAAAGCGCCAACAATGAAGACACCGATCGCCCCGCCCCCAAGTGCCGGGAGGTTGAGTTGCTTCAAAGCAGCTTCCATCTGCGGGCCCAACACCGGAACGTTCATGATGGTTTCGCTGATGTTGATGATGAGTCCCGCCGCCAGGCCCCCGATGATGACTCGCTTCACGTTCATTTGCGTCATACCGCCCCCTTTGATGCCTGGAATTCTGCCAGAAGTCTGCCGGCGGTCCAAAGTATTCGAGGATTACTGGCGGATCTCCTTGCGAAGGATCGAGACTACTTCCTTGCCCCCGAAAGCCGTCTTCGATACGGTTACGCCGACAAAACTGAAGCCCTCGTTGCCGGCCTCCTGAAGCTCCTTCTGCATCGTCGACGTTTTCTGGGTCGCCAAAAGCTTGTACTCATATCTGGTTTTGCCGCGATTCTCTTTGTCCAATTCAAGAATGACCACGACTTCGTCTCCTCCGAATGTGGATTTGAATACGGACTGATCCTTGTATTCGAATCCCTCGTTTCCGGTTTGCTGGAGTTCCTTCTGCATGGTGGACGTTTTCGATGTGGCCAGCAATTTGTAAGAGTAGCGCCCCGTGTTCGTTGCCGATCGTTCCTTCGACATGATGGCAAGAACCTCGTCTCCTCCGAACGCGGTCTGGCCGCCCATTGCTGCCTCAAACCGGAATCCGGCGGCCGCGGCCTCGTTCATTTCCTTTTCCATGGTTGATGTTTTGTTCGTCGCCAGGACCCTGTAGTCATGCAGGTCATATGCCGCCAGCGTGGACGTGGCGAACAATAGAACACAGGCAATCGCTTTGATCATCTCGCTCCTCCATTCAGGCCGATGCTATGCCGGAGTCGGTAATCGGTCAATATCTCAGACTCCGAAATGAGAAATCCGACAGTACAGCGATCGTGCTTTCGGCGGAAATCGCGACTATTTATCGGGCTGGTTCGGCATTGTATGGGGTGACTCGATCAATTCAAATTCCAGCTCGGGCATGCCAAAGTTCAGGATGATGCCGACGGCGTAGTCTGTGGCGTGAAGGTAGGAGTTCATCTGTGCCATGTGGATCTGGATGATTCCGCGATTCGCCTTCAGCTCGACGATGACCGTGCCGTCGACGACCACGTCCAGAAGATGCTTCCCGACTACGCTCGAGGCATACCAGATTTTGATCGGCTTCTCGCGCTCGACTTGAAAACCATTGTTCTTCAGCTCGGCGATGAGGGCGCGGCTGTAGATACTTTCAATGAATCCCGGTCCGAGCGCCTGATGGACGGCGCGTGCAGCTTCAACGATTCGAAAGACCAGGGGCTCGTAAGGTTGCACGCACGCCCAATTGCAAGTGAGCAGCCTTACCGGGCGTTTTGAGCTTCGCCGGCGGGAGTTGGTCCTGGCGGCAGAAGAACAACGCTGGAATCCGGCGGAACGCCGCGGATCGTAGTCCCGCGGGGAAGTTCGATGGGACTGCGGAAGAGGAACGGATGGCCGTAAGATGCCTTGTATTCGTACAGCCAGAGCAAAGGTTCGACGCTGCCATTCGGGAGTTCCGCCATGATCTGCGCCGATTCGTTGTCGGCCACCTTCTGCGGAAATATCCCGTCGAGCCTGAATCCACGAGTGAGCGCGAAATCGCCGCTGACGGTGAGTGCACCTTCAACCTGACCGGCAGAAAGCGCTTCGGAAAGTTTCGGCAGAGGAGGCAGATCCACGGCCTCGCCTTCGGGCACTCCACCCTCGACCCACTGCGTGATCAACTCCAGTTGCTCCGGCGTCAGCGCCTGATCGTTGCGAAACTCGCCGAAGCCCTTGATCGCCCCCCAGGGAGGCATTCGGCGGGAAAGAACTTCTTCCTTAATGGCGACAGCCCACGGCCGGACGTCCGGATACGTCATCAGGGAGAAAGCGGAGCCGCCATCGCGATGGCAGGACGCACACCGTTCGTAGAAGATTCGCGAAATCTCGCGGCTAAAGGTGATCTTGGTGGTGATTACATCGTGACCCTGTATCGGGAAGCACAGGCTGAAGACGAATCCGATGCCAAGGGCGATGAAAAGGCGTTTCACGAGAAGAGTATAGCGCGCCGCTATGAGAAGGGGAAAGAACCGAGAGAAAGAAATCGAACCGCCTCAATGCACTTCGCGCAGGAGCCTCTGTTCAATAACTCGCACGCGCTCGACCTGGCCCTTGGCGGGGAACCGCTCGTAGAAACCTTCGCTGCGAAACTCGTCCTTGAGGTCGCTCCAGCCGGCAATCACTCGTTCAAAGACTTTAGGGGACGGATTTTCGCGCCATTTCGCGATCAGATCCTCCTGCAACGTGAGATCGCCCAGGACGCGGATGAGCGCCTTCAATGTGACGCTGCTTGTAAACTTGTATCGATCGTTGGCGCCCCAGATTCGTTCCATCACGGAGCGGACCGCCTTCAGATAATCCGCAATCAACTCGAAGGCGCGGTCCGTCTTGCCGCGGAAGTCCTTCATGAAAAGCTTGTCATTCTGAATGATGAGTTTCTTGATTTCGTTGAACAGCTCCGCCTGCAGAATCCACTTCTCCTGCCGGCTGCGGCCTCCCAGGCGATTGATCTTGTACTGAAGCGGCGATGAATCCTCTTCGTAAAGCTTTTTCACGACGTTCGCGGCCAGACGGGTTTCATCGTCGGTGCGGCTGATGCGGTCCAGCAGGTCGACAAGGTGTGATCGATTGATCCTGGTCTGCGTGGAATTGATTGTCACGAACATCTCGGCGGCGAAATCACCGGTCTTGCCGTCGAAAATCACGCAGGGGACTTCGATCTCATCCAGCAGGCTCTCATTCCGCGCTCCATAGAAGTGGAGTCCTGCGAGTCGATGCTGCCCGTCGATGATGAGGAAGCCGGACTTCGGATCCTCCAGGTCGCCTACCGACTGGTACTGTCCCAGAGGCCGGAACTTCAGTACGTCTTCAGAGAAGAGAAGGACACTGCCGGGGATGGCCGGCTGTGTTTCGGCCGACTCGTAGAAGTTGACGATGTCCCGTACCTTGCGCCGGCTCAGCAAGCGCTGAAACGCCTTTTCAGTTCGCTCGACCGATCCGATGAATTTTGCGATGGGATCATCCTCATCCGCTTCGGCCTCAATCGTGTCGCCCTCGAAATAGAAGCGGCTCGTGAATTTGACCCGGCTAAGAATGTCGCGTGCTTTGAAGTTGACGAAGTAGAAGGTGCCGTCTTTCTGACGTATTCGAGTCGCGAGCATAGTGGATTACCGTGTCCCCGGATTACCCTGCATTCGCATCTAATCCCCGCTGGAATGGCGGTGGGGCAGCCGTTGCGCTAAAGGACCCTTCACGTTGGAGCGGAGCCAGACGGTCAGGTCGTCGATCAGCGAATAAGCGACGGGAGCCATCAGCAACGTCAGGAGCAGCGACAGGCTTTGGCCGCCGATGACGGCAACCGCCACCGCACGCCGTTCTTCGGCACCAGGACCGGTGCCGAGGGCCAGCGGAAGCATGCCGCCGACGAGGGCCATCGTGGTCATCAAAATGGGGCGGAGACGGTCGCGGTTACCCATCAGGATCGCCTCCAGTTTCGGATAGCCTGCAGCACGCAGCGCATTCATATGATCGATCTGGAGAATGGCGTTCTTTTTCACGACGCCGAACAAAACCAACATTCCCAGTGCGGAGTAAAGATTCAAAGTCTGACCGGTTGCCCACAGCGAGAACAACGCAAACGGAACAGCCAGCGGCAGCGCCAGCAGAATTGTTAGTGGATGGCTGACGCTTTCAAACAGAGAGGCCAGGATCATGTACATGAAAACCACGGACAACGCGAATGCAATGAGGAACTCGGTAAAGGTGCGCTCGAGTTCACGCCCTCGGCCGGTAACGATCGTGGAATAACCGGCGGGCATGTTCAGTTCGCGCGCGGCCTCCGTTAATGCCAGGTTGCGATCCGCCAGACCGTATCCCGGGGCCACGGACGCCTGCATCGTTACCTGCCGCTGCCGGTCCAGACGATTGATCTGCGATACGCTCTGGGTCGGCTGGAGCCGGACCAGATTGTCGAGACGGACGAGCTTGCCGGTTTTCGTCGGAACATAGAGTCTCGAAATCGTGTCCAGGTCATTGCGGGAACCTTCAGCGAGCCGGAGCTGGACGTCGTAGTCCTCGTTTACTTCCTCATCATGAAATCTCGATACCCTTTCGTCGCCGCCGACCATGAGCCGCATAGCCGATGCAATACTCTGAATATCGGCATTCAGATCGGCTGCGCGCTGCCGGTCCACTTGAAGCCGCAGCTCAGGCCGATTGAGCCCCAGAGACACCTGCGAATCCAGCAAACCCAGCTCCGGCCCGCGTTTTACGAGAGCCGAGCCATATTCCACGAGCTTCTCCACTTCCGGCCCGCGTACCACAAAACCGATATCGGTTCTTCCCCCTGCGCCGGCAAGGTTAATGGACTGGACGTTGATGACCTGGAACTTCAGGTCGCGATACGGGCTCACTTCCCGCCGCGCAATCTGCATTATGTCCCGCTGGCTGTAGTTGTGACGGAATGCTTCCATCGGATCAAGGCGGACGACGCCACTCAGCAACCGTGTCCAGGAAAACACCCGCTCGTCGTGCGACATGAGCTGGATATAGATGCGTCCCTGGGTAATCGCGCCGTTGAAATCGCCGCCTGAATTTCCCAGAACAAGCTTCACTCCTGGAATCGCCTGCATCTTCGCCTCGATGGTACGCATCAGGTCGTCCATGGCGGCGAGGCTTACACCCTCGGGAGCATTCACACGAACTTCGAATTGGCCTTCATCGACATTTGTGGGCAGGTAGTCCTGCCGAATAAGCCGATACATGGGAAACGCGAGGACCATCACGACCACGCCTAACAGCGCCAGGGCGTAACGGTGTTTCATGGAGAATCTCAGGCTCGCCATATAACCGGCGTCGATCCAGCGATAGAAACCCCGGCGCGATCGGGCGTCGTGTCCTTCCCCTCCCGCATCGGAAACCCGGAGCATTCGCGAACACATCATCGGAGTCAATGTGAAGGAGACAATCAGGCTCACGAGCACTGCCGCCGCCGCGGTGATTCCGAACTGGTAGAGGAAACGTCCCGCGATGCTCGACATAAAGGATACCGGCACAAAAATGACGACGAGGCTCAGAGTTGTGGCCAGCACGGCGTGTCCAATGTCAGCCGTGGCTGCCCGAGTCGCCTCGAACGGCGCCATTTTTTTCTCTTCCATGAATCGGAAAGTGTTTTCGAGCACAACAAGGGCGTCGTCGATCACAATTCCGACCATCAGCACCAGTGCCAGCATGGTCACGCTGTTCAGAGTGAAATGGAGAGCCCACATCATGCCGAAGGCGGCGATCAACGAAGACGGAATGGCCACTGCCGCGATGACCATGGCGCGCCAGTTCCGCATGAACAGGAATACGACGAGGCTTGCCAGAATGCTTCCCACGATCAAGTGCGTATTGATTTCGTGAAGCGCGGCATAGATAAAGCCGGATTGATCTTCGAGGATCTGCAGCTTCACGTCGCGCGGAAGCTGCGATGAAATCTGAGTGAGTGTTTTCTTTATCCCGTCGATCACTTCCACCGTATTCGCTCCGGACTGCCGCCGGATCTCGAGTACGACGGTCTGCTTCCCATTCAGCCGGGATGAACTCCGGGCTTCTTTGGTACCGTCCTCAGCTTTGCCGATGTCACGAATACGGACAGGCGAGCCATTGATGGTTGTGACGACAAGTTCATTGAAGTCCGAGGCCTTCGTCATGCGGCCCATCGTTCGCATGTTCTGCTCGTTCATGCCGGAAGTGACGTTGCCTCCGGGCACATCGGCATTCTGGCGCACGATGGCGTCGCGCACAGTAGTGATCGGCATCTGATAGGCGGCCAGTCTGTCGGGATCCACCCAGATGTTGACCGATCGTTCCAGAGCGCCGTTGATCCTCACTTCGCCGACACCCGGGCTGCGCTCCAATTCCTGCTTGATGACTTTGTCCGCCAGTTCCGTCAGCTCACGGATAGGCCGGTTGCTGATCAACGCAATAGAGACGGAAGGTGACTGATCCGCATTGAATTTTTGGATAACCGGCGGCAATACATCGAGAGGAAGGTTGCGCAGGATTCCACCGACTTTGTCGCGCACATCCTGGGTTGCGGTCTCGATATTCCGATTGAGGTTGAATGTGATGATGACGTTCGAAGTGTTTTGCCCTGAGTTCGACCGCAACTCCGCGATGCCTTCCACCGTGTTGACGGCTTCCTCGACCACCTGCGTAATTGAAACTTCGACCTCTTCCGGCGATGCGCCGGGCAAGGTAGTGCGAACCGAAACGATTGGAAGGTCAACGTCAGGGTGCTTGTCGATATCCAGCTGAAAATAGCTGGTTGCGCCGACGACGACGATGGAAAGCACAATCATCGAAGCGAATACCGGACGGCGTATACAGAGTTCAGCCAGCTTTTGCATTTAATCTCCTACCGCTCTCTACCGGGTCACCGCGACATTTTCGCCGTCAGCCATATTGCCTGGGCTCACCACCACGTCGTCGCCGGCCGAGATACCTTCGAGGATCTCAATTCCTCCTTCCGTGCGGCGTCCTGTTTTCACGCGGCGTTCAGACGCCTTGCCGTCCTTCACTGTAAAGACGCGATCGATGCCCGCGAATGTCGCCAGCGATGCCGGCGGCACCATCAGTGCCTGCTGGCCGGACGACACGACGATCTCAGCACGGGCAAACGCACCGGGCCGCAATATGTTGGCCGTGTTGGAGACCTCTGTTTCGACCAGCAGCGTGCGGTTCGCTTCGTCGAAGGACGGGCTGATGCGCGCGACTCGACCCTGGTGAACGCCCGGCGCTCCTTCAACGGTGACATGAACGGTCTGCCCGGCACGGACATTCCGAGCCTGACGTTCCGGCACGGCCGTTTGCAGGCGCAGTGGACTCATCTGGACGAGCGTCACAATGGGTGCGCCGGCCGCCACATACTGTCCCACATTCGCGCTTCGCTGCCGAACCACGCCGCTGATGGGAGTGTACAAAACTGCATCGGCAAGCTGCTGGCGGGCGATTTCCAGTTCCGATCGTCGTTGTGCGAGGATGGCCTGCCGGTTGCGGGCTTCGTCGAGCGAATCGGCATATTGGGCTTCCGCCACCTTGAAGCCGGAGTTGGCTTGATCCAGGTCGGCCTTGGGCAGGAGACCTTTCTCCGAGAGCAGTAACGCCCGATCCAGGCGGGACCTCGCAGCATCCATCTGCGCGCGTGCCTGGCGGACCACCGCGGTCTGTTCCAGGACAATGTCCTCGTTTTCGCCATCCGGCGGCAAACCCAGGCGCACCCGCGCCTGTTGCAGCGCAGCGTCGGCCTGGCGGACGCGAAGCTGAAAATCCATCGTATCGAGGCGGGCAACGGGATGGTCTTTTTGAACCGAACTGCCAAGATCGACAGGAACTTCCGCGAGGCGTCCAGCTACTTTCATCCCGAGGATGATCTCCTGTTCCGCCGCAAGGGTCCCGGTGACGACAACCAATTGATCTATCGACCTTTCGGCCGCCGGGACGGTGGCCACCTTCCTTAGCTGTTCGCCGGACCGATTTCCGGGCCCGGCCTGGTCCGATACAGACGTGGCGTGGGGTGTTGAACTGCAAGCACTTAGCGAGATCCATCCAAAAATTCCAAATAACAAGACCTTAAGATAATTCATAAAAAGAGCCTGGCGACCCCTCATTAAACCAGAAGTTTCATGAGTATTGGCGAAATTCTTTAAAATGAACTGGTGAAAAGCAGACTGGACCGGCTGACCGACCGCCAGCTCCTGAATCTTCGCTTTTGTGACCTTCCATTGCGTATTGAGGGGACGCGTTTAGAGCAGCGGATCCAAAAGCTGTATCGTGAGATGGATGCGCGCTCGATCCGCTTCCGACCGCACGCCTGGCTGTCCGAAGAGTGGTTTACGCCGGACAATGTAGGCGGCTTTGCGATTCCTTTTTACCTGGCCCATCCCCGGCTCATCAAACTCGAGCGATCGCAGATGCTGGAAGTCGAGGGAGCCGCGGAGGCCGAATGTATGCGGATTCTGCGGCACGAGGCAGGACATGCGATCGGCAACGCATTCCGGCTCCACACGCGCCGGGGCTGGACCGATACGTTTGGTTCGTTTCGGGTGCCTTATCCGGAATGGTATCAGCCGCAGCCGGATAGCCGCGATTACGTCCTGAATCTCGATGCCTGGTACGCCCAGTCCCATCCCGCCGAAGATTTCGCGGAGA
>Ga0137397_10002701_pt1 | contig 12322 bp, 8 predicted proteins | sample czorhiz116metaG_FD_106658 | JGI IMG/M metagenome (GOLD analysis project Ga0137397, IMG submission 106658) | Vadose zone soil microbial communities from Angelo Coast Range Reserve, California, USA - czorhiz1.16 metaG | ecosystem: Environmental > Terrestrial > Soil > Vadose zone | place: USA... | reverse complement strand
TGGTGAGGAAGCGGCGCAAGCCGGCCGCGTGGGCCTCGCGATGGGCATGCGGCACGATGATGTCGGCGAGGCGTTGCCCCAGGACCTCCCGCTCGGCCCATCCGAACATGGACTCTGCCTGTTGGTTCCAGGTCGTGACCCGGCCGGCGTCGTCCATGGCGACATGCGCGTCGAGCGCTGAGTGCAGGATCGCCGTGAGTCGGGCCTCTGAGGCGCGCAACGCCTGCTCCGAGCGGGTGCGCTCGATCGCCGCCTCGACCTGTGTCGATACGAATTGGAGCATCTCCTTGTGGTGCTCCTCGTAGCGAACTCCCGCGGTGTAGGTCTGCACGGCAAGCACGCCGACGGTGCGGTCTCCTTGCTTGAGGGGTACGCCCAGCCAGTCGACTGATGCGGTGCCAACCGCTTCGACCGCGCCGAGGTAATCGAGGTCCAGCTGGGACTCCGGCTTCACCAGCAGCGGTCGGCCCGTGCGCAGCACGTACTCGGTGATGCCGCGGCCGGGATGACGGGGCGCAGGCGGGGGATCGACCTCGTCGACGAAATATGGAAAGGTGAGCAAGTCGGTCGTTTCGTCGTAGAGCGCGATGTAAATGTTTTTCGCCGGCATCAGCTCGGCGACGATCTGGTGGATCGTGGGAAGCAATTCCTCGACTCGCGTCACGCTCATCGCCACCTGCGCAATGCGATAGGTCGCGGCCTGAAGTTGCCGCGCACGGGTCTGGGCTTCCCGGCTGCGCTTGATGTCGAGCGCACGAAGTACGGCGGGACCGAGGCGATGCAGGTGATCCTTCACAACGTAATCCGCCGCTCCGGCCTGCAGGTACTGCACGGCTGGCTCGTCTCCCAACCGTCCCGTCACGACGATGATCGGCGTGTCCGGCGCGAGCTGCTGCCCGAGCTCGAGCGCGTCCTGCGCCGCGAACGTCGGCAGCGAATGATCGGTCAGGATGACGTCGGGGACGAAATCGCGCAGCGCCGCGACCATGCCCTCGCGCGTTTCGACCCGCAGGAACGTGCACGAGGCCTCGACCCGGCGGATCTCGCGCTCCTCAAGCTCAGCGTCCTGTGGATCGTCCTCGATTATGAGGATGCGAGGCGCCGCGGCCACGGAGGTCAGGGACCTCGGGGGGGGGCGGGGCTCGATTCATGAGCAGCCAGTACAAGCCGAGCTGTTGCGCGGCCTTGGTGAATTCCACGAAGTCGACTGGTTTGCGGACGTAGCTGTTCGCGCCCAGGCTGTACCCGTCGATGATGTCGCGCTCCTCGTCCGACGAGGTCAGGATCACCACCGGGAGGAGCCGGGTGCGCTCCTCGGAGCGGATCCGTTGCAGCACCTCCATCCCATTGACCTTCGGAAGCTTGAGATCGAGCAGCACGACGGCCGGCAGCTCTGCCGCCGCGGCGCGGTCCTTCGCGCCAAAGAGAAAGTCGATGGCCTGGACCCCGTCCTGCGCGACGACGACGTCGTTGGTGATGTTATGACTCTTGAGCGCCCGCAGCGTCAGAGCGACATCGTCGGGATTGTCCTCGACCAGCAGAATCTTTCCGGGGTTCACACGAGCCTCCCATCACAGCGTGAAGTAGAATGTCGCGCCCTGATCGACCACGCCCTCGGCCCAGATCCGGCCGCCGTGTCGATTGATGATGCGCCGGACCGTCGCGAGCCCTACGCCGGTGCCCTCGAATTCGGCGCTCGAGTGCAGGCGTTGGAACACGCCGAATAATTTGTCGGCGTACGTCATGTCAAAGCCGGCTCCATTGTCCTTGATCACGAACACCCGGTCGCCGTTTTCGTCCATCGCCGTGAATTCCACGCGCGGCTGCGGCTGCTTCCCGGTGTATTTCCAGCCATTGCGCAGGAGATTGTCGAGCACAACCCGGAGCAGCTGGGTATCCCCCTCGGCCTCGAGACCGGGAGCGATTGCAAAATCCACCTGACGGTCCGGTGTCGTCCGCTGGATCTCGCCGACGATGTCCCGGGCCAGGCCGCTCAAGTCCACACGCTCGGTGCGCATTTCCGTCCGTGTGACGCGGGCCAGCTTCAACAGATCGTCGATCAGCGTCGCCATCCGCTGGCTTGCGGCCCGGACGCGATGCAGCGAATCCCGTCCCGCGTCGTCCAACTGCGCCCCGTAATCCTCCAGCAGCACCTGGCTGAATCCGTCGATGCTGCGGAGCGGCGCACGCAAGTCGTGCGAGACCGAGTAGGCGAAGGCGTCGAGCTCGCTGTTGGCGGCGAGGAGCTCCGCCGCGCGCTTTTCGAGCTCCCGGGTCCGCTCCGCGACCCGCTGTTCCAGCCTCATCGCGTGGTGTTGCAGCTCCTTTTTCTGCTCCTCGATTCGGCCGAGCATCTGGTTGAAGGCGTCGGTCAGCGTGCCCAATTCGTCCTCGCCAAACTTCGGCGCGCGCAGGGAATAGTCCTGACGCGTCGAGGCCGCCGTCGCGGTTTCTGCGAGCGCGAGGATCGGTGCCGAAATCCGTCCCTGCAGCCCGGCGGCGAGTGCATAGGCGGCGAGCAGCGCGATCGCCAGGACGACGATGGCGATGATCCCGGAGAGCCGCAGCGCGTCGGAGACCGCCTTCGTGTCGGAGGCAAGGTAGAGAGTCCCCAGCCGCTGGTTCCCTCCCTGGGCAACGGGCGTAAACCCCACGAGACGCCCGCCCTCGAAGCGGTAGCCGTCCGCCTGGGGCGCCGCGGGAATACGATCGTCGGTGGGAGCGGCTGGATAGGTCGCGAGCACTCGGCCGTTCCGGTCATAGAGCGCCGCCGCGACCATGTGCGGGTCGTACTTCAGGGCATCCAGGAGTTCCCTCGCGTCCGCTTCGTTCGCAAACGCCAGCGCGGCCGTGCTGTTGGCGGCAAGGATCCTCGCCCGGATTGCGAGGTTGTTCCGCATCGTCTGACGGAACGTCACGACCTGGTAGGTTACGAACGCAGCCGACGTCAACAGTAGGACCAAACCGCTGATCAGGAGAAGGATCGCCGTCAACTTCCGTCTGATCGGCCAGTCGCGGATCGACATGCTCACCGTGGTGGCGCTCGGACGATTTCCGCGACTCGCAGCAGCTTTGAGCTGATCGTGACATTGGCGGCTTGCGCCGCCTCGAGGTTGATCCGCAGGCGGATGCGGTTCTTGTCGTTCACAAACTGAATCATGCCTCCGCGCTTCGCAAAATCATCGCCGTCACTCACCGTCAGGATGGGGCGGGTCTGGACAGCCTTGAGAATCTCCTCGACCCGATCGTTCTCCGATCGGCTGATGAACAGAATGTTGCACGCGTCGATGTCCGCCAGCTGGCGGTAGCGACGGATCTCGATGGGCCGCTCCCCGACACGCTCTCCACGTACTGTCGCATCCAGGAAGGGGCCGAACGGGTCGTCCCCGATGATGCCGATAAGGAGTGGCGTCTGCGCCGCCGCGGGCTGCCAATCGACAAACTGCGCGAAATTGAACAGGAACACGGCCTTCAGCTGATACTCAGAGGCCCTCTGGCCTTGCACGACCAGCAGCGCGGAGATCAGGACTGTGACCGCGTTCAGAAATGCCATTGCACCGTCCCATACACCCCGCGCTCGATCTGGCGCCGGGCGGTGGTCGTACCGAACTCCGCATGCTGCTTGTGCAGCAAATTCTGGCCCACGATCGACAGCTCCAAGGCGGCGACGGGTTGCCAGCTGAGCCGCGCATTCAGGTCGGCATATGCGGGTACGCTCTGTTTCGCGATCTCACCGACATATCGAAACCCACCGTCCAGCTTTAGATGTGCGGGCAGGTCTAAGGACGAATAGAGAGAAAGCTGGCGATCAGGAGCCTGTGATTCCGTCGCTCCTCGGCTCGTGTCGGTGCTACCGGGATTGGGCCAGATGTGCACGCGTAACTCCGTATACCCGGCACGCACCTGCCAATCATCGGTGATCCGAAAGGTCGCCGTCGCCTCGCCGCCATACGACTCGCCGTCCTGGCCGTTGGCGATGACGATCGGGGTGGGGTTGGGGGGATTGACCTGCTCCAAGCTGCGGAGGCCGTAGTAGCGGCTGTAGAAGGTCGCAACAGCGAGCACCAACGTGCCATGCTGATGGCGATATCCCAGCTCGTACGCCAGCTCCTTCTCGGAGTGGAAGCCCGGGCCGCCAGCAAGGAAATAGGGAGGCTGCCCCGGGGCGAACAATTCCCGGTCAATGCGCGACGGCGTGCGCACCGCCCGCGAAATCGCGGCCCATAGCGTGTGCGACGTGCTGAATGTCCAATTCACCCGGCCGCTCGGCTGGATCTCAAACCCGGTGTAGTCGTTGTGCTCGATCTTTGTGCCGAGAGTTAGGTGCAGCGCTTCCCCACGGAGCGGGATCTCATCCTGCACAAAGGCGGTGAACCATTGACGCGCGACGTGGGGTGGCAGGAACGCGAGCGCCGCCGTATTTGTGACGTGATCATTTATCAGTCGGTAGCCGACGCCCCACACAACGTCGTGCCGAGCGCCCAGGACCGCGTGGTGTCGCAGATCGACGTCGTAGATGTCGAGATCTTCGCCAAAGGTGCCCGGAATGTCACGGTGCGTGTGGTCGTAGTACGCCTGGGCCGTGACCTCGGACCTGGCGGAGATTGGATGCACCCATTTTGCCATCAGATTCCCACCGCTGACGGCGACATGGCCGGGGCTCGCCTGGGCGATGCGGCCATCGTACCAATCGCCCTGCAGACCGAGACGGTTGCCGGCCGACGCATCCCAGTCCAAGCGAAACCCACCCTGTCCCATATGCCAGGCGTCGGCAGCGTCTTGTCCATTGGGGAGCAACGTGCGATCGCGACTGAAGGCCTTGCCGTAGATCCGATACTTAGCGTGCGCGCCGAGCCCGCCGCCGTAGCGGGCGGATCCCAGGCCGCGCACCTCGCTGCCGCCACCGGCTGTAACCAGAAGTCCCCCGGTGTCTTTCGCGTCCTTCGTGATCACGTTGATCACGCCATTGACCGCGTTGGCACCCCACAGCGTTGCCCCTGGTCCGCTGATGACCTCGATCCGGTCGACATCGGTGAGCAGAACGTCTTGTACATCCCAGAAGACGCCCGAGAACAGCGGCGTATAGACGGTCCTCCCGTCGATGAGCACGAGCAGTTTGTTGGCGGTGGTGCTGTTGAACCCGCGGGCGCTGATCGCCCATTGACGCGAATCGAGTTGCGCTACTTGCAGATTCGAGGCGAGGCGCAGGGCTTCTGGCAGGCTGGTCGCGCCTGACGCGCGAATGTCGTCTTGCGTGATGACCTGGATCGCGGAGGCAGTTTCGGAGAGTCGCTCCGGACGCCCGGCAACGGACACGACTTCGATGTTCATCAGTTGATCGAGGGTGAGGCGCTTCAAGGCATCCAGGGAGTCGCGACGCTGAGCCGCCACGGAATCCCGTTGCTGAGCTCGGGCGGCCTGTGCTGAGAGCGCCAGAATGACAATAAGGAAGAACGCACGCCTGGAGGTCATGCACCGTCCTTCCGAATAGGCAGCGGCGGAACCTGCTTAGGTGCCCCCACAATAGGAGAACTCGAGCGTCACAACCTGTCGGCTGTTGTCCCGACGTCGCGTAGGCCTTTGCCTACAGAGGACGGCGCTTCAGCGCGCGCCTCGCCGATGACCGCCAATACCATCCCAGCGAGAATGAGCCCGGCACCCAGTCCCTGATTCACAGAAAACTGCTCTCCCCAGAACAGCCGCGACGTCAGCGCCGCGAATACCGGCTCGAGGCAGAAGAGCAACGACGCCCGCGCGGAGGACATCTCGCGCTGCGCGCGCATCTGCCACACCAGCGCCACCGCGGTCGACATGACGCCGAGGAAGAGCAGCGCCGCACCAAGTCCCACCGACCATTCGAATCGTATCCGCTCGAGGAGCAGCGCCGCGATCAATGTCCCGAGGGCCGTAGCCGGGAGCTGCAGCCACACCATTCGCTGCGCATCGAACCGCTTCGAGATCTCCGATACGGCCACAATGTGGCCGCCGAACACGACTGCGGTCACCAGCGTCCAGAGGTCGCCCCGATTCAGTCCACCCGCCTCCGGCGCGGTGAGGAAATAGAGGCCGAGCGTCGCCACGACCAGTGCGACGAGGAGCTGCCACGCGAGGCGGTGTCGGAGCACGAGGAGCGCGATCATCGGGGCGAGCACCGACGACATCGCTACGATGAACGCGGAACGGGCCGGCGTCGTGTACTGCAGGCCGTACGCCTGTGTCGCGAAGCCGGATGCCAGCAACAGCGTCAGCACCGCGCCGGCGCGCAGCTCGGCACGCGAGAACCTGACGCGCAAATTGGCCAGCGGTGCGAGCACGAGCGTCGCAATCGTGAAGCGAATGGCGAGAAACAGCAGCGGCGAGGCGGCGGTGAGCGCTTCCTTGACGACGACGAAGCTGACGCCCCAGACGGCCGCGGCAGTGATCAACAGCACGTCGGCGCGACGTCGTGTCACGCCAAATCTCGCAAGTACCTTCCCGTGACGGACTCGGCGATCTGCGCGACATCCTCGGGCGTACCTGCGGCAACAATGCGGCCCCCCTGATCCCCAGCCCCTGGGCCCAAATCAATCACCCAGTCGGCGCGCTTGACGACGTCGAGATTGTGCTCGATCACCAGCACGGTGTGTCCGGCGTCCACGAGCCGGTCCAGCACTTTGCACAGCACGCGCACGTCATCGAGGTGCAGCCCGGTGGTCGGCTCGTCGAGGATGTAGAGCCGCCGCGCGCCCTTGGTCCGCGCCAACTCCCGGGCGATTTTCAAGCGCTGCGCCTCTCCGCCCGACAACGTCGTGGCCGGCTGCCCGAGACGCAGGTAGCCGAGTCCCACTTGCTGGAGGTACCAGAGTGCGCGCGCGAGCCGCGGATTGCGGTGGAGTCGTTTGATCGCCTGGTCCACGGTCCATTCGAGCGCCTGCGCGATGTTGGCGCCTTGCAGTTTGACGTCGAGCACCTCGCGCTTGAAGCGCGAACCGCCGCAGACCTCGCACGGCACGAACACGTTGGCGAGGAATACCATCTCGATGAGCACGTGCCCCGCGCCCTCGCACGCTTCGCAGCGACCGCCCGCGACGTTGAAGGAGAACGTGCTCGGCCCGTATCCTCGCGCGCGCGCCAGCGCTTCGTTCGCGAACAGGGCGCGCAGCTCGTCGAAGGCTTTCACGTACGTCACGGGGTTGGAGCGTGGCGTGCGCCCGATGGGCGCTTGGTCGATCAAGACGACGTCCTCGAGCTGCTCCCACCCCTTCACTGCCGTGACGTCTCCGACGGGCTCGCCGAGATGCTGTTTGGCGCTGTGCTCGCCGCGCAGCCGTCCCTCGAGCTGCCGGTATAGCACGTCATGGACGAGTGTCGATTTCCCGGAACCCGATACTCCGGTCACCACCGTGAGTGTCCCGAGCGGGATCCGAAAATCGATCCCCTTGATGTTGTGGAGCCGCGCGCCCTTCACGTCGAGCCACCGCACCGCGGGGCGGCGTGCCGACGGCACACCGATGCGCTTTTCGCCCGACAAATACTGGCCGGTAAGCGTGCCTGCTTCGCGCACGGCCGCCGCGGGTCCCTGGTAAACGACCTGTCCCCCGGCCTCGCCACTCGCGGGGCCAAGCTCGACCATCCAGCTGGCGGCGCGCATGGCTGCGGGATCGTGCTCGACGACGACCACGGTGTTGCCGGCGTCCGAGAGCCGCCGCAGCAACCCGAGGAGCCGGTCCACATCCGCCGCATGCAGGCCGATGGACGGTTCATCCAGCACGTACAGCGTGTCCACCAGGTGCGAACCCAGCGCGTTCGACAGCGCGATACGCTGTGCCTCGCCGCCCGAGAGTGTGCGCGTCAGCCGGTCGAGCGTGAGATAGCCGAGGCCGACGTCGTTGACAAAGCTCACGCGTGCGCGCAGCTCGCCCAGGATATGGTTCGCCACGGTCTGTTGGAACACGGGGAGGGTCAGATGCTCGAGCCAGTCGGCGAGATCGGCGGCCGTCAGCGCCGCGGCTTCGGCGATCGTTTTGCCGGCCACCCGGACCGCGAGCGCCTCGGGTTTGAGTCGCGCGCCACTGCATACGGGGCACGTCTTGGCGAGCTGATACTGGCGCAGAAACACCCGGATGTACTGCTTGTAGCGCTTTTCCTCGAGCCGCTCGAGGAATGGAAACATCCCGAGGTAGCGGCCTTCCTTGTTATGGAGCAGAAAGTGCCGGTCGCGCCCCGGAATGTCTTTCCAGCCCACATCCAAGCCAATGCCGCGTGCACGGGCGGTCTCGCGCAGCACGCGCCGCCGGCCTTCGTACCGGGGCTTGGTCCAGGGATCGAGCGCACCGGTGGCGAGGGAGCGGCGCGGATCCGGCACGATCAGCGATTCGTCGTACTCCAGGACGGCGCCGAATCCGTTGCATGCGGGACACGCGCCACGCGGATTGTTGAACGAGAAGAGCGTTGGCGTGAGCACGGGCGCGGCGCAGCCGCAGGCTGAGCAGGCGGGGTGTTCAGAGAAGCGTCGCCGGTCGCCGTTGTTGAGCGCGAGGGCCACGCCTTCGCCCTCGCTGAAGGCGGTCGCGACGGCGTCGGCCAGACGGCCACGGTTGGTCTCGACGGCCTCGAGCCGGTCGACGATGATGAGCACGTCCTGCCCCGCGCGCACGCGCTGCTCAGCACTCTCGTCATCCAGACGCAACAGCTCGCCATCGACTTGCGCGCGAACGAATCCCGCCGCACGAAGTTGCGCGGCGACTTCGACATCCGGCCGGTGGGCCGATGCGGGCAAGGGGAAGGACACGAGAACCGGCAATTCCGCATTCCGCATTCCGAAATCCGCAATTACAGAATCCACCACCTCCTGCACCGTATCCCGCCTCACCTCGCGGCCACAGTGCAGGCAGGTTTGGGTCCCGGCGCGAGCCCACAACAGACGCAGGAAATCATTGATTTCCGTGGCCGTCCCGACCGTCGATCGGCTCGAGGTCGTGGGGTTCTTCTGTTCGATCGCGACGGCCGGCGAAAGGCCTTCCATCGAATCGACCAGCGGCTTCGGCATCCGCTCGAGGAACTGCTTGGCATACGTCGAGAGGGATTCGATGTAGCGACGCTGCCCCTCGGCATAGAGCGTGTCGAACGCCAGCGAGCTTTTCCCCGAGCCCGACGGCCCGGTGATGACCGAGAGCGCCCGGCGCGGGAATTCGACGGTGATGCCCTTCAGATTATGCTGGCGTACGTTGCGGAGAACGACGCGCTGGGGAGGCGGACGCATAACCAGCTAAGATAACACCAGAAACCCGGCACCTGTCCAAATCACCCAATCCTTCCTACTTTCGCCCGCGTGACTCTTGCCCTGACCCCGCGGCTGCTGCGTCGTGGCCTCGAGTTGTTTGCCGCCATCTCCCTCGGTGGGGTCGCCCTTCTCGTTGCGTACTACCTGATTCGTTTCGGCGACCGCGTCGATGTCCTGCTGTCGCCCTTCCTGCGGCTGCATTGGGGCTGGATAGCCGCCGGCCTGGTTCTGTCGTCGATGGACTGGTTCGGCGGTGGGCTGCGGCTCTGGGTGTGCACCCGGCACGTCTATCCGAGTGCCAGGCTGCGCGACATGGTGCTCGCCGGCGGGTTTGGGGCGTGGGGGGCATACCTCACGCCCTTTCAGTCCGGCTCCGCCCCCATGTCGATGTGGGTCATGAAGCGCGCCGGGGTGCCGGTCCCTGTCGCCCTCAGCTCGATCTTCGTCACGTTCATCGCCACGGTCGGCTTCTTTGCGATCGCCGGACCGCTGGCCGTGGTGCTCGGGGCGGGGCAATCACTCTCCCAACATGGCCTCGTCCTCGGTATCACGCTCTACGACCTCTTCAAAACCAGCCTCACGATCTTCGGGCTCATCGGGCTGCTGATGTTGACGGCCGTCATTTTCCCCGCGGTCATGAAGCGGTTCATTCAGCGCCTGGCCGGACGCTTCGCCCGCCGCAGCCCGAAGGCGGCCGAGCGCATGGCGAAGCTGTCGGCCGGCGTCGATCGCGCCCACGATTGCATGCTGGCGTTTCGGTCGCCGAAAGGGCTGCTCACGCTGCTGCTGGCGATCGTCATCTCGGCGCCATCGCACGCGAACAAGCTGCTGGCCGGCTATGTGACCATGCGAGTGCTCGGCCTCCCGGCCGACTTCACCGACATTCTTCTGCTGCAAACCCTGATCTCTTTCCTTCTATATTTCGCGCCCACACCCGGAGGCTCCGGCCTGGCGGAGCTGACCTCGGCGGCGGTGATGTCGATCTACGTTCCGCGCGAGTTGACGCCGAGTTACACGTTGATCTGGCGTTTCATCAACAGCTACGCGACGGTCATCGTCGGCTCGCTGATATTCTGGTACTGGTTGCGCAGCGGCCTGATCGGGCGTGAAGAATCAGTCGGAGTCACCTAACTTCTGGTTCCTTGCCCGGTTACACACCCAGGCGTAACTTCACGGCCTGGTCACAGATACGGGAGTGCGCGTGCATGGCGTTGCTTGAAATGGGCGGGCGGAGATTCACACTCCCGCAAGGTGAAGTGCTGCTCGGCGCGGATCCCGGCTCCGCCATCCCGCTCGCCGTTCCAGGTGTTCTCCCCAGACACGCGAAGTTGAAATCTCTCCCAGACGGGCAAGTCGTCATCACCAAGGCAGTTCCAGAAGCCGAGGTCCTGATCAACGGCGTGCGGCTGGGTGCCGAACCCACCCCCCTCCTGCATGGCGACAAGGTGGAGGTCGGAGGGCAGGAGCTGACGTTCGTCGATGAGCGACGCAGCGGGAGCACGCAGTATGTCCAGGCGATGAGCGTGCCGCTGGCGATGGAGCGGGCGAAAGCCGAGGCCAAGGGCGGGAAGGTCACGGTGAACACCGGCGGGCGGGTCGTGTCGCTCACCGATGGGCGGGAATACGCCATCGCCGGAGCGTCCCTGGTGTTTGGCCGTGATGCGTCCTGCGACGTCGTTGTCTCCGGGAAGGACGTGTCGCGCCGCCATGCTGAAATCATGCAGACGCCCAAGGGCTACTTGCTCGTGGATTCCAGCACCAACGGGACGTCGGTCAATGATGCGCGTGTAGAAGGCCAGCGACTGCTCGCGCGTGCCGATGTGATCACCATTGGTGAAGAGAAGTTTCGGTTTTACGCGGATACCGCTGCTCCGCCCCCGGCAAACCCTCAGCCGGGGCCGGCCGCTAGCGCGCCCTCGGCCGTACCCCCGCCACCTCCCAAGGGCGAGCGGCTGCGGGAGACCGTTCATGGCGTCCCGGCTACGCCGCGAGCATCCGGAGCTCCGTTGGCGAGCTTTCTGGTACGCGGCGGGGCACTAAAGGGGCAGCGGCTCGGTGTCAAAACACCGGTCGTCAACATTGGGCGGGCCGATTACAACGACCTGGTGTTGCCCGATGAATCTGTCTCGACCACCCATGCGAAGCTGCAGCGTCGCGAAGGCGTATGGGTATTGGTGGACCTCGACTCTACCAACGGGACGTTCATCGACGGAGATCAGATCAAAGGGGAGGCTCCGCTGGTCCCGGGGGCCACCGTTCGATTCGGGGATGTCTACCTCGTGTTCGAGCCGACGGACGAGGGGGCCGATGTCGCAAGGGGCGGCGGGACGCGGGTGATTGAACAGATGGTCATGTCCCCCCCCCCTCCGAAGCCGGCGCCGCCTACAAAGCCTGCACCGGCGGTCCAGGCGCCGGCCCCTGCTAAGCCCGTAGCGGCGAAGCCCGCGGCGGCCAAACCTGCGCCGACCAAGCCGGCGGCGAGCAGACCTGCGCCGGCCAAGCCGGTGCCGACCAAATCGAAGGCTCCCCCGGTCGCGCAGCAGAAAAAGGGCAAAGGATGCGGAGGCAGCGCCGCTGTGCTCCTGCTCGGGATGGTCGGACTGGCGTACTGGCTGTTTATCTAGGGATCACGTGCACATCACATCTGCGGGCCGCACCGACGTGGGCGTTATCCGGTCGGGGAACGAGGACAGTTTTCGCATGATTCCCGACCGGGGGATTTTTGTCGTTGCCGACGGGATGGGCGGGCATGCCGCCGGGGAAGTCGCCAGCGAGATGGCGGTTCGGATTGTCGCCGATGAGATCCACTCGGTCCGCGGTCTCAGCGATGCGCAGGTCACGGAGCGGATGCGGACCGCGGTCCGGACGGCGAATGGCGCGATCTTTCAGCGCACGCTCACCGAACACGACAAGCGCGGCATGGGGACGACCGTCACCGCCCTCACGCTGTTTGAAAACCGGTTTCTCATCGGCCAGGTGGGCGACAGCCGTGCGTATCTGCTGCGCGACGGCCACCTCACCCAGCTCACGAAGGACCATTCCTACGTGCAGGAGCAGGTG
>Ga0137397_10002699_pt1 | contig 12323 bp, 11 predicted proteins | sample czorhiz116metaG_FD_106658 | JGI IMG/M metagenome (GOLD analysis project Ga0137397, IMG submission 106658) | Vadose zone soil microbial communities from Angelo Coast Range Reserve, California, USA - czorhiz1.16 metaG | ecosystem: Environmental > Terrestrial > Soil > Vadose zone | place: USA... | reverse complement strand
TGCGCAGTCCAAGTTTAGGTTTGGTGACAATGCCGACCGCCCCCTCGTCCAGTGCCCGTAAGGCAGTTTCAGTGCCGCGGCCTGCCGCCCCGGAACAAATCACGGTGGGAATCGGGTCCTCGGACATGATCTTGCGCAGGAAAGTCAGACCATCCATTCTCGGCATCTCCAGGTCGAGAACGATCACATCGGGACGGACCCGCGCCATCTTCTGCTGGGCGATCAAAGGGTCTGAGGCGACCATTACCGACAGGTCCGGTTCCTGCGAAAGCACGGCCTCCAGTACCTGGCGCACCACGGCCGAATCGTCCACCACCAGGACCATGATTTGCCGGGATTCGTTATGCTCTCGGGGCATGTTTCACTTCGCTCGGCCGCTCCGCCTGGCGGTAGACGGTAGGGATGATGCAATGCAGGGCCGGGCAAACTGAATTCAAACTTTCCGCATGACCGACAAACAGGCGGGCTTCCGGCGCGAGGTGGCCGATCAATCTTTCCAATACTCGCTTCCTGCTTTCTAGATCGAAATAAATAAGCACGTTTCTGCAAAAGATAAGATCGAATTTACCGAGGGCCGGATATTCAGCGTCATTCAGGTTCAAACGCAGGAAGCGGACCACGCGTATGTCGGGCGCCGCCTTCATTCTGCCGCGAGACCCGCCGATGCCCCTGAGCATGTAGGCCCGCAGGTAGTGCGGCGGAATTTCATGGGCTTTGGAGGCATCCCAAATGCCTTCTTCCGCAATGGCCAGCGCCCGGCGCGACAAGTCGGTGGCCACGATCTCAATCGACCATCCCTGGTCGGCGGGGAAGCGGTCCACCAGCATCATGGCCAGTGAATATGGTTCCTGTCCGGTGGAGCAGCCCGCGCTCCATACGCGAATCGTCCGGGAGCGGTGGCCGGAGGCCGCGGCGGTCTGCCATGCCGGAAAAACCCGCTGCTCCAGGAACTGGAAATGAGCGGGCTCCCGGAAGAAATGGGTCTCGTTGGTGGTGATGGCGTCCAGCATGGTCCGGCGTTCTTCCTCGTCCATGGTGACGCGGTCATAGTACTGCGAGAAATTATCGAGCTTCAGGGCGCGAAGCCGCCTGGACAGCCTGCCTGTCAGCAGGGCGGTTTTCACCTCCGACAGCCAGATTCCCGCCTCCCGGTAGATAAGCGTCTGGAAACGCAGAAATTCCTTCTGTGATATCAGGCGCGGCGACACATCCAGCAGTGCGCACCGGGCCGCCGCCGCATGGTTGAAAGCCAAAGCGGACGCATTCGTTTTCCGGGCCGACGGGGCTGACGCCCGGCCCGGGCTGCGCATCTCCGGGTCCGATCTTCTCATCGCAGGTATTTTTTTAGGGTGGCCGTGAGGGCCTCTTCGTTCACCGGTTTAAGCATGTATTCGGTACAGCCGCTGTCGAATCCCATCTTCATGGTGGAGTCTTCGCTGCGCATCGTCAGCAGGATGATTGGAATTCCCCGGGTCGCGGGATTCGCCCGAAGCGCCTTGCAGGCGTCGATTCCGCTCATCCGCGGCATTTCAACGTCCATCAAAATGAGGCTGGGGTTCCGCGCCAGCGCCATTTCCACTCCCTCCTGTCCGTCGCAGGCGCTGATAAACTCATAGTCTTCCTGGTCTCCAAACAACCTCCGGCTGTGCATCCGGGAAGTGGCGGAGTCATCCACCAGTAAAATTGTTTTGGGCACGTTTGCTTTCCTTTCTCGTTCCGCCCTAGGGGAATCATTGCTTCAAAACTTCGTCTCCGCGGCCCTGCGGCTTTTATCCCGCCTGTGCGCTGTTGTCCCGCTCCGGCTCCGGGGCCACTTCCGCCAGATCCGGCAACGGGACATCGACTTCCGCAGCTCCGGCGATCGCGGCCTCATTCAGATCCAACGCCTCGTCCGCCGAAAGCACCTTGTCGATATCCAGCAACAGGACGAATTTCTTTCCCAACTGCGCCATCCCCTGCAGGTAGTCGATTCTGACGCGGGTGCCGAATGACGGCACCTCCTGGACCTCTTCCGGAGAGATATCCATCACCTGGCTCACGGCGTCGGCGATTACTCCCATCAGCGTGGCCTGGCCCTCCCAATTTCCCTCGACGATCAGGATGCAGGTGGTCCTGGTCACCGGGCAGTCTTCCATGCCGAACTTGATCCGCATGTCCACCACCGGCACCACGCTGCCGCGCAGGTTGATGACCCCGCGGATCCACTTCGGCGTCTTCGGCACCGTGGTCACCGTGTCGTACTCGATGATCTCTCGTACTTTGAGGATGCCGATCGCATACTCCTCATTGTCCAGGAGGAACGTCAGATACTGCGCCTGTTCCGCCGCTTCTGTTGTCGCGGTTGTCATGGTTCGCTCCTTGTTAGAATCGCGTGAAGGCGTGATCTTTATCGCTGCCATTGGGTTTGTTTGCGCCCGCGTCCGTCGTCCATGCCGCTGCGGGAATTCTTTCGTGACGCTGCTGGGCGGGGAACTGTGTCCTGGCGGGCAGCGATCCGTGACGAGGCTGGAAGGAGAAGCCGGAGTCCGAGCCGCTTCCGGTCTTGAAGAACGTCATCAATTGCCCCAGGGCTTCCGCCTGTGACGCCATTTCTTCCGCCGTGCTGGAAAGCTCTTCCGCCGAAGACGCATTCCGCTGGGTCACCTGGTCCACCTGGGCCATGGCCTTGTTGATCTGGTTCACGCCCGAGGACTGCTCCCGCGAGGCCGACGACACTTCCTGCACCAGTTCCGCGGTCTTCTGGATGGAGGGGACCAGTTCGTCGAGCAGTTTGCCGGAGCGCTCCGCCACCTTCACGCTCTCTTCGGCCAGGCTGCTGATCTCCTTCGATGCCTGCTGGCTGCGTTCCGCCAGCTTGCGCACTTCGGTGGCCACCACGGCAAACCCCCGGCCATGCTCTCCGGCGCGGGCCGCTTCGATGGCCGCGTTGAGTGCCAGCAGGTTGGTCTGGTAGGCGATTTCGTCGATGATGTCGATCTTTTCAGTGATGGATTTCATGGCGTCCACGGTCTGCTTGACCGCCTTGCCGCTTTCTTCGGCGTCACGGGAGCCTTTGGTGGCCACCTGCTCCATCTGCCGGCTGTTGTCGGAATTTTGGCTGATGGAAGCGCTCATCTCCTCCAGGCTGGAGGTGGTCTCTTCCACCGAGGCTGCCTGCTCGCTGGTTCCCTGGGACAGGGAAGAGGAAGAAGAGGACACCTGCTGCGCCGCGCTGGAAATCGCGCTGGCCCCGCCCTTGACCTCGATGATGATTCTCTCCAGCTTCTCGAGGAAGGTGTTGAGGTAGGTACCCATGAGGCCAACCTCGTCGGTGGATTGAGAGGCGATGCGTTTGGTCAGGTCGCCGCCGCCGGCCGCCAGATCCGCCAGGTGCGCACTCAGAGCCCCGACCGGCCCGGTGACGCTGCGGGTAGCAAGGATTGCGAGAAACACACCCGAGGCGATGGACACGATCAGTAAGGCGATGATCATCTGCAGTGAGGATGAGGCTTCGTTGCCGACCTGCAGGCGCTTGTTGTCGCCGATCTCACCCTGGGTTGCGATCAGTTTGGCCAGGGACTTGACAGAATTTATCGCAAATGCGTTGGTTGTCACAGCCCGGTAAGCCGCGGCGTCGTCCAATTTTCCGGCGTCCACCAGTTCGAACCAGTGCGGCCGTGCCTGCAGGTACTTGGCGTACCACTCATCCCAGTCCTTCAGGGCCTCTTTTTCGGCCGGCAAGCGGAAACCACCGGCATAAGCCTTGATATTCTCATCGACCTGACGCATCCACTTGGTTTCATCGGAGCGGATCTTCAGCCGGTCATCCGGGTGGGCGCCGATATAGTTGGCGATGCCAAAGCGAAGCTCCCACAATCCCCGCTCGGCGGTCGAGAGCTGGACGGCCGACTGCAAATTGTTGCTGTAGAGGTTTTGAAACTCAGTGGACATGGAGAGGGTGTAACGCCAGCCGATGAAGCCGATGCAGGCCGTGAGCAGAAGTACGGCCGCGAAGCTCAGTGCGAGCCGTTTGCCGATGGAAATATTTGTCAGCATGAGTCAATCCTTTTTCAAATCGAATTGCGTTTATTGTTGCCGTTCAAAATCGCTTACTCCGGGCCGTCACATTCACTCAGGGGCGGCATCTCGTCCGCCGGCGGAACCTCGTTCGCGGGCGGCGGCAGCCTGAACTTCCGGGCCTCCGATTTCATCCGCTATCCGGAGTTCCGCTTCTTCTTCAAAACTGCGAAGCAGCGCCGGCACATCAAGAATCAAGGCCACGCGTCCGCTCACCAGAATGGCCGAACTGGAAACTCCGGACACGTGCCCGAGCAGGTGTGCCAGGGGTTTAATGACTGTCTGGGCCGATCCGGAAAGGACATCCACCGCGAGACCAGCCCGCCTGGCCCCGTGCTGGACAATGACGACATTCTGACGGAGAGGGCGCGGACCCGGTAACTCAAAGTGGTCTCGCAATTGCATGTAAGGCACGGGCTCGCCGCGCAGCTTCAGGACCCCGGCGCCGTGCTCTGAATCCCGCTCCTCGGCGGGCAGTTCCACGCACTCGACCACCTGATCGAGCGGAATCACGTAGGTGTTCTCGCCCACCTCGACGGCGAAACCTTCAATGATCGCCAGCGTCAGCGGAAAGCGGAGATGAACCGTCGCGCCAAGTCCGGGCCGGCTGCTGATACTTACGTTCCCCCGCAGGGCCTGTACCTTGCGCCGCACCACATCCATGCCGACGCCCCGCCCGGAAAGGTTGCTCACCTGGCCGGTCGTCGACAGGCCGGATTCGAAGACCATCTGATAAACATCGTGATTGCTCAGGTCGGGATCCACATAGACCCCGCGCTTTTTTGCGGCTTCAATGATCTTTTTCCGGTCGAGCCCGGCGCCGTCGTCTTCGATCTCCACCGAAATACTTCCGTGCTGGTGCGCCGCGCGCAATGTGATGGTTCCCATAGCGGGCTTGCCGGCCTGCCGCCTCTGTTCCGGGGATTCGATCCCGTGGTCAAGCGCATTGCGGATCATGTGCATGAGCGGATCGCTCAGGTGCTCGACGACCGAGGTGTCAACCTCGACGTCCCCGCCCTGGATTTCCAGGCGCGCGGACTTCTGCAACTCCCTGCTCAGATCGCGGACCGTGCGCAGATACTGGCGAAACAGCGGTCCCACCGGGACCATGCGCACCTTCATCACCAGTTCCTGCAACTCCGCCTGCAGCACGCCCGCCATGTTGTGCGCTTCGGCCAGGGTTTCGACCGACGTCCTCTCCTTGTTTTCAAAGAGGCGCGTGACTCTGCCCCATGCGATCCCGATTTCCCCCGTGAGGTCGAGCAGCCGGTCAAGCTTCTGAACGTCCACCCGCAGCGTCCGCGCAGCCTGCCGCGAGGCCGACAGGCCGGTGTCTGTGTCCGGACCGGCCGCGTGTTCAATCTCGTCTTTCGCGGAACTTTTACCGGTCTTGCGCTTCAGTCCCGCGTGCTCTTTCATTTTGTGCAGCAGCTTTCCGGACTTCGATGCGGGTATATCTTTCCCCTTCGCGGCCGCCGCGATGAACTCGCGGACAACATCAATTGAAGCCAGAAGGATGTCGGCGATGTCCGGCGAGAATTCCAGCTCGTGTGCGCGAAGGCCGTCCAGCAGATCTTCGAGCTCGTGGGCGAATTCCTGGGCGTGCTTAAGATCGAAAATTCTGGCGTTGCCTTTAAATGTATGCACCACCCTGAAGATGGTATTGACCAGTTCCGCGTCATGAGGGCGCGCTTCCAGTTCCAGAAGGGCCTGTTCCATCTGCTCAAGGCCTTCCGCGGTCTCGGTCCCGAAGCTTTCCAGCAACAGCCTGTTATCGATTTCCATTGTCATTACTCACAAACTCCATCACGGCTTCACCGGTGTTCGACACCATTGAAACTTTGCGGGCCTGATTGCCAAACACGCTCTTTTCGACAATCAGGATGGATTCCCGTTCCAGAAGTTCGACCGCCACTTCGATATTCCGCCGGCCGATCTGGCCGATCCTCGGACCACTGAGACCCTCCAGCGCCTGCAACATTCCCGCGCCGCCGAAAATCCTGGCCTGGATGTTGATCTGGCGGCTGCCGAGCGACCGAAATCCTTCCAGCAACCCGGCGATGGCCACGTCTCCGTAGCGCGGGTGGTGGGGCCCTTCTCCGCGGTAGGGCAGCATGAAATGGGCCGCTCCGCCGACGCCGCTGAAACGGTCAAACAGGAACACCCCGGCGCACGACCCCAGAATCATTTTGAGCACAGCGGGGTCGGGAGCAACGTGGCTCTGTCCCGGATGCAGGTAAACTTCCGGCGGCACGGGGGTTGGGGCCGCTATATGATTGGCAAACTCAGCCGTCGGCGCTTCCCAGATCAGCGTCTTGCGAGCTGTCAGCGTGTCTTCAGTCATGTACTTCGCTCCTCAGGCAACGTCCGGCGAAAAGAGAGAGTAGTTGCAACACCTGCCGGTCTTCATCATCGAAACCACTGCGTTGCGGCAACAGCTTAAAAAGCACCATGGCGCCACTGGATTGGTGGTCTTTCCACAGCGGAACAATCGCGCTGATCCCAAGTGCGGCCAGGGCCGCGCCTTCCGGCCCGTCATCGGCGGGAAACCAGGGAGCTTCGATGGGGATTCGCAGTTCGGTAAATCGCTCATTTTGAATCAGGGCCGCGCGCGTTTCCGGCAGCAAGCCTTCCTCGCGAAGGATGCAGACCCTTTTGGGTTGGTCTTCGATCTTCACGATCGCCAATTGCTCGCAAGCCAGCAGGTTTGAGCAGATTTCCACCAGGGCCTCGGGCACCCGCGCTTCCCGCATCGCGGAAAGCAGCGTCTGGCTGGCGGCATAGAGCTTCGTCCACACATCGAGGTTCGAAGCCGGTTCGAGGGACTGCCGGAGAAATTCCTTTGATCCGGATTGCAGAACATCAGCCACCGGCAGAGGACCGGAAAGAGCTTGCTTAAGCAATGTTGGTCCCCTCGTTCATGCGCGGACTTACATGGAGTTCCGCTTCTGTCTCCGTTGCGCCAACCAGCGTGCGCACCACTTCCAGCAGTTCAGTGGGGCTGATGGGCTTGGTGAGATAGGCGCTGCAACCGCTCTGAAATCCTGTCTCGACGCTGGCCGGCTCCCCGCGGCTGGTCACCATGATGATGGGCACCTCCTTCATGCCTTGCCGCCTGCGGATCTCGCGGCACGCTGCGAACCCGTCCATCTTCGGCATCACAACATCCATCAGAATGAGGTCCGGGTTCTCCGCCACGGCCTTGCGGACGGCCTCTTCGCCATCACGGGCGGTCACCACTTCATAGGGCGTGTGTTGTTTCAAGACCGTCTCTCCCATCAGGAGCGCGGTACTCGAATCATCGACGAGCAGGACTTTAACAGGCATTCGTCTCCTCCAAAGGGGGCGTATCAACCCAGGTCCGGAATTGGATATTTAGTTTTTAAATTCGGCCTTGATCGGGAATGATCCAGCTATGCAACGGGTCCGAATTATTTCAGGCATTTACAACACTTGAATCAGCATTTGACATCAATTGACTGCCGCTGCTATTCAGGTGGGGGCCTGGCAGGAAGCGCGATACGGTGTCAATCTCAGTAAACAGTATTCTCAGTTCTTAGCATGAAACCACTGTGTCTGCTTTCTCGGCCTGCGGGACTGACACGACCGACAAGATTCTCGATCACGAAGATGGCGCAGAAACTCTTTGCCTGTTACAGAGATTTCACAACCAGCACGGTGAGAACATGATCGTTATATCAAAAGAAGCGGTATTGCAATACACATTATCACCGATAGCGAGTTACTTACGTCATCACTTCGTTCCACTTAGGGAATGACCGGCATCTTGTGTTTTTGGGCTATGGTGCGTGAATAAGTCCAGTCTAACTGCAATACAGTTCACCTAGTTCACCTAAGGGATTCGAATCTACAGAGTTCGCGTTCGATCCGGCGCCGCGGATTTCGAGAGGGTGTTTGGAAATCTCTCGCGGCGAAGTGAGGATGGCGGCTTTCATGGTCGTTTGCTCATTGATGCATGATTTCGAAATCCTGGAAATATTTGCCGCTGATTTTCGCCGATAAACGCCGATGAGTAAAAGTCGCGTAGATCGGCGGCCATCATTGGCCTTTCGGTGGGTATATAAAACAGGGGGCCCAATCCGTGCACGTGCTACAAGCCGCGTAAATGCGGATTTCGGTGAGAAAGACAGCCGAGCAGGATGGCCCCGGAGGAACCGCATGAGCACGACTATGCTCGCCTGGCCTGACCGATCACCGCGGCGACCTCAATTACTCGAAAATCGGCGCCAGCCTCGCCAGCACCTCGTCGATGATCGCGTCGGGAACGCTTTCCAGCTTTCTGCCCCTGCGCGCGCCGAGATCGAGCGCACGGGGCTGATCGCAGCGGACAATGCCTGTCGTTTTTGATTGCCTTCCAGGCGAGCCAGATGGAGTGACAGATAAATCGGTGTTATGCTTACAGATGTATATGAGTGCAATTAAAAAACCGCAACATCGCGACCCCGCCAGTACGCGCCTTCTGAGGTTCGCCGGGACCCGCTCGCTCATCAGGACTCGGGATGTTGCCGATCTGGGGATTCACACTGGTGAGCTGACGCGGCTGCTGAGGGCGGGAGAACTGGAAAAGGTTGGGCCGGGCCGTTACCGGCCATATGGGAAGCCGCCGGCATCCGAAAATCATGACATTGTAATGGCGACGAGCGCTGTCCCAGACTGCGTTATTTGTCTGGCTTCAGCGCTCCGCTTTCATGAGATCGGCACTCAGCTTCCGCACCAGGTCTGGATTGCCGTTCCTCGCGGAACCCGCGTGCCTCGACTCCAGGCACCACCACTACGGGTCGTTAACATCTCCCCGGCGCTGTTCGATTTTGGCGTCGAGGTCCATCGCATCGAGGGCCAGGGAGTGAAAGTCTACAGTGTCGCTCGCACGGTCGCAGACTGCTTTCGTTTCAGGAACACCATCGGCCTGGACGTGGCACTGGAGGCGCTCACGGAGGCGTGGCGCGGAAAGCGCCTCAACCTCGACGAACTCAATCGAATCGCAAAGCGACTTCGAGTCCAGCGTGTCATGCAACCCTATCTCGAAATGGTCGTCCTGTGAAGCACGAACCGCAGAACCTCGCGGTATAACCGAAATGGTCCGCCGCCTTACTGGAAATGTGCTGTGGCAGCGCTCTCGTGAACCGCAAACGCGGCGGGGCAGTTTCCTCACCTTTCGCGCGCGGGCTGGGGCCCGCGAGCGAAAGGTTCGGAATGACAATGGGTGTGGTGAGGGTGAGGGGTGAGAAGCCCGCAAAGCAAGTACATTAGGCTGAAGCCCGGAGGTCTGTCACACTATCGGGCGGCTGAAGCCGCCCGCTTCTACGGTGGTTCCGGCATTTTTTTTGCAGCCGAAGAAGCCAGCTCAGCGGTTGAAGCTCCCTGAGCAGCAGTACGCTCGGATCAATGCTTCAACCAGGGAAAGTGTTCAAACTCTCACTTTCATGTTCAAGTCGCGCACCCTCATCTACCTGCTCACAGCCTTGTTGGATGATCAGGGCCAGTTTGTCGGCTTCTTCATTGGTCAGGCCCCCAGCCGTGCCCGCAAAGCCGCTTGCGTTCCTGTCGGCTGGCAAAGTTTAGCCGATGAATATAGTCCGCAGCGCTTTCCAGCCGCTCCGGCGGAAGGGTCTCTTGCAAGGTGAAGGTCTTTTGCCTGGTCAAGAATGGCGCGCCCTGAGAGGTTCGAACTCCCGGCCTTCTGATTCGAAGTCAGACGCTCTATCCATCTGAGCTAAGGGCGCGGATGCTTCCATTGACGGTGTTCACCAACCACCAGATTGACTGCCCGAGAATAAAGTCCGTCATCGATCGCAGAAATGATCAGAAAATCCTGATGTGACAGCCACAGCGGTCTCGCAGGATGAAAAGGAGGAGCCGTATCTGCGGATTAGAATGGCGCGCCCTGAGAGATTCGAACTCCCGGCCTTCTGATTCGTAGTCAGACGCTCTATCCAGATGAGCTAAGGGCGCACGGTGAGTACGGAACTCATTTTACAACAGGATGGCCTGATTCCAGAAATCCTCGTCCGCACGCTCTGTAATGACAGAGGTGCAATTGGTTCAACGGCCCGCGGCGATTACCCGTAAAGCCTGGCGCGCGGCTTCGGCTATTTGCGGGTCGCGATCGTTTCTGAAGGGCAAAATATCTTTCTCCAGTTCCGGACTGCCAAGCCCCGCCAGGACCGTGAGTACCATCGGCACATTCCGGCGTAGCCGCAGTGATTCGCGCAAGAGAGGTTCCGCGCGCCAGCCGGCTTTAGAGACGAGGATGCCGGCAATGTTTCTGATGTTCTCGTTGTTGGAGGCCAGGTTGCGGACAATGATACGGCCCAGCGCGCGCAGACCCGTCAAACGCCACGCCCCGGCGGACAAAAATAATCCGATGGCCTGAAGAACCCACATGACAAGCCCAGTTTAGCACCGATGTCAGATCATTGCCGGAACGTTGTGGTCCCTCCAAACAGCCGGGTCGTGAGATGCGCTGTGATTAAACCACAGGGGCAGGATATTTTCCCCGATCCGGGGATCATTGAATTTCTGGCCGCCACGGTCGGCCAAAATCACTAAATCGGCGTGTACCCGAATGGACACTGCCTTCTTCGTGATCCGGCTGAAGTCGGGGGCATACTTAGGAAAATGAACAGGACAGCTCAACAAAATCAGTTCGCCGATGGTCAGCCCCAGGTGAGTCGCAAGCATGGCCGCATTGCCGCCATGGCTGTGGGTAATCAAGTCCAGCCCCTGCTCGTGGTGTGCGTTCACCCAGGTCACCAGGTCCTGAGCGGCAAGGGCACGGGCGGAGTCGCTGTATGCTCCCGACCATCCGAACCGGTCGGCTTGATTGTAAAGGTCGTTCCGTACGGACTGCAGAATATAGGTATGAAAGTCTCCGCCGGGCTGCCACCAGGCAGAAGTGGCCGCCCACGTTCCGTGGATTATCATGGTCGTGTTGCCGGCTCCGGCGGCCATTGTGCCGCGGTTTCCGCCCAGCAGCGCGGTCAGCGCCGGATGGTCCGCTTGTTCGATGGCCAGGGCCGTCGCCGCCACCTCTCGGACCAAAGGCTCAGGGCTCTTTGCGCCGGCTGCGAGAATCTCAATCAATCGCGGAAGTTCCGGGCTGTGCTGTATGTATGCCGCTGCCGCGGATACGCGCACCAGTTCATGGGGATGGTTTAAGCATGCTTCCAGAAGGTGGAAAACCGCGTTGGGTGACGCCAACTCAAGCTGACTCCTTGCCAGGTCGGCGTAGGCGTTTAAATGGTGCGGCAGCAGTTCTTCCATGAACCGGAGCGCACGGGAACCAAGCTGGTATTTCGATTCCAGAGACTGACGAATCGCGGCCGCATCGGCCTTTCCGGAGACCGGCTGCAGAGCCGGCAGTTTCAGGACAGAGCGCACGTAGTCCGGCAGAATCTCATCCACAGGAACTGCCTCGTCGCTGAGTACCGCTCCGCGAAGGCGGTTTGCCGTCCCTCGAAGTTGTACTCCCATGGCCAGAAGGCTCGCCGCCTGAGTTTGGACGGCCTCGTCATCAGTTCTGGCAAACACTTCAAATCCCCCTGCGGGTTTAGCGACGTACTTAAGGGCCATGGGTCTCTCCTGTGTGGATAAACGTGAAATAGCATGCTAACCCTTCGACTCTCAGGGGCCCAGGCTTTTCATCGGATACGTCGGCTGACGCGCACGCGAATTACATTCGTGCGCGAGACGATATTTATAAGGAAGGTAATTGCGCGCCCCGGAGAATCGAACTCCCGGCGTTCTGATTCGTAGTCAGACGCTCTTACGTGGCGACCGCGTCCACCAGCGCGCTGCGTGGTTCGAGTTCCAGACCCGCGAGGAACGGGCGATTGCAGAAGTTGCGCGGGAAGTTTTTGGCGCGCCAGGTCACGACGACCGTATGCGGGCCGTACATGAGAGGGAACGACGGAACCTCGTTGCGAAGCAGGTCGCAGATCTTCTGCCAGTTGGCCGGATCGGATTTCATGCGTTCCAAATCGATGGCACGGTCCATGTCGGGATTGTGCCAGCGGCTCAGGTTGCTGCCCTTGCTGGCGGCGCGTCCCATGGCTGGAATGCTGTGGGTGGCCAGCAGCGATTCCACGTAGTCCAGCGGGTCGGGCGTGTCGGGTATCCAGCCGGAGAGAATCATGTCGTATTGTCCGCGGCCCGCAACGTCGAAGAATTCGTCCATGCTTTTGGCCTGTCTGATTTCCAGGTTGAACCCCAGTTGGACGAGCTGACCGGCGATCATTTCCGCGGTG
>Ga0137397_10002698_pt1 | contig 12324 bp, 11 predicted proteins | sample czorhiz116metaG_FD_106658 | JGI IMG/M metagenome (GOLD analysis project Ga0137397, IMG submission 106658) | Vadose zone soil microbial communities from Angelo Coast Range Reserve, California, USA - czorhiz1.16 metaG | ecosystem: Environmental > Terrestrial > Soil > Vadose zone | place: USA... | reverse complement strand
TGCCATACAACACACATGCATTGCAAGGATTTTCTTCCAGAGTGGTGTCGTTTAGCCCCAACACAAAGCGGCAGGCTACATTCACTCAGCGGCAACTAAAAACTGGGGGTGGGCAAGGTGGCAAGGTAGTTTACCTGATTGACATTTCCTAGATTTGAAGTAGGCTTCGTGTCTTCCCCTTCAACAAACTACCCGACTCGGCGAAATACCGACCCTTGCCGTCTCAGAAATCGGAACCTGCCATGAAAACAGAAAGAGCCCTTGCTAGACTCGCCTCAAATCATCTCGACGAAGTAGCTCTAGCGGAACTATATCGAAACGATAAGGAGAAGATCGATGGAATCGTTGGTCAGTGGTTTGGGAAAGGAACAATTGCGACCGACGCTTTGAGTCGGGTGTTGGTTAGGATTGCTAAGAACGCAGTACACTTTTGTCCGCAGTTCCATAAGCCGGAAGATTTCATACTAGGACATGCTATTCAAGAGTGCCCACGCCTATACTCCGAGGCAAACACTCGCATAGCTCTCGCCCACTTCAACTGAATTTAAGGTTCTCCGGCTTCGATGGGAGTATCGGCTGGCAGTCCTGAGAAGCTCACCTAACAGTGAAACTTGTCGAAAATTCCGCAACGCGGACATCGTGAAATTCGTGGAGCACGTCAGGGGGACACTAAGGATACTCAATGGTTCAAGCGAGACTGGCTGGATTCTGACCGCCAGAGAAAACGATGAGCGCGGCGATCATCGTTCATTAACTAGAGTAGAGCCGACAAGTCGACTCGGTCGAAAGAGCCGACGCCGTCATCTAATCAGCTTCCAGGGTTAGCGCTTTGGGTAGATTTTTTGAAGGTGGGCACGCGCAGATCGTCGCCAAAGACAATTTCTAAGTCGCTTCGACTCCGCTGCCGGGGGTCCTGCGACTTCCTCTGGAACCACTTTCGGAATCCAGGGCTAGTTAATTCGCTATGATCTTCACTTCACTGCCGAATCTTTGGTAATCCGTAAACTGGCCGCGACACCAGTAGATTTCCTTCTTCTTGTAGCGAGCCTCTGTAAAAATGGTCAGAGGAACGAGCCGGGGAGGTTCACTTGCTCGCTTGAGCCAACCGTACGTAATGACAACTCCAAGGTCCTCCCATCCTCGATACACCTTCAATTTGTCAGAAAGTTCCAAATGCTCCGACATTCGGATGATGTTCGTATCTTCGTCCGTCCAAACTTCCCCGTAACATGCGACGGCGACAGTCTTGCTGATTGAGAAGAGGCCATAATCTTCGACGGGTGCAAAGGGACACAAGTTATCCTCGACGCTGGCGTAATACTGAAAGACCTTCATGCGGTGCTTGTTCACAACTACGTCGGCGGCTTGATGAACTTTTAATCGGAATTCCGCTCCAACCATCTTAGGAAGCTTCGACCATTCGTCAGCCGGGACTACCCAACTACCCCAACGAGGGTTAGGTACTTCCTCGTACTCCCTCTTGCCGTCGGGATACCTGCGGAATCGTTGAACGCCGTCCACGACGCGGACTTGAAACTCTGCCTCAGCCACGGACTCATTGTCTCCCATGCCCCATTCAAAACTCTGCACAGCGATATAGTTGCGAATGCTGTCTGCCAGAACGTGCGCTTTGTCTCGTAGCACCTTCACTTCGGGGGGTTCCTCGGGTCGGTGCTGTAGCCCATCACCAATGCGTGGCACGAATTTTGGATTGTGGTCAGGGCGTGGCATGAATTTTGGATAGAGGTCTGCCGAGACTGACAAGACTTCCCTAGTGGGAAATATTCTCTGCGCTAGGAAGGGCTGGACTTTGCTTACGAAGTCTACGAGGGCTTGAACAGGCACAGCCACCGCCGTCGTTTCATTGCCCTCGCACAGAATGGCTAGAATCTTTTCGCTTTTCCTATCAACGACGATGCCGCCGCTCGCACCTTTTATGAGATTTGCATCATTGACGGGGAACTGGTAGTCAAAGGCAAGGAGGCCCGATGTCGTCGGGGCTTTGAATGTGGCCGGAAATCGGGTCAGTCGGCGAGTACGCTTGATAGTCCCCATAGAACCGTGCGGGAAACCATAGATGTCCACTTCCTGGCCAACTTGCGGCTCATCCAGACTGTAAGCAAGACCGTGATGATGGGGCAGCGAGTGTTTCAACTCAAACATGGCAAGGTCTCGTTCCTTGACATATGGAAGCACGTCCCCGCTCCCGATATTGTTCGCCGTAGCGCCTTCATCGTGCGGGCCCGTGGCAAAATATCGCTTGATGATCTTGTCCCCTTTGACCTTACGCGCCCGCGCAGTCATGGCTACGTGATAATTGGTTACGATGAAACGACACGCGGCGTCCAGACAAAAGCCCGTACCGAAGCTGGCACCTATGTCGAGCGAAGGGACAGGCTTCCCCGAGGCACCAAGTTTTATCGAGGGAGCAAACTTCATGGCGGCGACAGGAACGACGATCGCGCTAAAATCCTGAGTGTGTTCCACCGTGGAAGAAGGCGGTATTGTCGGGGGACTCGGAAAGGCTTCCTGAGCCGGTGCCGAGGGAGACAGACACGAACTTACAATCAAGAGTGGAATGACTTTGCGAAAAATCATCAGACATCACGAGGACTCCGACTGAGTCGGTTCTAATGTTTTGCACGCGCTTCTCCACGCGAGGGAGCACTGAGCGCAAAGAATTTAGTGAGGTTTGAAACAGTGGCCCAACCAAAACGAAACAGATCAGGAGCCCGTTGCGGGAAAATGGTGCCGAAATGAACCCATGAGCGCTGGCAGGTCATTGCCTCCAGTTTTAGAGGGGACACTACAGTTCTCTAGACCAATCTGAATATCAATATTCGGTTTCGTCACTGAGCATAAATGAAACGGAAGTAGCAAATTCCAAAATGTTGTCCGTTACTCTGAGCAATCCAGGGCTATATTTCAGCGCTTTTATTGGTATCAATTGAACGACAATCGAAAATCTCTTATCGCTCCAAAAAACCCGGGGCAGCATTCCATCGTCATCCTCGTCATATTCAGCGGCTGGCCACATATATGTCCGATCAGTGACACGAGAGATTCAATGGTTGCGGTGGAAACCATGTAAGTTATTGCGACCAGTCGCTTTCGATGGAAAGTGGCATACGCGCCAAAAGGATATTGGGGTTCTGATTCACTCAGAAGCCATGAATATGTACTGAAGTTGGATCCTAAAATGCTTTAGAAAGAGGTTTATAGCGACTGACCAGATGCGTTGGGCACCAAGAGTGCGAAAGGATTTCCGTTCTGAAACAGTCCCGCGGGAATTTCGTGGAATCCGTTCCATTTCGGAACGTTTCAAGAATGTCGAATGAGGGAAGATCGATACGAGGCCCGCCGGAAATCATGTGTACTCCCTCTATTTTGGAATCAATTGTTAATATATAGGGTGTATTTACCCTATCGTTATCAACCCGATCTAAATCTATACTCGCACTCCAAAGCCCCAGAGAGCGAGATGGGATTCTTTGGCAATGCGAAGAGACGGAAGGAGCTCTCAGCCGCCGTTAACACTCTGCGGGAACAGGAAATCCAGGTCACTGGTCCGTACCGGCGGCCAAACGGAATGCTGGTCTTCAGTGTCGGCAATTCCGTGGTGACCGAGGCCGAGCTCCTGCAGCTTCACCGCAACGGAGATCTCAGGGCGACACTACCACTTTCAGTACGAAAGTCTGCTGGTCAACTCTTCGAGTCATGATTTTGAATGCTTTTGACGAAGAGAACAATTCTTGACGGAAAGTGACGGGATACTGCCCATGAACTTGTGGTCGCGCCGTTTAACTCCCGCCAGTCCCCTCGCGGGAGTGGGTAAGGGTAGAACGGTGCCCGGAGCATTCACAATGTCCGCGGCGAGATCTCTTCGGCGTAGTACAGCTGCAAGGATCGTGATGTCCCTTCTCTTGCTCCCTGGCTTGGTCAAGCAGAGCCGGGGCGACTCCACCCAGAAGGACCAAAAGAGCGAAGGGCGACTCACGCAAGTGAGCTTGGAAGAACTCGGCCAGATCGAAGTTACAACAGCTTCCAAAGTGCCTGTGAAGGCCAGTCGAACTCCGGCCGCGATCTACGTCATTACCCAGGAGGACATCCGGCGGTCCGGGGCTACAAGCATCGCAGAAGCTCTCCGTCTGGCACCCGGGGTTGAGGTCGCACGGGTGGACTCGAATACATGGTCACTCGGTGTGCGCGGATTCGGGAGTGCTCTCTCCCGATCGGTACTCGTGCTGATCGACGGCCGAACCGTTTATACGCCGCTCTTCGCTGGCGTCTATTGGCAGGTCCAAGACACACTGCTTGAAGATATCGAACGGATCGAAGTCATTCGAGGCCCGGGCGCTACCATTTGGGGAGCCAATGCTGTCAACGGTGTGATCAATATCATTACGAAGAACTCCAAAGATACCCAGGGAATGCTCGCATCTGCCGGTGGTGGAAATATCGACCAAGGCTTTGTCAATTTCCGGTACGGTGCCGGGAGGGGGAAAAGCTTCAATTACCGCATCTACGGGAAGGCCTTCACGCGAGGTCCCGAGTTCCATCCCGATCAAAAACAATTCGATGACTGGCGGATGGGCCAGGCCGGATTCCGGTCGGATTGGGATCGAAACGATCGCGACAAGTTCACGCTTCAAGGTGACCTCTATAACGGTGATACCGGACAGAGTGTGGGGATCACAAGTTACTCTCCGCCGTTTATGACCAATGTGCAACAGAATGCGGAGCTTGCCGGTGGCAACCTGCTGGGTCGTTGGAAGCGAGTCTTGGGTGCGGGGTCCGACATTCAGTTGCAAACGTATTACGACCGTACGGACCGAAAACAACTCAACTTTGCGGAGTCTCGCGATACGTTCGACATCGATTTCATCCATCATCTGGCTCTACCACGACGACAGGACTTTCTCTGGGGCTTGGGTGCCCGCCTCAGTTCTGGCAATGCTACTGTGGTCGTCCCCACCGTCGCATTCACTCCGAATCACTTCACAGACAAGCTCTACAGCGCGTTTATTCAGGATGAAATCCCGTTTGCTGGAAATCAGCTTTCGCTGACGATCGGGTCCAAGTTCCTGCACAATAACTATTCCGGCTTGGAGGTCCAGCCGACCGCACGGCTCCTCTGGACACCGAGTCCGCGGCAAACCGTGTGGGGCGCCGTTACCCGTGCCGTACGCACACCCTCCCGCGTTGAGGAAGATCTCCAGTTAACCGCATTGCTGACACCTAGTCCGCTGACCTTTTTCAGGATCACAGGCGACAGAAAGTTTGCATCGGAACACCTGATTGGCTATGAAGCTGGGTACCGGACCCTATTGAGATCGAAGCTCTATCTGGACATCGCAGCTTTTTACAATAACTACAATCAGCTCCTGAGCATCGAGCCTGGTACGCCGTTCTCAGAAACTTCACCTCCCCCACCACACGTCGTGGTCCCGCTTCTTTTCCGCAATGGGCTGTTTGGAAACACATCCGGGTTCGAGATCGCCCCTGATTGGACGCCAACAAGGCAGTGGCGCTTAAGAGGTTCGTATTCGTACTTGTATATGGATTTGAACAAACGGGCGGCGAGCCAGGACGCTTCAACCGTCAATTCAACCCAAGGCTCAAGCCCCCATCACCAGGTAATGGTCCGGTCTTCTCTCGATTTGCCCAAGAAGCTGGAATTTGATCAGACTTTTCGTTATGTGAGCGCCCTGCCGGCCCAATTGGTGAAAGCTTACGCAACGGCGGATGTGCGGTTCAGTTGGCGCGCCACGCGATCCCTCGACTTCTCGATCGTGGGGCAAAACCTGTTTCAACCTCACCATGCGGAGTTCGGTGGTGACCCCGGAGCTCTTGTGGGTATCGTGCGAAGCGCCTACGCGAAGATAACCTGGCAAGCAGGGCAGAGATGACAGGGAAGCACATCCGCGGAATGGAGCCCTTCCAATGTACGCCAGCACGGTGCGTAACCAGCAGCGGTCCGTCCCGCCTGTTTCGATTCGTGGCAGTGGTGGTCGCCTGTGCAGTGATTGCAGCTCCTATCCTGTATGGCCAACAGTCAAACCCAACTGAGTACGAGGTGAAGGCCGCCTACCTGTACAACTTCGGCAAATTTGTGGAATGGCCCGCTAAAGCTAGGACGGCGGACGATTCCTTCACCATTTGTGTGCTCGGTCAGGATCCCTTCGGTACAACTTTCGATACCACCATCGCCGGCGAAAACATCAACGGAAAGAAGGTAGTAATTAAGCGCGTCGCGAAACCGCAGGACGCGCTGAGTTGCCGCATTCTATTCATCAGCTCGTCGGAAGAAAGTCGGCTCAAAGAGATCGTGGCAACTCTAGACAAGACAAGTGTCTTGACAGTGAGTGACATCCCCCAGTTCACCCGGCGCGGGGGCATGATTCAGTTCGTTGTCGAAGCGAACAAAGTGCGCTTCGAGGTCAACCTGGCGATTGCCGAGCGTGCCGGGCTGATTCTTAGTTCCCAACTTCTCAAAGTAGCGATCAGCGTGAGAAGGAGTCCTCAGGCTGGAGATTGACAGACGATGCTCGGGGTTCGCAACTATTCGATTACGAAGAAATTGATCGGCATGAATATGCTGGTCAGTGGCGCTGCCTTATTGATCGCCTGTGCAGCGTTTGTTGCTTACGATCTGATTACTTTTCGAGAGGCCATGGTGCATAACCTCTCGATCCAAGCTCAAATGGCCGGGTCCAATAGCGTCTCCCCGCTGATGTTCAATGATCCACAAGCAGCGGAGAACACTCTCTCGGCGTTGAAGGCTGCCCCCAACGTCGTATTGGCCGGAATCTACACACTCGACGGACGTCCTTTCGCCACTTATTGGCGAGGTGGCAATGGGCAAACCGTGGCGCTGCCTCAAATGTATACAAATCAAACAGAGGGCCACTGGTTCAAGGATGGCCAGCTCCTGCTGGTGCGCACAATTGTGTTCCAGAGAAAGCCGACTGGCACCGTGTACATTCGTTCTGATTTACGGGAAATGAGTGCTCGCCTGAAGCGCTACGCGGGAATCGCGGCCATGGTCTTGTTGGCGTCTCTCGTTGCAGCGCTCCTTGTCGCATCCATATTTCAGCGGGCCGTTGCTGAGCCGATCGTGCACTTGGCGGAAATTACGAGAATTGTCTCTCGTGACAAAAACTATGCCATGCGGGCAACTCCAACCGGTAAACGTGACGAGCCGGACATTCTGATTGGAGCTTTCAATGAGATGTTGAGGCAGATTCAGCAGCGTGAGGAAGCTTTGCAACAGGCTCACGATGAGTTGGAGCAACGCGTCGAGGAGCGGACTGCGCAGCTCGCCGCTGCCAATAAAGAGCTGGAAGCATTCTCCTACTCCGTTTCGCACGACTTGCGTACGCCTCTTCGCGGCATCGATGGCTTCAGCCTAGCCTTGCTCGAAGACTATGCCGAGCGGCTCGATGACCAAGGAAAAGAGCATCTTCAACGTATCCGTGCCGCCACACAGCGAATGGGAATGCTGATTGACGACCTCTTGAATCTCTCCCGGATGACGCGGGCCGAGATTCGTAAGGAAAGTTTCGACATCAGCACAATCGCTCATTCGGTTGTCGAAAGCCTTCAGGAGGCTCATGCGAAGCGCCGGATTGAGTTCTGGATCGAAGATGGGCTTGAAGCGAATGCGGATCCGCGTTTATTGCGAGTAGTCCTCGAAAACCTGCTGGGAAATGCTTGCAAGTTCACCTCGAAGCGTACGTCTGCGCGAGTGGAGTTTGGCAAAATGCATCGCAACGGGAGCACGGCCTATTTCGTTCGCGATAACGGCGCTGGATTCGATCCTGCTTACGCCGATCGTCTTTTCGGCGCGTTTCAGCGACTCCACGGGGCAACGGAGTTCCCCGGTACCGGTGTCGGCTTGGCAACGGTGCAGCGGATCATACACAGACATGGCGGGCAGATATGGGCTGAAGGAGAGGTCGAGAAGGGCGCGGCGTTTTATTTTACTTTGTGATGGGATCCATTCATGGAGGGGGTCATGGAAAATAAGGCGATTTTGCTGGTTGAAGACAATCCGGACGACGAAGCGCTCACGCTGCGGGCCCTGAAGAAGAACAATATCAGAAATGAAGTCATTGTGGCGCACGATGGCGCCGAAGCTCTTGAGTATCTCTTCGGAACCGGGAAATTTACCGGCCGGAACACGGATCTTATACCGCAGGTGGTTCTCTTGGATCTGAAGCTCCCGAAGGTGGATGGTTTGGAAGTCCTGCGGCGACTGCGTGCGGATCAACGGACAAAGCTCCTCCCGGTGGTCATTCTAACCTCCTCGACTGAGGAGCAAGACCGGATCAAAGGTTACGATTTGGGCGCGAACAGTTATGTCCGCAAACCAGTTGACTTCAGTCAATTCATCGACGCCGTTCGCCAACTCGGCTTGTATTGGCTGATTCTCAACGAGGCTCCGCCGGTCAGGAGATCATGATGAGCGTTGCCCTTCGGGTATTGATCGTTGAGGATTCCGAAGACGATACCGCGCTGCTTCTTCGAGAATTACAACGCGGTGGGTACGACGTAAGTTATGAACGTGTGGATTCTCCCACCGCTATGAACTCAGCTCTGAGTAGGCAGGAGTGGGACATCGTTATTTCCGATCATTCGATGCCCCATTTCTCCGGAACCAATGCTCTGAGCCTTTTGAGAACAAAAGGGCCCGAGGTACCTTTCATTTTCGTCTCAGGAACCATGGGCGAGGAAGCCGCAGTGGCTGCGCTGAAAGACGGCGCGCAGGACTACGTCATGAAGGGCAATTTGAAGCGGCTAGTTCCCGCTGTTCAGCGTGAACTCCGAGAGGTGGAGCAGCGCCGGGAACGTAAGCACTTGGAACGGCAGGTGCAGCAGTTGCAGAAATTCGAAGCTATCGGACGGCTGGCAGGTGGCATAGCCCATGATTTCAATAACGTAATCTGTGCAATTTTAGGCTGGGCTGAATTGGAGTATAAGGACGCTCAACCTGGTACGCGTCTCCAGGAACGTCTCCAGAAGATTTGCGACCAAGCCCAGCGGGCTGCGGGGTTGACTTCCCAGCTCCTGGCGTTCGCGCGCCGGCAAGTCCTGCAACCTCGAAGGATCGACCTCAACAACCTGGTCGAGGAAGGAATAAGCCTCCTGCGAAGGGTAATTGGAGAGGACATAGAGATCTGTCTCCGCCCTGCAGCGAATCTTCGCGTCACGCTGGCGGACCCTGTCCAGATCGACCAAGTGCTCATGAACCTTTGCCTGAATGCGCGAGATGCTATGCCGAAAGGCGGACGACTCGTCATCGAGACCCAGAACGTCGACATCGACGAAGAGTACTGCCGCCTTCATACTTACTACGTACGGCCGGGGAGCTTTGTGTTGCTCACGGTATCCGACACGGGCATTGGGATGGATGCCGCAATGATCGATCGCATCTTCGAACCGTTTTTCACTACCAAGGAGATCGGCAAGGGCACGGGGCTCGGCTTGGCAACCGTGTTTGGAATCGTGAAACAGCATGGCGGGTTCATCAATGTATACAGCGAGCCAGGAAAAGGGACAACGTTTCGAGTTTATCTCCCCGGCGACAGCGGTGCCCCGGAACCGCCCAAGGCCGAGCCTGACGAACAGCCTCAGAAGGGCACCGAAACAATCCTGTTAGCCGAAGATCACGAGAGCCTTCGCGAGTTGGCCCAGGAAACGTTGGGGGCCCTTGGATATCACGTCATTCTCGCGTCCAACGGTATAGAAGCCGTCCAACTTTTCAAGGATAATTCCGACCGAATCGATCTGGTTGTTATGGACGTGGTGATGCCTGGCATGAGCGGCCCCGATGCGTACCTGAACATGTCGGCTATTCGACCAGATCTTGGAGTGGTTTTTACCACTGGCTACACTACTGAACAAGCATGCCTAACTTCCATGGTCGAGAAGGGCGCATCGGTTCTCCAAAAGCCGTATGGTGCGAAGGGCCTCAGCCGAGTGATCAGGGTCGCGCTGGGCAGAAAGCGCTTAAACGATTCACACTAGCTAGGCGCTCTTGTAGCAGCCGCTCTAATTCAAGCTCCCTGTGAACCCTAGGCGGACGGGCCGTCCTCCCATCCACTGTGGCCTCCTCGGAGCCTTGGTTTCACCGGGGAAAAATGTACTGGTACCAAGATTTTTTCTCCCTTTTTCCCTTCTCGATGTTCCTTAAATTAAGTAGGGGGTGTGGTCGACACTTCTCTGCTGGCCTGCGCCGCTGTGACAGTTCAAGATTTTTTCTTACTTTTCCGTGTTTGGATGTTCCCTAGTAAGTAGAGGGGCTCGACAGCCCCCAGATTCTCTCGACGGGGAAGGGGTGACACATTGGTGCTGGTCAAACTTCTCTTTTGAGTTTTTCCATTTTCGAGGCCTCTTTACTAGTAGAGGTGTCGGCGATCTCAAAGAGCTCGATCGCTTTCTCCAGCGCGGGGGTGAACGGTGCATGAAAGACACGGTTCACTATGGCGTTCACCACTCCGTTCACCTCGGAACTCGAGGAAGTATCCCCACGAGAAGAGCTTGCACATTGTGCGGCTCCCAATTCTGGCGGGGGCAAGACACCTTGTTGGCCTGGAGCGACCCCACCTTTGGACGCGGTCCGCGCCCAAAGGAATGCGTGGGTCGCTCCAGCCCAACCAATCAAACAGCGAAACTCTTGGCAAGGTGTTTACCTCGCCTGCCTCAATGGATTACCGAGGACACAGGTGAAGAAGGCAAGAATTACCCTCTTCAGCTTCGTCTTCACCACGTTCTTCACCCGAAGCTCGGCCTACGGAGCTCGTTCTCAAAGACTTGTGACCGCTGCCTCCGCGAAAGTCGCCGCGCAAAAAGGAGCAAATCGGGCGGGAGCGACCCCACTTTTTCGCGGCCGAGCCGCCCAAAAGTTTCGTGGAGTCGCTCCCGCCCTCGCAAGCACTTCGCACCGACGTTTTGCGCGGTTGCATGCGAGAGACCAAGACTTTGTCAGACAAGATGTCTGACATTTTGTATGAACACGAAAGGAGAAGCCTGTTGTCGATTCTGAAATCACCACCAAAACAACCAAAGGCCGTTACCGTCCAAGCGCGAGTCGAAGAATCGGTTAAGAGGCAGCTAGAGCTGTATGCCGAGTTCATCGATGCTTCGACGTCCTACGTCATTACCGAGGCCCTGAAGCTGCTATTCCGCAAGGATGATCAGTTCAAGCGCTGGGTAGACCAGCACACCAATAATCACAGCCACGAAAGAATCGAAGGAGATGTTCTTACGAGGACCGTCTAGCAAACATGAAGCTCCGTCCAACCCAATTCGGTGTGCGCGAGAATACAGCGTCCCCAAGACAGCAAGCCTCGCGCCTTAGAGTAGAACCGCATTCGAATGCGGTCTGCATTGAAGAACAAAGCCCCGACAAGAAAAACTTATCGTCTCAGAGCGACCTTCCTGCGAAAGGCTTCGACGACCCGCGGCATGCCACGTCACAGTTCGCGGCCACGGAGGGAGAAACAAGGGACGACAGCCATCTTCTCACTGTTCATGAAGTCGCCGAACTGCTTCGGGTCCCTGTCTCCTGGGTGTATGAGCGCACTCGCCAAAGATGCAGGGACCGAATTCCCGGATTTCGCCTTGGAAAGTACTGGCGATTTGAGGCGGCTGACATCGTCGAATGGCTACTCGCAAAACGGACAAATGATTACCACAATGCGCGCGAATCTCAGTAAACTCCTGGTTGACGCAAGAAAGGGCGGACGAATCAACGGAAAGGACCGTATGGTTCGGCGCTGCTTTCAGACTGGCTGTTTATTCAGGAAAGGCAAACGACGTAAGACCTGGGTCGCACGTTGGAGAGAACCAGTGATTCAACTCGACGGCACAACTAAGAGAGTTCTTCGGGCTGAAGTTCTTGGGTTGGTCAGCGATCTCTCTGAACGTGAGGCCCGCAACAAAATGGCCGTGCTTCTCCGTCCAATCAACGAGGGGAAGTACCGACCAGAAGCAACAATCACTTTCGGCCAATTCTTAAAGGAGTGTTGGGAGCCTGCTGTGGTGCCCCATTTGAAACCTAGTTCCGTTCGTTATTACAGCTTGCAGATTCGTTGTCATCTGCTGCCGACGTTCTGTGCCTGGCGCATCAAGGACATCACAAAGGCAGAGGTGCAACGGTTTCTCGCAGAGAAACGTAAGCAGGGATTCTCTGGTTCTAGCGTTCATGGCATGCGTACGGCACTCGGGAAAGTGCTGCAAGCTGCAGTCGACTGGAACTACCTAGAGCAAAACCCTGCTCGCGGTATTCGTCTGGGAGACCGCGCACCCGCCAAGGAACGA
>Ga0137397_10002694_pt1 | contig 12327 bp, 9 predicted proteins | sample czorhiz116metaG_FD_106658 | JGI IMG/M metagenome (GOLD analysis project Ga0137397, IMG submission 106658) | Vadose zone soil microbial communities from Angelo Coast Range Reserve, California, USA - czorhiz1.16 metaG | ecosystem: Environmental > Terrestrial > Soil > Vadose zone | place: USA... | reverse complement strand
GGCCCGCGGCTGTCTTGTCTGCCCGCCCCCATTCTGTCTGCAGGCGTGCGTGCGGCAGGGTTCGAGAGAGACGGGGCCCGTCAGCGATGATTCGCAACGCGGGTACCACCATCCTGGTTTGAAGCCCTGGAGGTCGGCGACTACGGAACAGTCGCCTGTGGGCACGTCTTCGAAACGGAAGCGACCTTGCTCGTCGGATACCTCGCTGCGAGGTTCAGCACCGGCGCTCATCAATGTCAGCGTGACGCCAGGAACCATCACCGGCTGACCCTCGGGAGCCGGGAGCGTCGATTCCGTGCGATGCGACCGTTGTCTTCAGTTGAAGAAGCACGTCGGCGTTGCACACGGACGCGTAGTCTGCTCGCCACCGCGCATGGGCGCGAGGGCGAAGCTCAGGCCAACGGCGCTCCAGAACAGCATCCGCAGCTTGCGGATGAGCGCGAGGATCAGTCCGGTGGCGGGACCGAGCGCGAGATGGTGCGCGACGGCTGCTGCACTCGCTTCGTCGATGCCCATGCGCATCGGCACCATCTTGAACAGCATCGTGACGCCGCGGTTGACGGTCTCGAGTACGACGGCCGCTCTCAACGCCGGGGTGCCCGGACTGATCAGCATCAGCGTGAAGTAGGCCTCGGCGATCCCCAGTGCGTGGTACAGCAGCTCGAGTCCCGCGATTTGCCAGACCCGGTTGCGTTGACGAATCGCGAACGCAGCCAGCGGCGTCAGGAGCCGCGGGAGCTTCGCAACCGCTGCGAAGCCGGCCACCATGAGCAATGCGAACGGCAAGAGCGCCGACGGCCCCAGGATCGAAACCACCCCGGCCACCAACAGCGGCACGAGCGACGCACCGTAGAATGCCAGCTCGATGAGGAGCGCGCGGAACGCCGTCCCGAAGGGCAGTCGGTGCGCAACGTGTTGGGCTTTCGCCGGCTCGCCCACGACGAATCCCATCGGGAGCAGCGTGTTCAAGGCTTCACCGGCGAGTCGGGCCTTGAACGCGTCTCGGACCGGCAGTGCGGCCGGCACCTCGAACGTCCGGACCCATGCCAGGGCTCGTGCGGCTTCGCGGAGTCCCGAGAGCAGGAGAATTACGGCAAACCCCCACCCGATCTGGGTGATCGCGTCCAGGATTCGCAAGACGCCGAGGACGTGCATCGAGATGAGGAATGCCGCTGCGCCGATGGCGGTGGCACCGGCGACAAGGACTCGCTTCACGGCTCTCCTCACCGCGCGGGCGGCTGACCCGGCGCGTCGTCGTCGAGCGTCAGGCGAACCTCCAGCCACCAGCGTGGCCGAAAGGTGATCCCGAGCGGCGTCTCAGTCAGCGGTCCATCGGCGGCGTAGGTCATCGAAAAGTCTGTCAGCTCGCCGTCGCCAAGATTCTTGATCTGGAACTGCGACGTAAGGGCGTGGGCGTATGTTCTGCGGCCCACCCGAGCGTCGGACACCGCGCGCGTCCGTGTGACCCGCAGCTCGTACAGCCTCCCGTGATAGACGAAGTGGAGCGGATCGCCGGCGGTGACCTGTCGTGACGTCTGCCACTGATCGACCTGGGCGTGGATCATATCTGCGAGCGTAACCAGGAATCCGGGCCGCGTCCCGGGAGGGAGTCGAACCACGCGCGTCCCGCTGTCCGGCGATTCGCCGTTGGCAAGATCGAGCACCGTGGGGGCGTGCCGAAAGGTGTAATCGGCGGGCGCCGCAACCGACGTGACGACCGATCGCGCTTCGCCGTCGGCGATCGACCCGCGAATGACCTTGAATACCCGCTGGCCGCCCTGCTTCCGGATGTTCGCTTCCGCCTGGCCGACGGATTCCTCGTCCGACTCACTCATCAGTCCGATGAGCGTAGCGGCGTCGCCGTGGATTTCCTCGTCGATGTACCCCCACCGGTTGATCTGCCGCGGCGCCTTCTCCGGATCGGACCCGATCAACAGCGAAAGACTGACTCCGTCGCTGTCTTGTCGCTTTACGACGATCGCGTCGCCGACATCGTCTCGGCCGATCCAGAACAGGAGCGGCCGGATGCGCGCGCTCATCTTGTAGTGATGCCGCTGCCCGTTGGCTTGGAACAGGGGAGCCGGGGCAGGCGATTGATCTGCCGTAGCCGGAACGTGAAGCGTGGTCGCAACGACGATGAATGCTGCAACGGTTCGCATGGTCATTCCAGCACCGCCGTCGACTCGCCGATGACCGGGCGCGGACCGCGCCAGGCGTGTCGGCGCGTTCGTGTCGCTCCACCTGCCAGGGTGTAGATGCGCCGCTGGCGGCCGTCGAGATAAATGCGCGTGAGCAGCTCCGCCAGCAAGCCGAGGCCGACCAGCACGACCCCACTCTGCAGCAGGACAGCGCTCAAGATCAGCAGCGGTCCGTGCGCGACGAAGAGCGGGTCGCCGGATATGAGCTTCGTCAGAAACACCCACGCCAGTGTGCCAGCGCCGGCGACGAAACTGAGAAACCCAAGCGGGCCGAACAGATGTAGCGGCCGAGTGACGTACCTGAGCAGAAATCTCACCGTGAGCATATCGGCCATGACGCGAAAGGTGCGCGACAGGCCGTAATGCGAAGCGTTCTGCGGTCGGGGAATGTTGGCGATGGGGACTTCCGCGATCCGTGCGCCGTTCCAGCTCGCGAGCGCCGGAATGAACCGATGCAGATCGCCGTAGAGGCGAAGGCGCTTGATCACCGGCGCACGATAGGCCTTGAAGGTCGTGCCGAAGTCGTGCAGCGAGACGCCGGAGAGCTTCGCCATCAGCCAGTTCGCGATGGTCGAGGGCAGGCGGCGCGTCCAGTAGCTGTCGACGCGCCGCTCGCGCCAGCCGCTGACGATATCGTAGCCGTCGTCCAGCTTGGCGAGCAGCTTCGGCATGTCCTCGGGCTCGTGCTGCAGATCGCCATCCATCGCGACAATGACATCGCCACGTGCCGCATCGAACCCGGCGGCGAGCGCGGCGGTCTGGCCGTAGTTGCGCGCCAGATTGATGGCACGCACCCGTGGATCGCGCGCCGCGAGGCGTGCGAGCGCCTCACGCGTGCCGTCACGGCTTCCATCGTCGATGTAGATGATTTCGGTGCGGAGACCGAGCAGCAGCACGACGTCGGTCAGCCGTCGGTGCAGCTCCTGTAACGTTCCGACTTCGTCGAACAGCGGCACGACAATCGAGAGGTCGACGCCGTGGGGATGTGGCGTGTTACGAGACATTGCGAACGCTCCTTGTGAGCGGCATCGGGACGGGAACGAGATCGTGCCGAACCAGCTGAATGCGTTCGTCGATGAGCGCATCAGCCGTGGCGTCCGAACAGAGCAGCGCCACTTCCTGGGCACGCGAGGACCGCAGCCTTGTCGGCATCTGCCGAAGCGCCTCATCGACGTATCCGGGATGGACCATCAATTCGGTGGTGCCGGGCCGGAGGCGGCGAATCGTCGCCTGGATCGTCATCGCATTGAGGACGCCCGTGTGGACCCGGCCCGTGAACTGCGGTGCCCGGATTCCACGCGCCGCGGCGGTTCGATGGTTCCAGCGCGCCCACGGCAGCATCGCAAGATTCAGTAGTGATTGGCGGAGGGCGACGTATGGGTGCCGATCGTCTCCCCATACCGGCGACCATCGCTCGTACGGCACACGGACGACGGGAATGCAGAAACGATTGGCCAGCCGTGCCACGATCGCGAACAGCGGCGGGTATGCGTGGACGTGCTTGTGCGCGTCAAGATGCGTCAGTCGAATCCCTTCCGATCGGATGCGATCGATTTGCGCGGTCAGCTCCCGCTCGACCTGATTCAGCGCGACACAACCCCGGAGGCAGGCGACGATGAACGGTTTCCACGACCCGCGGAACCGTCCGTCGTCCTGTATCAGCGTGGCGACGCGGCTTGGCGGGAGCGTCGGCGCGCCATCGACGAGAGTCAGATGGACGCCGACGCCGAGGGATGGTCGGGACCGAATGCGACGAATCGCATCGACCGTGGCTGTCGCATTCGCAAAAAGGCTCGCGCTCGTCAGGATGCCGCGGTCGTGGGCGTCGAAGATTCCGTTGTTGACGCCAACAGTCAGGCCCAGGTCGTCCGCGTTGACAACAAGACTGCGCAACACAATCAGCTCCTCGGAATCTGGAACACCTGAGCGGTCAGCGCCTTGGTACTGCTGCATCTCTCACACCCCGCTCCCACGGCAAGCCTGACGCCAACATCGATCGTCCGTGTGACGAGTCGATATCAACGACTTATGTGAAATTCGGCGTCAGCCACGAGGTGATCGGCGAGGAGACGGCTGCGTGGAGACACGCAGTTTGCGCGTGGACGGCTGCTGATTCCACCGCCGTCAAGTGCTCGATAAGCGGCGCACGACGGTGAGGAGCTCGATGCGACTGAGGCGCCGAGCTCAGGCAGCCGAAGATTGACGGTATCGACCGTCGATCGTTTCTCGAGGATGGTTTGTCGTCGCGCAATATGCGCGTCGGCACGCAGCGGATCGACCGGCGACGCACACCCTCGGCCTCGCGAGGCGGCAACCGGCTCGGCACGATTCATGGAGCCAGCGGCGTTCTGGAGGGTGACGCCAGATGCGCACACAGACAGTCGCGTTGGTGAACGGGACGCCGGACATCATGGCGTCGCTCGAGAGCCTGTTCGAGGGCGGCCGGTACGACGTCGTGTTCCCCGGGTTGTCGGACGCCTATGCCGATATTCGGCGCCTCCGGCCGGAGCGAGTTGTCCTCTGCACCGTTCTCGAACAGGACGACGCCATCCTGCAGCTGCTCACAATGCTTCGATTGGATCGAGTGACTCGCGATATTCCGGTCGTCGCCGTGACGCCATATGGCGAATGCGACTTGGGCGGCCGAAGCATGCCCGTGGGAGCGGGACTCGACCTGTAGCGGTTTCAGATCTTCACGATCCACGTGCCATGGCATGTGGGACGTGGGCGTGTGGTTTGTCACGAGGCATTGGAAAACTTCCTGGTGAGCTGCATCGGGAGGGGGACGAGATCGTGCCGAACCAGCTGAACGCGCTCGCTGATGAGCAGATCAGCTGTCGTCTCGGAACAGAGCAGCGCCACTTCCTGCGCGCGCGAGGACAGCAGACGGGTCGGCATCTGCCGGAGCGCGTCATCGACGTATCCCGGATGGACCATCAATTCAGTAGTGCCCGGGCGGAGGCGGCGAACCGTCGCCTGGAGCGCGGTGGCATTGAGGACGGCCGTATGGACCCGGCCTGTAAAGTGCGGTGTCCGGATTCCGCGTGCCGCGGCTGCGCGATAGTCATACTGCGCCAAGGGCAGCAGCGCGAGATTCGCCAGCGCCTGGCGGCGCGCGACGTATCGCTGCCACTCGTCTCCCCACACCGGCGACCATCGTTCGTATGGCACTCGAACGACCGGAATGTGAAAGACATCCGCCAGCCGTGCCACGATCGCGAAGAGCGGCGGATACGCGTGCACGTGCTCGTGCGCGTCAAGATGCGTCAGCCGGATCCCTTCCGACCGGAGGCGATCGATTTGCGCGGCCAGCTCCCGCTCCACCTCGTTCAGCGCGATACGACGCCGCAGGCAGGCGGCGATGAACGGCTTCCACGAGTCGTGGAATCGTCCATCCTCCTGGACCAACGTGGGAATGCGGTATGGCGGGAGCGTCGGCGCGCCATCGACGAGCGTCAGATGGACGCCGACACCGAGTGAGGGTCGAGACCGAATGCGGCGAATCGCATCGGCCGTGGCCGGCGCATTGGCAAAGAGGCTGGCGCTCGTCACGATGCCGATGTCGTGGGCGTCGAATATGCCCGTGTTGACGCCAAGGGTCAGACCCAGATCGTCCGCGTTGATCACCAGATTGCGCACCACCAGCTCCTCATGCCCTTCTATCGAGGCAAGGCCGGCGCCAACATCGTCGTCCCGAGAACGGGGACGATGTCGCCGATTCAGGTGCAATTCGGCGTCACCTGCGAGCTGATCGGCGAGGAGACGGCTGTTCGAGGATGCGCAGTCTGCACGCGGGTGGACTACTGATCCCAGCCGCCGCCAAGCGCGCGATAGGTGCGCACGACCGTGAGGAGCTCGTTGAGCCTCGCTTGTGCGAGACCTAACTCCGCCGCGAAGAGCCGGGTGCCGCTGTCGAGGACCTCGAGATAGCTCGTCGCTCCGCCCTGATACCGGACATCGGCGAGCCGCTGCGCATCCTGTGCCGAACGCGTCAGGAACTCCTGTTGCTCGCGGAACTCGCGCGCCTTGCGGTAGGCGACCAGCGAGTCGGACACGTCGCGGAGCGACTGCTGGATGGTTTGCTGATAGGAGAGGAGGGCTTCCTCACGGCGAGCCTCGGCGAGGGCGACATTCGACTTGAGCTTGCCGCCCGTGAAAAGCGGCTGTGTCAGCGCGGCGCCGGCGAAGAAAAGACCGGCAGGTCCGCTGAACAGGCTCGCCAGCGCGGCGCTCTGGAATCCGCCGGCGCCGGTCAGGTTGATCTGCGGAAAATACGCCGCCTTCGCCACGCCGATGTCGGCGTTGGCGGCGACCAGCTCCTGCTCGGCCTGCCGGATGTCCGGACGCCGTTCGAGTAAAGCGGACGGCAGGCCGGCAGGCACGTCCACGTCCACGGTGAGCGGCTGATCGACCAGCAACTGTCCACGCGTGATCGGACCCGGGCGATCCCCGACCAGCACGCTCAACAGATTCTCCTGCTGCTCGATTCCGCGTTCCAGATCGGCGATGGTGGCCGCGGCCGTGAATACCAACTGCTCGGCCTGACGCACATCGACGAGCGACGTCGCGCCGCGGCTCTCGCGCGTCTGCGTGAGCTGCAGCGATTCCTGGCGCGTGGCCAGCGTCCGCTTTGCGATGTCGAGCTCCAGGTCGAGCTCACGAAGATCGAAGTAGGCGCTGGCCAGCTGGCTGATCAGGCTCGTGACGATCGCGCGGCGGCCCCATTCACTGGCGAGCAGCAAGGCGCGGGCACTCTCGGTCGCGCGTCTGAATTTGCCCCAGAAGTCGATCTCCCACGACGTCGAGACGCTCACCTCGAGGGTGCTGTACGCCGCGGCTGGCAAGTCCAGCGACTGCGCCACGCGTTGCCGCGCCGCGGCCGCGCCAGCCGCGACGGTCGGAAACTGGTCGGCGCGCACGATGCCGAGTTCCGCTTGCGCCTGCAGAATACGCGCGGCCGCGACGCGCACATCGAGGTTCCGATCCAGACCTGTCCGAATCAACATCTGGAGCTGCGGATCCTGGAACAGCTCCCACCACTCCCGGTCCGCGAGGGATGCGGCCCCGGTCGAAGAATCGCTCGCGCTGCGATAGCGCTCGGGGGTGTCGACGATCGGCCGCTTGTAGTCCGGACCGACGGTGCAGGCTGTCGCGAAGAGAAGGCTTGCGATCGTGCCGAACGCAGTCGCACCGATGATTCTTACCTCCATCCGTTTTCTCCGTGGCAATGTCCCCTCCGCCGTGTCCTCAGGACGCGCTCTCGCCAGTCAACGTGTCGGACTGTGACAACAAGTTGGAACCCGGTTTCCGCATCGCCAGCCGCTGCACGACCACGAACAATACCGGGATGATGAAGATCGCAATCAGGGTCGCGGCGAGCATGCCGGTGACCACGACGGTGCCAAGCGTCCGCCGACCCGCCGCCCCGGAGCCGGTCGCCACCCACAACGGGAGGCAGCCCAGAATGAAGGCGAACGAGGTCATCAGGATGGGGCGTAGCCGGAGTCTCGCGCCTTCCAGCGCCGCCGCCACCAGGTCTCGACCTTTTTCGAGCTCGTCTTTGGCGAACTCCACGATCAGAATTGCGTTCTTTGCTGCGAGGCCGATCAGCATGACGAGACCGATTTGCGAATAGACGTCCAGATCGAATTTGCGGAGGAAGAGCCCAAGCAGCGCCCCACCGACCGCGATGGGGACTGACAGCAGCACCGAGAAGGGCAGCGCCCAGCTCTCGTACAACGCGGCGAGGACCAGGAACACGAACAGGAACGACAGCCCGAATATCGGACCGGCTGCCCCCGACGCCTGGCGCTCCTGATAGGAAAGGTCCGCCCAGTCGTAGCTGATTTGAGGCGGGAGCGTCTCCGCGGCGACCTGCTCGAGTGCCGCGAGCGCCTGGCCCGAACTGTAGCCCGGCGCCGCTGTGCCGATCACCTGCGCCGATCGATACAGGTTGAAGCGGTTGGTGTATTCCGCACCGCTCACATGGCGCCAGGAGGTGAGCGTCGAGAGCGGCACCATTTCGTTGTCGTGGTTGCGCACGTAGTAGCGCCCGATGTCGTCCTCGCTCTCGCGCTCGCCGCCTTCGGCCTGCAGAAACACCCGCCACTGCCGGCCGAACCTGTTGAACTGGTTGATGAACAGGCCGCCGAGGAACGTCTGCATGGTCTGGTAGACATCGCCGACCGCGACGCCCTGTCTCAGCGCCTTGTCGCGATCGACGTCGATGTAGATCTGGGGCACTGAAGCCGAAAACGATGAATTCACACTGGCCAGCTCGGGCCGTTCCCGCGCCGCAGCCAGAAACTTCTTGACGTTCTGATCGAGGAACTCCAGGGTGCCGCCGCTTCGATCCTGAAGCCACATCGAGAATCCACCTGCGTTGCCGAGACCTGGAATCGACGGTCCCATGAACGCGAAGGCATTGGCGTCAGGGATCTCCTGCGCCAGCGTTCGATTCAGGCGCTGCAGGATGGCGCGCGCGGTCAGATCCGGCGAAGCGCGCTCGTCCCAGGGTTTGAGCGTGATGAAATAGAACGCGTTGTACGTGTCCGTTACGCGGGTCAGCAGGTTGAACCCGGTAATGCCGTTGTAAAATTGCACCCCTTCGGTTTTCGCGAGGATCGCGTCGATCTTCTTCGTCACGGCATCGGTGCGCTCGAGCGAGGCGGCGTCGGGCAGTTGGACGTTCGCGAAAAAGTAGCCGAAGTCCTCCTCCGGCAGAAAGCTCGATGGCAGGCGGCGGCCGAGCAGACCATCGAATGCGGCTACCGCCAGCAACATGACACAGGCGATCGCCGCCTTGCGAATCACCATGCGACTCAAGCTGACGTAGCCGCCGGTGATCCGTTCGAACCACCGGTTGAACACGCCGAAGGCGCGGCCCAGGAGCCCCGTAGACTTCTTCCGTGGACGCAGCAGCATGGCCGAGAGCGCCGGCGAGAGCGACAGCGCGTTGAAGGCCGAGACCACGACCGAGATCGCGATCGTCACTGCGAACTGGACGTTCAGGCGCCCCTGGATGCCGCCCACGAACGCCATCGGCACGAACACCGACGACAGTACCAGCGCGATACCGACCACGGGACCGGACACTTCGGCCATCGCCTGCAGGGTCGCATCGCGCGGCGACATCCCTTCTTCGATGTGGTGCTCCACCGCCTCCACCACGACGATCGCGTCGTCGACCACGAGGCCCACCGCGAGAACGAGCCCGAACAATGACAGCGTGTTGATCGAGAATCCGAGCAGCGGGAAGGCGGCAAACGTGCCGATGAGCGACACCGGTACGGCGATCATCGGGATCAGCGTCGCGCGCCAGTTCTGCAGGAAGACGAAGACGACGAGGATGACGAGCAGCGTCGCCTCGACGAGGGTCAGCACGATTTCGCGGATGCCCTCGGTCACCGCCAGCGTCGTATCGAGGTTGATCTCGTAGTCGACGTCGGCGGGGAAGCGCTTCTTCAGCTCGGCGAGCGTCTTCTTCACGCCTTCGGCGACGGCGAGGGCGTTCGATCCCGGCGATTGGAAAATTGCGATGATCGCGCCCGGCCGGCCGTTGAGGCGGCCGACCTGCTGGTAGTTCAGCGCGCCAAGCTCGATCCGCGCCACGTCCTTGAGCCGCACCACGGATCCGTCAGGGTTCAAGCGAACGACGACATTGCCGAATTCTTCAGGATGTTCGAGCGGTCCCTGGGCCCGAACCGTGTACGTCATCTCCCTTCCCGGAGGCGCCGGGTCGGCGCCGACGCGACCCGACGGGTTGACCGTGCTCTGCTGCTGAACCGCCCGCACGAGATCAGGAACCGTGAGGCCAAGTCTCGCGAGCTGGTCGGGCTTGAGCCAGACGCGCATCGAGTAATCGCTCGTGCCGAACAGCCGCACCTCGCCGACGCCGCGAACGCGATAGAGCGCGTCGACCAGGTTGATGTTGGCGTAGTTGGCGAGGAAGAGCGAGTCGTACGTCTGACGTGGCGACTCGAGCGTGATGACCATCGTCGCCAGCCCGGTCCATTTTTTGACCGTCAGTCCATACTGATTCACCTGCGGCGGCAGATTCGGCTGCGCCTGCGCGAGACGGTTCTGCACGTTCACCTGATCGATGTCGACGTTCGAGGTCACGTCGAACGTGATCGTGAATTCCGCCGTTCCATCGCTCGCGTTGGTGGACTGCATGTACAACATGTTGTCCACACCGTTCATCTGCTGTTCGACAGGCGTGGCGACCGACTGCTCGAGCGTCAACGCGTCGGCGCCCGTGTACGTGGCGTCGACGACGATCTGCGGCGGCACGATGTTCGGAAACTGCGATACCGGCAGACCGCGCATCGCGATCAGCCCGACGATCACGGTGATGATCGCAATCACGATCGCAACGATCGGCCGGTTGATGAAGAACCTCGCCATGTCTACTTCGCCTCGCTCGACGGCCCGACGACCTTCGGTCTGACGAGCGCGCCATCGGCCAGTGACGAGGCGGCGTCGACGACGACGCGTTCACCGGGCTGAAGACCATCTTCGACAACCCACTCCTTGTCGAGCCGGGTCCCGACCCGTACCGGTCGCACATGAATGCGATTGTCCGGTCCAACCACCTTCACCTGCGACTGGCCTTGAAGCTCGGTGACCGCGCGCTGCGGGACGAGCACGGCATTCGGGAGCGTTTTCGTGTTGGCGCGCACGCGGCCGTACTGACCCGGCCGAAGGACGTTGCCGGGATTCGGAAACGCCGCGCTGATGCGAATCGTTCCCGTCGTGGCATCGACCTCACGATCGACGGCGAGGAACGATCCGGCGTGCGGATACACCTCACCACCCGCGAGCACGAGCTGCAAGGCTGACCCGCTCTCCCAGAGCCGGGTTCGACCGACGTTCGAGTTGAGACGGCCTGCGATAGCCATGTACTCCTGCTCGCTGATCGGGAAGTACGCGTTGATCGGATCCACCTGCGAGACGCTCGTCAGCAGCGTGGCGGGACTGACCAAATCGCCAATCTGCGCATTGGCAATGGCGGCGACGCCGTCGATGAGTGACGTGACCTGTGTGAAGCCGAGATTCAACGTTGCCGTGTCGACGCCCGCTCTCGCGGACTGCACCGTTGCCTGCGCGGCCAGATTGGCTTGGACGTCGTTGTCCAGCTGACTCTGCGCGATCGCGCGCTCCCTGGCGAGCGGCGTGTCGCGCTGGATGTCCATTTCGGCCTTTCCGAGTTGCGCCTCTGCCTGCGCGAGCTGCGCCCGCGCTTGCGCGAGCGCGACCTCGAACGGCCGCGGGTCGATTTCAAACAGCACATCGCCTATTCGGACGACGGCACCCTCGCGGTATAGCCGCTTCAGCAGATATCCGGTGACCTGCGGACGAATCTGCGCGTTGATCGAACCGTCGAGCGTACCGATCCATTCGCTGGATACCGGGACGCTGCGCTGGACCGCCGTGGTGATCGTGACTTCCGGCGGCGGCGGTGGCGCAGGGGCGGCCTGCGATCCTCCGCAGGCAACAAACGCCAGAGCCGCGATCGCATGCAGCGCAAACGAGACAATCCATCGACGCGGGAGGCGGCAATTCACCATCAGATCTTTCGCATTCAGTGGACGCAACATGGGAAACCGCAAACCGCAACTGGAGTGCCAACGACTGACTGACGGAAAGGTCTGGCGAAATCCAATCTGCGTTGCGTTCTGCTGCAGGTGATGTGCGCCGCCGCGCAATTTGCGCGTCGCCGCGCAGAGCTACCGCGCGCGTGCACCAGGCCGGAGCGCGCCACACGGCAGCGCCGCGAACGCCTCTCGACCTACTTGTGCAGGGCGCGCGCACTCCAACAGGTGCGGACGAGCCTCGCCGAGTTCAGCGGACAGTGCCGTGGAACGCTCGTTGAATCTCGCACGCGGGTTGAGACCCCACATACCTCACCGTGTGGTCAGACGCGCAATGCGCGGGAAGGAGAGACGCATGGGAGCACGACGACGGCACATCGGTGGCCTGGCGCTTTCGATGATCGCGATAGTGGCGATCGGCGCCGGCAGCTACGCCCAAATGAGGGACAGGGATGGTGATGGTACCGCGGCAAGGGACAGGGACAGGGACAGGGACAGGGACAGGGACAGGGACAGGGACAGGGACACGGTCGACT
>Ga0137397_10002688_pt1 | contig 12341 bp, 9 predicted proteins | sample czorhiz116metaG_FD_106658 | JGI IMG/M metagenome (GOLD analysis project Ga0137397, IMG submission 106658) | Vadose zone soil microbial communities from Angelo Coast Range Reserve, California, USA - czorhiz1.16 metaG | ecosystem: Environmental > Terrestrial > Soil > Vadose zone | place: USA... | reverse complement strand
TGGCCACTGAGGTGCTGGAAGTCTCACCACAGTCCGCGAGGCGGGGCGCGGCGGGCGCGACAGCCTTCTGGGGAATTTTGTTCCTCCTCGTCGGCTTCAGCCTCTTCCTCCTCGACACCATGAGAGTGCGTTACGACGACGCTATCGACGCCGTTCTCATCGCCAGCTTGCTCGCGTGGGCCGTGGGCTCCTGGCGCTGGGGGAGTCCCCTCTTTGCCGTCCTGTCGGCGATCTCATTCTTTCTCTTCCTCGGGCGGTTTCCCTACGGACGTGTTCTCTGGGGTCTGATCGGAGCGGTCTTGGCCGGTCTGGCCGCCCGTTGGCTGGACGAGGCCTCCTGGGCGCCGTCCCATCGACGCGGAGCGGCCATCCTCGTCGTCGCGGGAATCCTCGCCGCGTACGCCGTGGTCAACACCTACTCCTTCGATGCGCGTGTGCTGGAGGATCTCGGGCGATCCGCCGCGGCGCGTGTCGCCCCCTCGCCGAGCTTATTCGTTTTCGCCGCCCTCGCCACCGCCGTCGTCCCGCTGGTCGTCCTGATGTGGGGCGTGAGATCACGCCGGACCTTCGTCCTCGATACCGGGGTCGTGCTGCTCGCCCTGTCGCTCGTCACGCTCCGGCACTATGTTCACCTGGCGCCCCTCTGGGTGATCTTGACGCTCTCCGGGGCGGCGCTCGTCGTCCTCGCCCTCGCCGTCGAGCGGGCGTTGCGGCGCGCCCCGGGGGGAGAGATCGCGGGCATCACCGCCGACCCGCTGTTCGCTGACGAGCGGCAGCAGCGCGCGCTCCAAATCGTCCCCGTCGTTGCCGCCTTCACGGCGCCCGCGGCGGCGCCCGAAGAGAAGGGCTTCGCGGGTGGCGGCGGCAGGTTCGGCGGCGGCGGCGCCGAGGAGAAGTTCTGACGCGGGCATAATGGACGCATGGCGCTCCTCTCCGATCTGGCAATGCTGCGCGCGCGTGTGGCGGCCAGCTCCGGCCGCCTCGAGAAGCGGCGCCTCGTCGCCAGGTACCTGCGCGAGCTCTCGCCCGAGGACCTGCCCCGCGCCGTCACCTATCTGAGCGGCCGCGCCTTCCCCGTCTCCGATCGGCGCGTCCTCAACGTGCGCGGCCTGCCCACGCCGACCGCGACTGCGTCGCCGGCGGTGCCGCTCACCCTGGCCGACGTCGCCCAGGCGTTCGGCGACGTGGCCGAGGCGGGCGGCGCGGGGGCGCGCCGTCTGCGCGAGTCTCGACTCCGGGAGCTGGCCGAGCGGGCCTCGGAGGCCGAGCGCGACCTGCTCCAGCGCGTCATCTACGGCGAGATGCGCATGGGTCTCTCGGAAGGTCTCGTGCTCGAGGCCATCGCCGAGGCGGCCGGCGTCGCCCCCGCGGCCGTGCGGCGCGCCGCTCTCGTCACGGGCGACCTCACCGCCGTCGCCGCCCTCGCCCTGGGCGACGGCGCGCAGGCGCTGTCGGCCGCGCAACCGCGTGTGTTCGTTCCTCTCCTGCCCATGCTCGCGGAGATCGCCGGTGACGTCGGCGAGGCGCTGGCCGCTCATGGCGGCGTCTCCGCGATGGAATACAAGTACGACGGCGCGCGCATCCAGCTCCATGGCGATCGCGAGCGCGTGGCGATCTGGAGCCGCCGTCTCTCGGAGGTCACTCGCAGCCTGCCGGACATCGTGGACATCGCCCACCGCGACCTGAGGGGTGCGCCCTTCATCCTGGATGGCGAGGTGGTGGCGCTCGACGCGGCGGGCCGCCCCCTGCCCTTCCAGGAGCTGATGCGCCGCTTCCGCCGGGTGCGCGGCGTGGAGGCGGCCGCGGGCGCCATGCCCCTCTCCCTGCACCTCTTCGACTGCCTCATGGCCGAGGGGCGCTCGCTCCTCGACGAGCCTTACACCCGGCGCTGGGAAGCGCTCGAGCGAGTGACGGGCGGAGGCTGGCTGGCCGAGCGCGCGGTGATCTCGTCGGCGGACGACGGTGAGGCCTTCATGACCTCCGCCCTCGCGGCCGGTCACGAAGGCGTCATGGCCAAGGAGCTCCGGAGCACGTACGAGCCGGGAGGCCGGGGCAAGCGCTGGTTCAAGCTCAAGACCGCCCTCACCGTGGACTGCGTGATCGTGGCCGCCGATCGCGGCTCCGGGCGACGGGTGGGCTGGCTCTCGAACTATCACCTGGCCGTGCGCGACGGCGACGGCTGGGCGGAAGTGGGCAAGACCTTCAAGGGGCTGACCGACCGCGAGTTCACGGAGATGACCGAGCGCCTGCGGGCGTTGGCCACGGAGGACGACGGCTACACGGTGAGGGTACGACCCGACGTCGTCGTCGAAGTGGAGTACAACGAGATCCAGAAGAGCCCGACCTATCCCTCGGGGCTCGCGCTACGCTTCGCCCGCATCGCCCGTCTGCGCGAGGACAAGTCCCCCGCCCAGGCGAGCACCATCGAAGAGCTGCGCCACCTCTACGAGCGACAGTTCGCCACCAAGGGCCGCGCGTAGCGTCAACCGCCTCGCTCGCTTCCCGTCTCGGGCACGGTCATGACCTCGAGCAGGTGCCCATTGGGATCCTCGAAGTAGAACCCGCGGCCGCCTCGGCGCGTATTGACCTTCCCGTTGGTGTGGTCGTCGGGCTCGCTGCCATAGGCGATGCCCCTGGCCTCGACCCGACGGAAGATCGCCTCGAACTCCGCCTCGCCAACGTGGAAGGCATAGTGAAGGCTCCGGCCAATCCCCGGGTCGAAGCCCGGCCCACCCCAGTCCTCCGGCTCGTCGGAGAAGTCGAAGGTCAGGCTCTCGTTGACCTGCACCTGCGCGAAGTAGCTTGGACCCGGTTTGACGGCCAATCCAAAGATCTCGGCGAAGAACTTGGCCGAGGCGATCTTGTCTTTCGTGGGCACGATCGTGTGGTCCAATCGAATCGTCATCGTCCACCTCCCCGTCGTCTTGAGCTCTTGCCGGTTGGGATGCCGGACGCGCCGGCGAGGGATTCTTTACGTCGTGCGCAGCGGTGGGAAATGGGCCGCCAGGTCCGCGGCTTCCACCTGGAAGAGGGCCTGCGGCTCGCGCAGGCCCCGGAGTCGATGCGAGCCCACGCTTCGCAAGCGTACCCCGGTTGGCCGCGACCGACCCACACCATCCCGGGCCGCGGCCGAGAGCAGGATCTGACCGCCGTGACCGGCCGAGCAGATCCGGGCCACGGTGTGCACGGCCAGACCGACGTAGCCGGCATCGGTCAGCGTGGGGCGACCCCTATGGATGCCGATGCGGATACGCACACCGACATCATCGGGCCAGGCTCGCCCCTGGACGCCGCGCTCGATCTCGAGGGCGGCCTCGAGCGCCGCGGGCGCGCGATCGAACACGGCCAGGAACTCGTCCGCGCGAGCGTCGACCTCACGGCCTCCCCCCCGACCCACGGAGCTACGGATGAGGGCGCGGACCTCGGCCAGGAGAGGGGCGTACCGTTCGCCCAGTCGCTGGAGGAGGCTGGTCGACCCTTCGATGTCGGTCAGGAGGAACGTCACGTGCCCGGTAGGCAAGGTTCGCGCTTCACTGGCCTGGGCATCGACCTGGCCGCGCAGCCGCTCGTTCTCGGCGGCCAGCGTGGCCGCGGCGGTCACCGTCTTCACGAGGTCCGGGTTCGCGAGGACGGCGCGGTCGTGCACGAGGGCGGTCATGGGGCGACCCTGCCGCTCGAGGAGCGTGACGGCGCGATCCGCTCCATCGCCCGGCAGGGCAGCGGGCTGACCGGCGCCGTCGAGATAGGCGCCGGCCGATTCGGACCAGTGCAGGACCGAGAGGGTGGGATCGCGGAGGGCCGAGCGCAGCCGCCGTTCGAACTCACCCGGCGTGCCGACCTGCCCGAGCTCGATGACCAATCGACCGGCGACCGCCTCGCTCATCTGTGACTGCAGCTGACCGGTCATGAACCCGACGGGCACGATCCCGTACTTCTTGGCGGCGTTGAGAAGCCTGTGGCGTGCCCGTTCTCTGGCCGCTTCGTCCTCGAAGGTCACCTGGTTGAAGCGCGCCAGCGCGTTTCGCACGTGTGATTCGTCGTTGATCGGCAGCCGCCTTCGGCCGCGCGAATCCACGTAGGCAAAGGCGCTCTTGGGCAACTGCGCCCGCTTCTTGGAATTGAGCTGGCTCATGGCTGTCCGGTTCGCCCCGACGATACCCCACGGGCAGATGCGGCGCTACTGGACAGAGTGCCCCTCTCGGGTCACGTCGAACAGCCGAGCCGACTACACTTTCGCTACAGGTCCTGCGCCAGCCGCTTGATCTCGCGCCGGAGGGGCTCCCATTGAGCGAGGACAGCCCGGATCACTTCGGGCGCGCTCCCCGCGCGAAGGTGCTTGATCTCGTTGTCGAGAATGTTGCGATAGCGGGTGGTCTTGCTCAGGATCGCGTACAGTCGCCGGTCTCGCTCCTCGAGACCAGTGAGAAAGTCGCTGTCGAGCTCGTCGATGCTGCGGCGGCGGGTCGTCGTTCCTCCTGCCCCGTTCTTCATGAGTGAGAGCCTCCCTCAAGCGGGTTCCCGTTCTCGCTCGGCGTCCACGGAGTAGCATCCTCTGTGCCGGGCGGGCGACTCAAGGCATGACCGACAACCTCGGGTCCGCCCCCGTTCGGTCTGTCAATTGCCGCGACGCTACCACCTTCGAGAAGCGGCGCCGATTCGGTCTGTGGCGCGTTTTGCCCTTACGGGGAACCGGCAAAGTGTCCCACTGCCCTTCTTCCGGAAGGACCTCCTTTGTAGGCCGGGCAAGGCAAGTCCCTACACCTGGGTGCAAGCACAGCTTGTGGGGGCGTCCCCTGAGTCCGTCAAACATTCCCGGTAGATATGTTTACCGAGGAGTTCCTTCCCGTCGGCATTTCGGTGGTTCGACCGGCCGCCGAAAGCCGGGAGTTTCCAAGACGGCGCAGCTTTTGCAGTCAGTTACCCGTCGCGTCACAAAGCCAAAAAAGGAGGGCCGGTATGGTCATGGTCGGCGTGCTGCTGGAGCGTCATCCGGATCATATTGTCCTGAGTAACGGCGCCAGAATTTCGGTGCGGGAAGATCTCCTACCCGAAGGGGCCGCCTTCGGACGCAGTCTCACGATCACCTATATCGTCGATGGCGATCAGAAGCGCGCCGAAGACATCAAGCTCGTTCCTGACTGGCTGCTCGACTGGATGGCCGAGCACGACGTGCCAGACGTGGAAACGCCCAGCCCTCAGGTCTCTTTGAGGTCGACGATCAAGGCCGCGTGATCGCTCAGCACGTTCCGCCGACGGCGGCTCGCCGCGGCGCCCCACACGTAAGCAGCCTCCTTCAGGTACCGCAGCAAGGTTGCATTGACGAATGCCTGGTCGATCCGAAACCCGTTCCCTCCGTTCGGTGAATACCAGGTATAGGCGCGCGTCTCCGCCTGGAGGTGGCGGAACGCGTCGCGCCAGCCACAGGCCGCGAGACCGTCGATCCAGCCTTCCTCGCGCAGGCTGAACACGGGCACCTCCTCGTCGAGGATTCGCCGTCCGGAGTTCGTGTCGCCGACGAAGAGGGCCGGCCCTCGTCGCCACCGGCGGGCACAGGCCAGGACGGCGTCGAGGAACGGATACTTCCTGCCCGTGACGCGATTCGGCACGTGCATGGCGCCCAGCACGAGCGGCATGGGCCCCTGGACGGCGGTCACGAGCCAGCGCGCGGGCTCCGACGGCTGCGCGGGCAGACGGAGCCGGCGCAGCGGCCAGCGCGCCGCGACGAGAAGCGCGTTGCGCCCAGGCTGGCTCGGGTCGGCCGTGGTCAGCTGATGGGTGAGGCCGCCGCCGGCCAGCACGGTCGCGAGGGCCATGCTGGGCGGGGTCGCGCGGAACTCGGACAGCGCGACCACGTCCGGCTTCCAGCGCGCGAGCTGACGCCCGATGCGGCCAACGCGCCCGCCACCGCCGGCCCGGATGTTCCACGCCACGATCCGCATGATGGTGCCCTCGCGCCCCGGTCCGTCAGGCCGGTGCGGGCTCCATGCGATTCAGCCAGTGGAGGGCGACAGCCCCGGCGGTCGCCACGTTGAGGGAATCCATCTCGGGCGCCATCGGGATACGAACCTGGAGATCGGCCGCCGCGAGGGCGCCCGCGCTGAGCCCGCGCCCCTCCGTGCCGAGAAGCAAGGCCGCGCGTGGGGGCCGTGGGCACCTGGTACCGAGCGCTCCGATGTCCACGGCCTCCGGTCGCGGCGTCAGCGCGAGCAGCGTGTAGCCGGCGTCGCGAAGCCGTTCGAGGTCACGTGGCCAGTCGGAAAGGCGAGCGAAAGGCAGCGCCACCGCGGCTCCCGCCGACACCCGGATGGCCTTGCGGTACAGCGGATCGGCGGTGCCGGGAGAGAGCAACACCGCGGCGGCGCCGAAGGCGAGCGCATTGCGGAAGATCGCGCCGACGTTGCTGGCATCGCCGAGGTCTTCGAGCACCACCACACACCCGCCGCGGGCCTCCGCGAGGACGGCCTCCAGCGTGTGCTCGGCACCGCGCTCCCCGACAGCGAGGCAGCCGTGGTGGAACTCGATGCCGACGATGGCCTTCACGATGTCTTGACGGACCAGGTAGGTCGGCACCCCCGCAGCGGCGAGGGCCGCGCCGAGGGCGTCGAGGGCGGGCGGCGTGACGAGGGCGGAGCGCGCGCGATAGCGGCCCACGTCGAGAAGCCGGCGCACCACCTGGCGCCCCTCCGCGATGAAGGTGCCGCTGTGGCGGCGCCGCTCGGCGTCTCGGATCTCGCGGTAGTCGGTCAGGCGTGGGTCCTCGGGGTCCTCGACGGTCTCGATGCTCGCCATGGCGTCTCCGGAGGATATCAGGGCTGGTACATTCGAGCTGATTCAAGATCACCGAGAACGGGAGGGCGGCATGGAGCGACAGTACGATCTCGTGGTGGTCGGAACGGGCGTCACCTCGGCGGTTGCCTCGCGGTGCCGTGAGGCGGGGTGGACGGTGGCTGTGCTGGACTCACGCCCCTTCGGGGGCACGTGCGCGCTCCGCGGCTGCGTGCCGAAGAAGATCCTGGTCAGCGCGGCGGAGGCCGTCCACGGCGCACGTGACATGGCCGGCAAGGGGGTGCCGGCCGGATCGCTGACCATCGACTGGCCGGAGCTGATGCGCTTCAAGCGCGCCCTCGTCGATCCGACGCCGGCGCACACCGAGCAAGCCTGGGCAAAGATGGGCATCGAGCAGTTCCACGGCCGGGCCCGATTCGTGGGACCGGCCACGCTGGCCGTGGGCCCCGACCGCCTGACCGGCCGGCGTGTCCTCATCGCCGCCGGCGCCATGCCCGCCCCGCTGAAGTTTCCCGGCGCCGAGCGGCTCACGACGAGCGACCAATTCCTGAACCTCGACCGGCTACCCGACAGCCTCGCGTTCGTCGGAGGCGGCTACATCTCGTTCGAGTTCGCCCACGTCGCCGCCCGAGCCGGTGCCCGGGTCACCATCCTCCACCGCGGCGCCCGGCCGCTGGAGGGCTTCGACCCAGATCTGGTCGATCTCCTCTTGAAGCGCTCACGGCAGCTCGGCATCATGGTCGAGCTGGGTGTCGATGTTCTAGGCGTCGACTCGGCCGGCGACCGTCTCGTCGTGCTGGGCATGCAGAACGGGCAGGAGCGCCGCTTCGAGGTGGACGTGGCCGTGCACGGCGCGGGTCGCGTGCCGGAGATCGATGATCTCGACCTCGGCGCCGCCGGCGTGCAGCGCGAGCGACGTGGCGTCATCGTGAACGAATTTCTTCAGAGCGTGTCGAATCCCGCTGTCTACGCGGGCGGTGACGCGGCGGCGAGCGGCCCCCCGCTGACGCCCAAGGCCACCCACGACGCGGAGGTGCTGACCACGAATCTCCTCGAGGGCAACCGTCGCACGCCCAACTACGACGGCATCGCGTCCGCTTGCTTCACCCTCCCGCCCATCGCTTCCGCCGGCCTCTCGGAGGAGGCCGCCCGAGCCGGTGGCCGGCGATTTCGCGCGAGCCGGCAGGACACCTCGGGATGGTTCAACACGCTGCGGGTCGGGGAAACAGTCTCCGGCTTCAAGGTGCTGATCGAAGAGGACACGGGCCGGATCCTCGGCGCGCACCTCCTCGGGCCCCACGCCGAGGAAGTGATCAACCTGTTCTCGCTCGCCATTCGGCTGGGTATCCCCGCGGACGAGCTGAGACAGACGCTCTTCGCCTATCCAACCAACAGCTGGGACACCCGCTTCATGCTCTGAGTCGGCGATCCCCTGCTGCGGGCGCCCATGCTCGAACGACACCCGTGGTCGACAGGGCGGTGACTATTTCTCGATTGCCCCAATCGGTAAGACGGTTGTCGCCGCCTCTGTGAGAACAGTCGGCGCCGCACAGTTCAAGAGTGCGTCCAGGGCTTCTTCCGGCCGAGGGACCCAACCGTCTTCGTCCTTGCTCGCGATCATTCGCTTCGGCTCGCGAAAGTCATTGAGACGCATCATGACTCATCCTCTCTCGCGGTCCTCGTCGCCGCGAACACCACGATCGCCATCGACGTCATCGGCACCTGGGAACCCCGTGAATCGAGCGTTCCGTGAAGCCATCGGCGCGGTGGGCGGCCAGAGCGTCATATTCTCGTAGCCTGCCCGGGAACCCGCGCCAGGCCGTGCATTTTCAACGGTGTGGGTGCCTGTGGATAAGTGGATAAGGTGTGGGTGAGCGGGAAGGTCATCACCCGAGCACGATCCGCACGCCATGGGTCGCGCCGTCATCGACGAGACGGACCTTTCCGCCGGCCGAGGGCAGGGGCTCCCCGTCAACCTCGATGGTTGAGATGCCACGCGTCACGCCGCGAGGGTTCTCCACCGTCACTTCATAGCGCGAGGCGCGGTACCGGAAGGTGATCTGGAAACCCGGCCATCCGCGGGGGATGCACGGATCGAAGTGGAGGAACGATCCACGGACGCGGAATCCGAGAAGCCATTCGACGCCGGCGCGGTACATCCACCCCGCGGAGCCCGTATACCAGGTCCATCCACCCCGCCCGATGTGGGCGGGCTCGGCGTAGACATCGGCTGCCACGACATAGGGCTCGACCTTGTACCGCTCCACGTCGGCGCCCTCGCTCGCGTGACGGATCGGGTTAAGGATGGAGAAGAGCTCGTGCGCCGTATCGCCCTCGCCGAGCGCGGCCCAGGCGATCACCGACCAGATGGCCGCATGAGTGTACTGGCCTCCGTTCTCGCGAATGCCCGGCGGATACCCTTTGATGTAGCCGGGGTCGAGGGTCGCGCGGACGAAAGGCGGCGTGAAGAGAAGGATCAGCCCCTGGTCACGCTGGACGAGATGCGCCTCCACGGCGGCCATGGCCCGCGTCACGCGGGACGGCTCCGCGGCGCCCGAGATCACCCCCCACGATTGGGCGATCGAATCGATCCGGCATTCCGAGTTCACGATGGATCCGAGCGGCGTCCCGTCGTCGAAGTAGGCGCGCCGGTACCACCGTCCGTCCCATCCATGCTGCTCGAGGGAAGTCTTGAGGGCCCGCATGTGCTCGCGCCACACGGTGGCGCGCCTCTCGTCGCCGCGATCCTCGGCCACCGGCGCGAAGCTGTCGAGCGCCGCGTGGAGAAACCACCCGAGCCACACGCTCTCGCCGCGCCCCGCCGGGCCGATCCCGTTCATCCCGTCGTTCCAGTCACCCGCGCCGATCAGGGGGAGGCCGTGAGAGCCGACGGCAAGAGTCCGGTCGAGGGCCCGCGCGCAGTGCTCGAAGAGCGTGGCCCCCTCCGAGGAGGCGCCGGGCTGGAAGTACGATTCGATCTGACCCGCGGCGAGGATCGGCCCGTCGAGGAAGGGCACGACCTCGTCCAGAATGGCGCGGTCGCCCGTGGCTTCCACGTAGTGGACGACGGCGTACGGCAGCCATACGGAATCGTCGGAGATTCGCGTCCGGACGCCCCGACCCGAGGGGGTGTGCCACCAGTGCTGCACGTCACCCTCCACGAACTGCCGGGCCGCCGCCCGGAGCAGGTGCTCGCGCGTGACCTGGGGGCTGGCCACCGTGAGGGCCATCACATCCTGGAGCTGGTCGCGGAATCCATAGGCGCCGCCGGCCTGATAGCCGGCGGACCGCGCCCACACCCGGCAGGCGAGCGTCTGATAGAGCAGCCAGCGGTTGAGCAGGATGTCCATCGATCGGTCCGGCGTCCTCACCTGCACCGCGCCCAGGACATCGTCCCATCGCTCCACGACGGATCGCAAGATCGCGTCGAGATCTGCCGCCCGGTAACGGGCGATCAGTTCGGTCGCCTCGTCGTGACTCGCCCCCTCGCCGAGGAGGAAGACGATCTCGGCCCGCCCTCCCGCGCGCAGCTCGATCACAGCCTGGAGGGCGCCGCAGGGGTCGAGGCCGGCGCCGACCCGCCCCGACAGTCGGCCGCCTCGCTCGAGGCCCGCCGGCTGCTCGAGCGTGCCGTTGCGCCCGAGAAACTCCGTCCGGTCCCCCGTCCACGCCGTCTGCGCACCGCCGAGATCGGCAAAGCCCACGCGGCCGCTGAAATCGACGTTCCAGGGGTTGCGCGCGAGCATCGCTCCCGTGGTGGGATCGATGCCGGTGACGATGAACGGCGCGGAGTCGCTGCGAGACACGCCGAGCACCCATTCGACATAGGCGGTCACGGAGAGCCGGCGGGAGCGCCCCGACTCGTTGACCAACGTGAGGCGACTCACCTTGATCGAGTCCTCGAGGGGAACGAATTGCAGAAGCTCGAGGGAGATGCCGTGGGAGACGTGCTCGAATCGGCTATAGCCTTGTCCGTGCCGGACCACGTAGGGCTGCCCCGGCTCGCGAATCGGAAGCGCGCTGGGGCCCCAGAGATCGCCCGTCTCTTCATCGCGGACGTAGATCGCCTCGCCCGGCGGATTGCTCACCGGATCGTTCCACCACGGGGTGAGCTTGTTCTCGCGGCTGTTGACCGACCACGTGTATCCCGAGCCCGACTCCGAGACCTGGAAGCCGAAGGCGGGATTGGCGATCACGTTGATCCAGGGGGCCGGCGTCTGCCGCTCCGCCTCGAGAACCGTCACATACTCCCGCCCGTCCGCGGCGAAGCCGCCGAGGCCGTTGAAGAACTCGAGCGCGGGCCGCGGCAGGGCCAGGGGGGCGGACGGCTTCGCCGTCGTCTGACGCCGTGGCAGGGCGGGCGGGGCCATGTCGGATCCGGGCACGCGCGCGATCTGTTGCGCCAATGTCCCGTGGCGGCTCGACAGCACCGCTCGGGCGGCGGCCTGGAGCACGTCTCGCTGCGACGTGGCCAGACGGTCGGCCCTGAGGATGAACACGCTCCCATGCGGCCCGTGCCCCTCGGAAGGCCCGCCCGACTGGCTCGTTCGCACCAGTGTCTCCAGCAGGACCTGCAGGTCCTGGACATACGATGGCGCTCGATCGTTCAGGATCACGAGATCGACGGCCAGCTGCTTCATGCGCCAGTACTCGTGGGCCCGGAGCAGCTGCCGCACGATCCCCACGTCCTCGGGGTCGTCGATCTGCACCAGGACGATCGGGATGTCCCCGGAGATCCCGTGGGCCCAGAGGGCCGCGGCTCCTCCCGAATGACGCGCGAGCACGTCCGCGGACGGTCGAAGCGTTCGCTCCGAGTAGAGAATGCGACGGGCAAGGCTTTGGAAGAGGTGGGCCTCGTCGGGCCCGATGCCGACATGGTGCAGCTGCACCTGCGCCTGCGTCCACGCCAGCGTGCCCGCACGGTCGAACGTCGCCGCATCGTGATACTTCTCGGCGAGAGTCAGGACCTCCTCTCGCGACGAGGCCACCATCGTCGAGAAGGCGACCCGGACGGTGACGCCCGGACGAAGCCGTACCCGGAGGCGGAGGCTCACGATCGGATCGAGCACGGAGCCCACCGAGTTGGTGAGAGGCTTGTTGCCGGACATCGACAGGGGTGCCCGGATCCCACGGCCACGGCCCAGGAACCGCGCGCGGTCGGTTTCCCACTGGAGGGCGCCGACCCTCTGCCCTTCGGCGGCCACGGTGTGGGCGAGCCACACTTGTGATTCGCCCGGCCCGCGCGGTCGGCGCGTCGCGAGCAGGGCGTCAAACTCGGGTGCGCACTCCGTGTGGACGAAGAGGTTGGAAAACGCGGGATGCGCGGCGTCCGCCGCGGGCGGGGCCAGCACCACCTCGGCATAGGACGTCAGCTCGATCTCCCGCGCCCGCGGTCCGAAGTTCGTCAGCGACACGCGCCGGATCTCGGCATCGTCTTCCGGGGACACGATCACGTCGAGGGTGGTGGCGATCGCCCCGTCCCGCCGGGCGATCCTCGCTCGGTCTTCTGAGAACACCACCTCGTAGCCCTCCGGCTCGCCTCCCCTGGGCTGGTA
>Ga0137397_10002684_pt1 | contig 12351 bp, 12 predicted proteins | sample czorhiz116metaG_FD_106658 | JGI IMG/M metagenome (GOLD analysis project Ga0137397, IMG submission 106658) | Vadose zone soil microbial communities from Angelo Coast Range Reserve, California, USA - czorhiz1.16 metaG | ecosystem: Environmental > Terrestrial > Soil > Vadose zone | place: USA... | reverse complement strand
GGACTTGACCCGCCTCCGGGTGGGTCTGGCATCCCCGTTGCTCCCTCCTGGGCGCCTGCTTCCGAGCACCGGGCACCCCTATGCGCAACTACCTCATGCGCATCACCCACACATCGACCGGCGGCGACGACGCCGTGCGCCGGCGGCTGCTCGGCCTCGTGATCCTCGCCCTGACGCTCGGCGGCGGCTATGCGCTGGCGCATCGCGAGACGATGCCGGCGGCGCTGGTGCAGTTCGCCGCCGATGCCGATGCCGCCGAGGAGATGGACGAGCCCGCGGTGCGGACCACGCCGACCACGGCGGAGATCATGGCGCACATCGAGGAAGTGTCCGCGCGCCACCGCGTGCCGCCGCGCCTGGTCGCCGCCATCGTCGCGGTCGAGTCGGAATTCAACCCGCGCGCGGTATCGCGCCGCGGGGCGCAGGGCCTCATGCAGCTCATGCCGGCCACCGCGGCGAGCCTGGACGTGCAGGACTCGTTCGACATGCAGGAGAACCTCGACGGCGGCGTGCGCCACCTGCGCGTGCTGATGGGCCGCTTCCACAACGACCTGCCGCTGGTGCTGGCCGCCTACAACGCCGGCGACCGCGCGGTGATCGCGTATCACGGCGTGCCGCCCTATCCGCAGACGCGCCGGTACGTGGTCCGCGTGCTGCGCCGCTACGATCCCGCCGCCGCGCGGGCCGCGGCGGCGCGGATCTATGGTCCGCCGCACACGGTCACGCCGCCGCCGACGCAGGTCGTCTCGCTCGACTGGCCGCCGCCGCCCGCGCGCCCCGTGATGCTCGGCCCCTGGCGCGAAACCGCCGCCGTCCGCGCCGACGCGACACCCATGCAAGCCATCCACGGCACCAACAGCCCATAACAAAGGAGAAGGCCATGCTCGTGCCTGAACGCTGGCAGGAAGTGATCGAGCTGCTGCTCGCGCCGGTCGCCTGGGTGCCGCGGATGCAGGAGGCGCTGCTGGCCTTCTTCCTCAGTCCGTCGACGCCGTGGCTGACCGCCGTCAAGTACGTGCTGCTCCTCTTCCCGGCGCTGCTGGCCGTCGGCGCGACGTGGGTCACGCTGCTGTCGCTCTACACGCTGCCGTTCCGCGCCGGCCGCGTGCGCTTCGTGTCCATGCTGCTGCTGGCCTGGTGGGATGCCGCCCGCTCGGTGTGGCTCTACTGGGTCGGGATCGTCCGCGTGGCGGCCGTGGCCGCCGGCTGGCTGATCAGCCTGGGCGCGCTCATCGTACGGCTGGCCGTGGACTCGACGCGGCAGGTCGCGGCGCTGCCGTTCACGATGACCGGGCGTGTGATGCCGAGCTACTTCCAGCCCGGCGTGCCGTGGATGGCCTTCGTGATGCTGCTGGCGTGGTGCGTGCTGGAGGCGGGCGTCTTCAGCCACACGATGATGCCGACGGTGTCCACTGTCCTCAGCGAGCTGTCGGGCGGCCCGGCCTCGCGCTTCACGGCCGCCGTGCTCTTCACCTTCCTGCTCATGCTGGTGATGGGCAGCTTCGCGTGCCTGCAGACGCTGAGCGAGGCCGTGCGGCTGCGCGAGGTGAAGTACCTGGCGCAGATCGTGGTGGTCGAGCTGCTGGTGATGTTCTTCGAGGTGATGTTCCTCTACCGCGAGTTCATCGACGCCATCTCACCGTGGATCGCCCGCGACGCCGGCATCCGTCTGGGCTTCTGGGCGACCATGGCCGCGGCGTCCGCCGGGTGGCTCGGCGTGCGCGCCAGTACGTGGTTCCTCTTCGGGCAGTACGGGACGGCGCCGCTGCTGGCCTTCATCGCGCGCCGCCCGCTGCATCAGCCCGACACTCCCGTATTCGACGTGGTGCCGATGGCCATGGCGACGCCGTGGTGGCATCGCGCGCGCGATGACTTCAAGCGCGAGCTCGACTGGCTGCACGCGCGCGGCGATCAGTTCCTGGAATACCTCGCGCTGCCCGTGCTGCAGCTCCTGGCCGCCGGCCTCAACTTCGGCATGATGATCGTCGCCTCGCGGCCGGTCTTCCAGCTCCCGTTCCGCACGCTCAAGGAAGTGACGGACACCCGCGACATCCTCGCCACATTCCACCTGATGCCGCGCAAGCAGCCGAGCTAGCTCACGCGCGCCGGGCCCAGACGGTGAAGAGCGGATCGCCGTCCGGGCCCGGCGAGCGGTTTTCCGCGACGGGCTTGGCCCAGCCGCCGCCGGCCTCGAAGTAAGCCTGCACCAGCTCGACGTGGTGAGCGTCGGTCGTGTTCAGCCACACCGCCACCGCCTTCGTGGGAAAGCAGCGGTTGGAGAACGACACCACGAACGGCGCGTCCACTTTCAGGATCCGGCGCACCTCGCGGAAGACCCGCACGGGGCGCGTCACGTACTGGATCGACACCGCGCACATGGCGCCGTCGAAGGTCTCGTCCTCGAAGGGCAGCGGCGCCGTCTCGTCGTTGACGTCGTGCACCACGTGGCGAGCGAGCTGGGGATTGTCCGCCATCTCCTCGGCGTTCAGCCCGAGCCCGACCACCTCGGCCTCGAGGGCATAGGGCAGGTGGCTGCGCCAGCTGCTCATGAGATCGAGCAGCCGGCCGCGCGCGGGCAGCACCCGCTCGTAGACCCGGCCGAGCGCGGTGATGGCGCCGTCGTCGATGTGGACGACCTTGCGCGGCACCGAGTAGAAGCGCGCGTCCGGCGACTCGTCGTCCCGCTCGTAGGCCGCGGGCGGGAACAGCTCGGTCAACGCTGGGTGAGGATCTCGCCCGTCGCGATGTCGATCGCATCGCGGCGCGGGCCCATGGTGCGCATGGCCTGGAAGCCGTCCTCGACCATGTCGCAGTAGATCTCCACGCGGTTGCCGTCGGGGTCGTGGAAGTACACGCTGCGCGAGACGTTGTGCTCGATGGTGGACTCCACCGCGATGCCGAGCTCGCCGAGCTGGCGGTGCGCCTCCTGCAGCTCGGCGAAGCTGCCGACCTGCCAGGCCGTGTGATGCAGGCCGGGCTGGGAGGCGGCCGGTATCTCGCCGGTCGCGAGCTGGAAGAGCGCCAGGTCGTGGTGCTGGACGCCGTAGCTGAGGAAGACCGCGCCGTGCTCGGCGTCCTCGTGCGCCACCTTGAGACCGAGCGCGCGGGTGTAGAACTCCTTGGACTTCTGGGCGTCGCGTACCTTCAGGACGATGTGGCCGAGCTTGCGGGTCTGGGGCATGGACCGTGCTCCCGCGCCGTGCCGGCGCTTCGCGAGAGGGATACCGGACCGTGATCGCCTGCGCCAGTATAGACGCAATCGATAGGACGGAGGCTCCGAATGGGATTGGCCGAGCGTGAAGTGTTGCAGGGGCGCGTGGCGATCGTGACGGGCGCGGCGACGGGCATCGGCCGCGCCAGCGCGGTGCTCTTCGCCCGCGCCGGCGCGCGCGTGGCGCTGGCCGACGTCCGCCCGGCCGAGCTGGCCGCGGCGGCGGCCGACGTGCGTGCGGCCGGCGGCGAGGTCACCACGATCGCCGCCGACCTCGCCCGGCCGGAGGACTGCGCCGCCGTGGTCGAGGGCGCCGTGCGCGCCTTCGGCCGGCTGGACGTGGTGCTCAACAACGCCGGCGTCGGCACGATGGTGGTTGGCGGCACGGTGGAGAGCATCGCGCTCGAGCGCTGGGATCTGGCCCTCGACGTCAACGTGCGGGCGATCTACCTCGTGTCACGCGCGGCCGTCCCGCACCTGCGCGACCGCGGCGGCGCCATCGTCAACATCTCCTCGGTGTCGGCCTTCCGCGGCTCGGTGGAGCGGCCGAGCCACGCCTACGCGGCGTCCAAGGGCGCGGTGCTCGCGCTCACGCGCGCGATGGCCGCCTCCTACGGCCGCGACGGCATCCGCGTGAACGCCATCTGCCCCGGCGTGATCCGCACGCGGCTGACCGCCGACATCGTGGACGGCGCGGAGCGCGCGGCGAAGGAGGGACGCGGCATCCCGCTGGGCCGCGTGGGCGAGCCGGAGGACATCGCGCGGTGCGCGCTCTTCCTGGCCTCCGACGACGCGGGTTTCGTCTCTGGCGCCGCGCTCGTCGCCGACGGCGGTGCTCTCGCCGCCAGCTAGTCAGCGCGGCCGGCGATGGAGTCGCCGAACCGAGACCAGGACCAGACGCGGTTCTGATCCACCAGCAACGTGGAGCTGACGACGAGGGCCTTCAGCCGTTCGAGGGCGGCGGTGTCGATGGCGCCGGGCTGCTCGATGTCGCGCGCGTGGGCGAGCGAGAGGTCCATCTCGCGCAGGCGGCCGCTCTTGGTGCCGTAGGTCAGGATGCGGCCGCCGCCGACGAGCCCCGCGCTGTGGGTGGTCAACAGGACGGCCTCGCGCTCCGGCCGGCAGTCGGCCACGATCACGCAGCTCACGTCGCCGCCCATGAAGGGCGAGAGCCGCGGCGTCAGGCCGGTCAGCGCGAGGATCGTCGGGGCCAGGTCGATGTGGCTGGCCACCGTCTCGACAGCGCGCGGCCGAAAGCCCGTGGCCCCGCGCATCGCGGGCGGCATCCACACGTAGAGCCGTGTGAGGTGATGGCCGAGCCAGCGCTCGTCGGGCGATTTGCCCAGCACCTCGTGCCGCCCGTGATCGCCCAGCACGAATACCAGCGTGTCGTCGAGCAAGCCGTCGCGCGCGAGCCCGGTGAACAGCCGCTCCAGCTCGCCGTCGGTGTAGCGCAGCAACGCCGGGTAACGGTCGGTCTCTCGCGCCAGCGTGGCCACGTCGAGACGGCCCGCCGGCACCAGGAAGGGGTGATGCATGCTCAGCGTGAGCGTCGTCAGAAAGAACGGCGAGCCGGTCTTGCGCAGCGCCTCGATGCGCAGCCGGAGCTGATCGAACAGCGCGCCGTCGGTGAGCCCCAGCCCCAGCCGTTCGGCCGCCGGCGGGAAGTTGCCCTCGTCGAGGAAGCGCCGCACGCCGTTGCGGGCCAGGAACAGCGCGGTGTGGTCCTGGTGGTGATCGCGGTTGTAGCCGATCACCATTTCGGTCGTGTACCCGGCGCGCCGCAGCAGCTCCGGCAGGCACAGGTAGTCGTTGGCGTACTGCACCTTGATCGGCGACTTGCCGAAGCCGGTGAGGTGCGAGCACAGCCCGGAGAAGAGCCCGTGGTGCGTCAGCGTCCCGTTCGAGAAGAAGTTCTCGAACACGACCGCGTCGCGGCCCCAGCGCTCGAGGAACGGCGAGTACGCCGGCCCCACGAAGCGGCGATCGAGCGCCTCGACGAAGATCAGCAGGACGTTGGGACGGCGCGCCGGCGCCGGGCGCGCGGCGGCCCCGGCGTGCACCAGCGGATAGTCGTCGGAGGCGAAGACCGCGTCCGGCGCCATGGCGCGCCGGGCGAGCGCGACGGCCTGCGGGAGCGGCATCAGCTCCTCGGCGCGGGCGCGCGTCCTCTGCTGGTCGGCGCTCAGCGCGAAGAACGACGCTTCCGCCGTTTGCCACAGTGGGCTCTGGGCCAGCGCGTAGTACGTCGTGCTGGAGATGCCGACGCGGGCGACCGCCAGCGGCCCCTGGGGATGGAGGCCGGTGGCGCCGGCGACGAGGCACACCCCGAACACGGTCGCGGCGGCCGCCGGCGCCCGCGCGCGCCAGCGCTCGAGCGGCGGGCCCAGCCGCCGGCGGAAGAGCCACCACCAGGCGGCGATCACCACGGCCTGCAGCGCGGCGAACACGGCGAGCCGCTTGGCCCATTTGGCCGCATCCCCGAGCTCGGCGCGCGTCTGCTCCATCGCCTGGCGGGTGCCGGTCGTGGCGACGCCGTCGCCGGTGGGGGCGGCCGCGCGCGAGAGCATCTCGTCCACGTACTCGAAGAACACAGTGTCGAGGTGCTGGCGGTTGTAGCCGTAGTAGCCCATGTCGACCGTCAGCACGAGCAGGAAGAGGCCGCCGATCGCCCAGCACCAGGCGCGCAGCGCGACGCGAAAGAACGCGGCCGCGCGGGCGCGAGCATGCCGCCACACGAGCGCGGCCGGCGCGCTGACCACGAGAGCGCCGAGCATCGCGAGGCCGACGCCGAGCGTGGCCAGCATGAGATCGGCCCAGGCGCCCGTGAGCAGCGTCTGGGCCAGAAGGGCGGTGGTCGGCGGCTCCACGCGCGCGGCGTCGCTCACGAGGAACACGCGCTCGGCGCCCTGCACCAGGAACAGCAGCCCCCACCAGAAGACGACGACGCCCATCAACGGGCGTCGTTCTGGACCGCGGCGTTGTAGTTCGCGTCGTACCACCAGTGCAAGTAGTCGCCGTAAGTGATCGGCGGGAACGCCGGCGGCGCTCCCGGCCCCTCGCACGTCGGCAGGCAGGCGATGACGGTGTCGATGTGCGGCCCGAGGAAGAACGGAATCGCGTAGCGCGGCCGGGCGACCGGCGGCACCGCGCGATGCGGTGTCGACTTGAAGCGCCCGTTCGTCCAGCGATGGAGCATGTCGCCGGCGTTCACCGCGAACGACTCCGGCACATAGGGCACGTCGAGCCACGCGCCCGACGGCAGCCGGAGCTGCAGTCCCGGCACGTCGGTCTGGGCCAGGAACGTCAAGAAGTTGGCGTCGGTGTGCGGGGCGATGCCGAACTGGTTCTGCTCGGCGGCCACCGGCGGGTAGTGCGTGAGGCGGAACGAGAACTGGCTCTCGGAGAAGGCGGCGTCGAAATGGTCTGGCGGCAGGCCGAGCGCGACGGCGCACACGCGCACCATCCGCCTGCCGAGCGCGTCCATGGCGTCGGTGTAGGCGAGGACGGCCTCGCGAAAGCCCGGCAGCGCCGCCGGCCAGCGATTGGGCCCGGCGAAGCGGCGGCCGGCGCGCACGAGCGGGTCGTCGGGCCCGCGCTCGCGCTTGACGAAGAACGCCTCGTTCAGGTCGGGCTTGTCGTTGGCGTTCACGTCGGACGTCCACACGGCGTAGCGGCCCAGCGCCATGTAGCCGTTGTTGTGCTCGTTCATGCGCAGGGCCAGCTTGGCGTCGGCCGGCTGCGCGTGGAAGCGCCGCGCCTCGGCGAACGTGCGCGCGATGAGGTCGCGCTCGACGCCGTGGTTGACGATGATGAAGAAGCCCACGCCCTCGAGCGCCGCCCGCAGCTCGGTCGCCGCGGCCTCGAGCGCGCCCGGCGCGCCCGCGAAGCAGGGGCCCACGTCGATCACCGGGATCTTCACGTCCTCTACCTCCGGCTCCCTACTCTAGTCAAAAGGCCGCGGTCAGTCGAACACCGCCCACCAGGGCGTTGGCGCGCGTCGGGTCCGTGCCCGGGTTGATGACGTACTGGAGATCGGGCTGCACGAAGAGCCAGGGGGCGACGAGGAGGCGATAGGTCAGCTCGATCGTCACCTCCGAGCGCTCGGCCCGCAGCCCGTCGCGCCGCTGCGCCTGCAGATATTCGTTGCCGTTGTGCGCGGCGGCGACGCCGAGCGCCGCCTGGTCGCCGGCGCGGGCGGCCCACGGCCCCGCCACGACGATGCCGCCGCCGGTGTAGGCGGCGTAGCGGCTCACGCGCGGATCGCCGCGGCCGAGCTGGCCGAAGAGCGTCACCCGCCGCGCCGGATGGCCGTCGAGGTGGTGGATCGTGTGCTCGGCCACGAGGTACACGCCGCCGCTGCCGCGATGACGGATGGGCTCGCCGTTGCGGTCCGTGCGGCTCAGGTCGTCGAACCTCCCCGTGTAGGCCCAGCCGCCGAGCGCAACCTTGCCCTCGCCGGGCATCCACGCGATCTCACCGATGCCGAACCCGCTGAAGATCGCGGTGCGCAGGACGAGCGGGGGCAGGGGCCGGACCTCCAGGCGCCCGCCGATCGTCGTGTCCGGAAAGAGCGACGGACCACGCCCGCTCTCCGAGAGCTCAGGGCCGATGCCGAACGAGCTGTTGATGAGGACGGCGGCGGCGGGCAGCAAATAGAACTCCGTGCCGAGATCGTAGCGCCCGGCCAGCAGCGACACGCGGCCATCGGCCAGGCGCTGCTCGATCCAGCCCTCCTGCAGCCGCCAGCGCGACGGCCCGGCGATCTCGCTCACACCCTGCGCGTCGCCCACGAAAGTGCTCGGGTTGCCGCCGTGCGTGCCGAGCGCGTCGGCGACCACCGTGAGCCCGGGCCAGCCGAACGCTTGCTTGCCGTCGAGCGTCAGCCGGAAGTCGACGGCATCGAGGAAGGTGGCGTCCCGGCGCAGCCCGCCGTCGAGGGCGGCGAAGGCTTCCATGGCGACCGTGGCCTCGACGCGCACGCCGTGTTCCAGCAGCGCCGGCCGCAGGCCGAACAGGTCGGTGGGCCGCAGGCCCTTCCATTCACCGGTGAACATTCCGGGCGGCGCCTGGGCGCTCGCCGGGCCGAACGAGGCGAGCACGACGCCTGCGACGACGAGCGCTGCGGGAAGGCGGGACATGTCCGAGGGTGGTTACACTGCGCCGGAGTCGGCCAGCGGCGCGGCGTCGAGGTCGTCCAGGTGGGCCACGCAGTTCAGGAGGCCGACGCGCCAGGGCGCGGGCCCCTCGCAGATGGTCAGCGAGGTGTTCTCCCACTTGAGCGGCACGATCTCGCCCGCCGCCAGGACCAGGTGACGCTCCGCGAGCGAGCGGCAGACGAGGCCGTGCGTGACCACGGCGAGGTTACCCTTCGTACCCTCCGCGACCGCCTGAACGCGCGCCCAGGCGCGATCCACGCGGCGGTGGAACACGTCCCACGTCTCGCCGTTGGGCGGCGCGTAGTCGGGCGCGAACATGTCGAGGCCGAGCTCGTCGTAGGGCGTGCCGCGCAGATCGCCGAAGCTCCGCTCCTGCAGCAGCGGCTCGAACGTGAGCGGCACCGCGAGCACGCGCTCGAGCGCCCGGGCGGTGCCGGCCGCGCGCGCGAAGTCGCTCGACACGATGTGGGCGATGCCCTCGCCAGCCAGGCGCCGGGCCAGCCGCTCGGCCTGGGCGACGCCGCGCGGGGAGAGCGGGTTGTCGGGATGCTGCACGACGCGCGAGGCGTTGCCGACGGTCTCGCCATGGCGGATGAGGAAAATCGACATCGGCGTACGGTATCACGGAGATGGAGTACAGTGTCCCCCGCGGAGGGCCACGAGCATGCGCGTCCCAGCGTCCGTCTGCCTGTTGCTTCTCGTCCTCGCCGGCTGCACCTCCCAGCTCCAGGTCCGCGTGCCGACGGTGGCCGGCGGCCCCAACTACCAGCGCGACCTCGAGACCTGCGAGTCGACGACGCCCAGCGGGATCGATCGGCGCGGCGAGCGCTTCGCGGGCTGCATGGTGGCGGCCGGCCACGCGGCGTGGGTGGAGGTGGCCACCGGCGAGGAGTTCCTCGTGCGCCAGACCGAGCCGCACGAGCGCAAGGCGGCCGAGGACAAGATCGCGGACTGCTACAAGATCGCCAAGGAGCAGACGACGTTCGCCTCGTGCCTCGGGCGCGGCTACGCCATCGAGCCGTACCGGGTCCGGCGCTAGCCATGGATCACGGCGTGGCGATCTTCTTCACCGACTACTCGATCGGTCCCGCGCCGCTCGCGCGGGCGCTCGAGGAGCGCGGCTTCGAGTCGCTGTGGGCGCCCGAGCATTCGCACATCCCGCTGTCGCGCCGCTCGCCCTTCCCGCAGGGCGGGGATCTGCCGAAGAAGTACTACGACGTGATGGATCCGTTCGTCACGCTGGCCGCGGCCGCTGCCGCCACCACGCGGCTGCGCGTGGCCACCGGCATCTGCCTGGTCGTGCAGCGCGATCCCATCCAGACCGCCAAGTCGGTGGCCACGCTGGACCAGGTCTCGGGCGGGCGCTTCCTCTTCGGCATCGGCGCCGGCTGGAACGCCGAGGAGATGGAAGACCACGGCACCGACTTCAAGTCGCGCTTCGAGGTCATGCGCGAGCGCGTCGAGGCCATGAAGGCCATCTGGACGAAGTCCAAGCCCGAGTACGCCGGCCGCTTCGTGAACTTCCCGCCGATGATGACGTGGCCCAAGCCGGTCCAGAAGCCGCACCCGCCGGTGATCGTGGGTGGCGCCTTCCCGCACGGCGCCCGCCGGGCGATCGCCTACGGCGAGGGCTGGGTGCCCCACGCGCGCCGCCCGGCCTACGGTGACGTGCTGAGCCTGCTCCCGCAGTTCCGCGCCATGGTGAAGGAGGCCGGGCGCGACCCGGCCGGCCTGCCCATCACGGTCTTCGGCGTGGCCGAGGACGCCGATCTCATCGCGCGCTATCGCGACGCCGGCGTCGCCCGTGTCGTGTTCAATCTGCAGCCGGCCGGTCCCGACGAGGTGCTGCCCGCGCTCGATCGCTGCGCCAAATTTTTCAAGCGCTAGCGCCAGTCTCCTGACACTGTTCGCCGCGAGCGTCTGATCCCGGACGGCGCGTGTGAACCGCGCGCCGACAACGCCGTGGTTTTTCACGCCTGCCAATGTGGCTCGCCGTTTGCCTACCTTCGCCGCGAAGCAGGAAGTGCACGCAGCAAGGACCGGCCCCTCTCGGCCTGGGTGAGGTGATCGCTTGATGAAGTTTCGTCTGCCGTCCGGGTTGCTCGCGAACGACATCGCCATCGATCTCGGCACCGCCAACACGCTCCTCTACGTGCGCGGCCATGGCATCGTGCTGTCCGAGCCGTCCATCGTGGCCCTCGAGCGCGGCCGCCGCACGCCGCTGGCCGTGGGCACCGCCGCCCAGGCCATGCTGGGCCGCACGCCCGGCAACATCGAGGTGATCCGCCCGCTGCGCGACGGCGTCATCGCGGACTTCGACGTCGCCCACACGATGCTGCACGCCCTGATCGAGCGCGTGCAGCCGCGCGGACGCGTGATGCGCCCCCGCATCGTGGTCGGCGTGAGCTCCGGGATCACGCAGGTCGAGAAGCGCGCGGTGCGCGAGGCCGCCATGCAGGCCGGCGCCCGCGCCGTCTACCTGGTGGAGGAGCCGATGGCCGCGGCCATCGGCGCCGGCCTGCCGATCCAGGAGCCCGGCGGCCACCTGGTGGTGGACATCGGCGGCGGCACCACCGAGGTGGCGGTCATCTCGCTCTCCGGCATCGTACACTGCCAGTCGGTCCGCACGGCCGGGGACGACATGAACGAGGCGATCGCGCAGTACATCCGCAAGCACTACAACCTGCTGGTCGGCGAGCGCCGCATCGAGGAGATCAAAATCGCGCTCGGCGGCCCCGGCATCGGCGCCGACGGCCCGCGCACCGTGGAGGTGAAGGGCACCGATCTCGTGGCGCGCGTGCCGAAGATCATCCGCATCAACGAGGACGAGCTGCGCGAGGCGCTCTTCGACTGCATCGGCCGGATCGTGGAGACCGTCCGGACCGTCCTGGAGCGCACTCCGCCCGAGATCGCCGCCGACATGGTGGACAACGGCATCATCCTGACCGGCGGCGGCGCGCTGCTGGTCGGCCTCGACGAGATCATCCGCAAGGAGACCTACCTGCCGGTGACCGTGGCCGCCAACCCGCTGCAGTGCGTGGCGCTCGGCCTCGGCAAGCTGCTGGACGACATCCCGCTTCTGGAGCGCGTCTCGGTCGCGTGAGGCTGCTCACTCCTTCAGCTTGATCTCCTCGTAAGCCGGAAACGCGTACACCGGGATCGCGTGCATCGCGTGCTCGGCCACGCGCGGGCCGATGCCGATCAGGCCGCGCAGGTCCATGATGGGCGCGTACATCACACGGTCGATCGTGAGCTGCTGGATCTTGTGCAGGATGGCCTCGCGCTTGGCCACGTTGCGCTCCCGGCTCTGCTGGTGGAAGAGGTCGTCGATGTCCGGGTAGCCGCCGTGGGCGTAGGCGCCCTTCGAATACATGAAGGTCTCCGCCCGCGTCGCCGCGTTGCCGGAGTTGCCGACGGCGACCAGGAAGATGCCGTGCAGCTGCTTCTCGCGCCACGCCGCGTAGAACGCCGCGCGCTCCATGGGCCGCATGCGCAGGCGGAAGCCCGCCGCGTTGAGGTTGTTGAGCGCGGCGTCGGCCACGGTCGGAAATCCCGGGATCGCGATGAACTCGCCGGCGTCCATCCCTTGCGGGTAGCCGGCCTCGGCCAGGAGCTGCTTGGCCCGGCCCGCGTCATACGGATGCGGCGGCACCTGGAGCGCGAAGTCCATCACGCGCGGCACGATGACGCCGGCGGGCGGGCAGAAGCCGAGGCAGGCGGCCTCGTTGGTGGCCTTGCGGTCGAGCGCGAAGTTCACCGCCTGGCGCAGGCGCTTGTCGTGCCATGGGGACTTCGGATCCCACTGGTCCGGAAACTCGATCCAGAAGATCGACGCGTGGCGCGTGTCCACGAGCTGGTAGCGCGGGTCCCGCTTGACGGCCTCGCCCTCGGGTCCGTCGAGGAAGAGCGCGTAGTCGGTCTGCCCGCTCTTGAGCATCGTCAGCCGCGTGGTGCTGTCCGGCACGCTCTTGAGCGTCAGCT
>Ga0137397_10002679_pt1 | contig 12364 bp, 12 predicted proteins | sample czorhiz116metaG_FD_106658 | JGI IMG/M metagenome (GOLD analysis project Ga0137397, IMG submission 106658) | Vadose zone soil microbial communities from Angelo Coast Range Reserve, California, USA - czorhiz1.16 metaG | ecosystem: Environmental > Terrestrial > Soil > Vadose zone | place: USA... | reverse complement strand
TTTTCAGCAAAGGGCCGTACTCCGTGCCGTCATAGGTAAAGAGCATGTTCCGCTGACAGACCAGATCAATCAATTGCTTGAGCTTGTAAGGGTAGGCGAAGTTCCACATGGGCACGCTGAGCACGATGCGGTCCGCTTGCTGGAAGCGTACCGCCAGTTCCTGGATTTTGTCCCAGACGGCGGTCTCGGCCTGGTCCATCGGTTCTTTGTTCACGCCTTTGTACTTCGCCCCTATGGCCTCCTGGTCGAAGTCCGGCAGCTTTTCCTCCCAGACGTTCAAGGTGTCGAACATGACCCCAGGACAAGCCTGACGGTAGGCTTCGAGGAAGGCGTTGGCGACGGCGATAGACGCAGACTTGTATCCGCGCGGAGAGGATTCGATGTTGAGTAGACGCATGATCTTAAAGCTTGGTTGGATACCCGGGGGTATCAATTAGAAATTCGACCGACAGGATCAACTCCTGGTGATGCAGTGGCAGCCGCCACCGGGATCAGTGCTCCCGTCTCACCGACCTTCACTGTGCCGTAACATCGGTAATGTCCTAATGCGACTACCTTGTCTCCTTGGGCTATGAAATCTCGGTCTCAAACTGCTGTACGCCCTGCGTCTCTGCAAGTTTTGCGATGAACTGGGCAACCTGCTCGCGGCCTTGGCGCTGTCCTGCAAAAGGAATGATGTCTTTGGGGCCGGGAATAAGCCTGCTCCTCGGCGCGTCGTACGTGAGCGAAATCCGGAACAAGCCGCCTTCGCGAGGTCGAACTCATGCATGTGACAAGTCATGCCGGTTGGCGCTTTCCACTTAGCGATTGCGTTCGCGTCGATAAGCGCACGTAAACTTTGGTGCGAGGCGCGTTCACGCGGCGAATGGTGTCGGTCGAACTCACAACCTAACGTTAAAACGTACCGTTCTAGACAGCGTAGGAGCCGTGCTCCACGTCTTCCAAGATGTCATATTGGGTCGGGGTCCAGTCTAGGACTTTTCGGGTCTTCTCGCTGGCGAGACGCTTATTGACCGACAGGCTCACCCCGCCGCCACCGCCTCGGGTGTACATCTCCATGAGCGACAAGGCCTCGGTTCGACCGCCTGCGCCCACAAGTCGACTGACTGCCGCGGCCAGGTCGCCGAGGGCAATCTCTTCGGTCACGGCGTGGAGCATCGTGCCGGCCGGGGCGCGTTCAAGGGCCCGGACGTAGAGTTCCACCAGGTCGTCGATGTGGACATAGCCTTGCCGGACGCCGCCCACTCCTAGGTGAGGCGCAGAGCCATGCGTCTTGGCCAGGGCGATGAGATTGGGCAGGTCGTAGCCCTTGCCCTCGCCGTAGACGAGACCCGGGCGGATCGCGATTCCCCGGACGCCGGACGCCTTGCGCACGGCCGTCTCCGTTTCGGCGCGCGGCGCCATTGCGGCGCCGAAGGCGTCGATGAACGGCCGTGGGATCTCGGCCTCCGGCGGCGCGAAGACGGAGGCGGGGAGCGGAACGGGATGGTCTTCGTCGAAAATCGTCGGACTGGCCTCGCCCTTGGTGAAGACCGCGAAGATCGCCGAACCGCTGGTGAAGATGAGCGGCTTTCCCGAGTCGCCGAGGGCCTTGGTCATCACCGCCACGGCGTCACGGTCCTTGGCGAAGCTCTCGGGGGTCCCCTCGACTTGTCCGATGCTGGCGGTGCTGACGACGGCGTCTACTTGGGCTGCGGGCGCGGCCAGGCTCGCGGGATTGGCGAAGTCGCCGGCGATGGGTGTAAGACCCGCGGCTTCCAGCTTCGCGGCCGCGCCGCCGGACCGCGACAAAGCCACGACCTCATGGCCTTGCCGCGACAGCTTTCGGGCGACGGCGCCCCCGATAAATCCGGTTGCGCCGGTGACAAGGATTTTCATGGTGCCTCCATTTACCTCAAGGCCAATCAGGCTATTGTGCCTCTGATTTCACTCTGCGTTCATCAAAGGGTGCATGGCTCGAAGTTGGTTTCGTGCAGCATGATTTTGCCGAGTTTCCGGAAAGTATATGGATCCGCCTTGCTACGGTTGTGACCCGCTTAGCGGATGAGTTCCGTCGACAGTCCAGTCGACGTCATCGGCAACGCGCAAAAGACTCAGCGCCGTCAAGGTGACGCCCGGTTGTTTCTGGCAGGGGTGTCGACCGTCATACATTTCCTCTATTCGTCGACTTCATAAACTCAAACAATGCGGCACTCCGACGGGCCTTCTCCATCCGGTAATCTTCTAGGAATTGAGCAGAAATCTCCGAGGATCAAAGACGTGCAATTCACAGATCCACTCGATCAGGGCTGATCAGAAGGTGTTCTGGTGTAGATACGAACCGAGAAGAAGTCGGAGCGCTAGCGCGACGGGAGCCGTGCCGATGGGCGGTATCGTGCCATACCTTGAGCCAGATCACCGCTGGATCGGAATCGTAAACCGGCGTGTGTGAATCTTCAGCGTCTGATCGATTGTGATGGTCACGCCACGCAATGTCCAGGTTGGTAGACTCCGCGTCCTTGTGTTCGGATTCCTCGTGCGCGGTAGATCGCTTTGATCCTCGCCATCGTGCGTTGGGTATCAATCGACAACGTCTCATAGGCACGCACCAAGCGGGTGTTGTCTGAAACCTGAAGCCAAATCAACTCCCGGTTCGCCACTCATCTCAGAAGCGCGGGCCAGCCCACGAGCACACCTATCTCGTGTGGCAATTGCGATGGTCCGACTGCACTATCGAGGAAGTACACACGGAGGCCGTTAGGCGAGACGTCGTACTGAGTTCCCCAGTGCCCGAAACCGATAGGCGGAACCTTGAGCTCGACAGGAACTCCGAATCTCGGCGTGTGGTTGGGTGTCTGACCCACAAACACACTATTTAGGCGCCCTTGAGGATCGACAAAGAACAGTTCAGTACCCTTTCGGCCCCAGACTGGCTGATCGCCGCCGCCGCCGGAAATCACGATGCGCGTTTTCGGACCCGACAGGTTGCGTACGGACACTTCCGGTCGTCCGGATTCTTCGGACACGTATGCAATCCATTGGCCGTCCGGTGAGACCCGCGCATCACGTTCGGTGAACGGTTCGGCGAGCAGCGGTTGCGAGGAGTCTCCAGGCTCCGTTGCGATGCTCCATACATCACCGCCCCGTGCGTCACGCAGGTTGACGATCAGGCGCCGACCGTCGCGTGTCCAGTCGGTAGGCTCGCAGTACTCGCCAGGGCATGGGAAAGTCCGAATAATGCCGGTGCCATCCGCGGCGGCGATGCTGAGATTTCTCTTGCCTGGTCTGCCCGGGGGCTGGCCCGACACGTACGCCAGGCGGTTCCCGTCAGGAGACCACACAAAAAGCATGTCGGGCTCCGGGGCCGTTGTCACGCGCACCTGCGTACCCCGTTCGAGGTCCTTCACCCAGATGTCAGGGTTGCCGCGCACCCCGTCGATCCGCTGGAGCGCCAGGCGTCGGCCATCAGGAGAAATACGAGGCCAGTTCATCGCTTCCCGCTCGGCTCCAAACTGGACATCATCGCCGGTTCTGTCGATGGAGCCCAACCGGCTACCGTACGGCACGGAAAACGTCGCGAACCCGAGAACGTTGTTAGAGGCGCTCAACATCGCTGGGTGATACGGGGTGTTGCCGCCGGCTTCAATCATGAGGGTCTGCGGGTCCCCAGCCAACGCGAGACGCGCCGGATCGAACCGCTGTACTTCAATGCGACCATTCGCAATATAAAGGAGCGCACCGCCCTGCCCTGGCAGGGTCGCGAACACCGCTTCGGATTCGGAGTGGAACAGCAGAGCATCCGGTTTGGATGCAGGCCGGTCGACGCGCCCGAGGTATACGCCTGTGCGCCCGTCGCTCGACGAGCGGACGAAGTAGAGATAGTGCACGCCGTCCGGCAAAAACACAGGCCAACGATGCGAGTTGTCACCCTTTTCGCGGTCGAGCAATGTGATCGGCTCAGCTCGTCCACCGGCGTCAGATACCTTCGACAGCGAAGACCCCACCAGGTCCGGGCTGAACACGATAACGCCGGATCGACTCCACGTACCGCCGCGGCCGTCCGGCGCGGCGGCGATCACCACTGGAGCGCCTCCGGCCAGCGCCACTTTCATCAGCTTCGCGCGCGCGAAGAACCCGACGGATTTCCCATCCGGCGACCAGAACGGCTGTTTTGCGCCTTCAGTGCCTGGGATCACTCTCGGCTCAAGTGAATCGAAAGAGCGCACGAAGAGCCGGGAGCCCGACGCATCCGTCCCCACGAATCCGATTGACTGACCATCGGGCGATACGATGGGCGCTGAGTCCAAACCCACCCCGACAGGAAGCGACCACGTAAATCGCGTTAGAGTGGCAGCAGTTGGCTGCCGCGCCACCTGACTTGGAAGCCACCATGCGAGCCCCACAAGCACAGCGATGCCTGTTGCAGCTGCGGTCCACGCAAACCATCGGACAGGAAGTGACGTCGGTCGGCTGCTGGATCGCCCAGGTTGACCGGACCGCGCGTGTGAACTAGTCGGGTCAGTCATCACTGCCGCGACTCGTTCGAGCGTCCACGCCAAATCAGCCGCAGACTGAAAGCGCGCATCCGGTGCCTTCGCGAGAAGGCGTTTCACGATGTGCGTCAGTGTCGGCGGCAACTGAGGATTGCCGTTCGACAGATCGGGCGGGTCGGTGGTGAGAATTGCGTGGAGAGTTTCAATCGTGCTGGCAGCCTTGAACGGACGTTGACCGCCGAGCATCTCGTACATGGTCGCGCCCAATGCGAAAAGGTCCGCCCGGGCATCGACCTTTTCGGCCCTCACCTGCTCGGGCGCCATGTAGCCGGCTGTGCCGACAATTTCGCCAGTCAATGTCTGCGATGCTTCCGCTCTCACGTCCTCCGCTGCCGGCAGCAGGAGTTTCGTGACGCCAAAGTCCAGGATCTTCACGCCTCCGTTGGAGCAGAGAAGCACGTTGTCCGGTTTGAGATCCCGATGGACGATTCCCCGAGCGTGGGCGGCGGCGAGGCCGCGTGCAATTTCCAAGGCGACTGTGACGGCATTGTCCACGGGCAGCGGTCCCCTTTCGAGGCGTTTGCGCAGGCTCTCTCCTTCCAGACATTCGGACACTATGAACGGGGCGCCGTGATGCTCACCGACGTCGTAGACCGCAAGGATATTCGGGTGACTCAGCGCCCCGGCCGCTCGCGCTTCATCTGTAAAACGACGCACGCGTCCGGCATCCGGCGAAGGGTGCGGCAACATCATCTTGATCGCGACATGGCGACCGAGACGCTCGTCCCGAGCGCGCCACACCTCGCCGGCGCCGCCTGCCCCGAGCAGGCGTTCGACCGTATATACACCGACTCGCTCGCCAAGCCGTAGGCCCCATCCAGCGTGGCCAATCTCTTCCGCCAGCAGGTCGAGAGCCGGTTTGACCATGAACTCGCCCGACAAGTCGGCAGCTTCCAGAAGCGACAGCACCTCCGCTCGCAGCCCATCATCGGCTCCGCACGCATGCGTAACGAACTCGGTCCGTTCCTCCCGTGGAAGTTGTCGCGCACTGTCGAATATCTGATCGAGCTGCTGCCAGTGCGGAGTGCTCATGCAGTACCATCTCCCTTCAGTGCCCGATAGAGCCAGGCGCGTGCGAACGCCCAGTCGTTGTGTACCGTGCGCAGCGACACACCCAGCGTCTGCGCGGTCTCTTCCATCGACAATCCACCAAAGAATCGCAACTCAACCACGCGAGCTTTCCGCGAATCTTTTACGGCCAATATCTCGAGCGCGTCATCGACGGCAACCAGATCGGCGTCATGAACGCTGGCTGGCACGTCGACGTCCTCAAGCGGCACTCGAACTGCTCCTATCCCTCCCCGACACTCGGCTCGGCGCCGTCTTGCAATGTCCACGAGGACGCGCCGCATCATCTGTGCAGACACGCCGAAGAAGTGCCCGCGATTCTTCCAGCGCACTTGGTCCCATCCCAACAACCGCAAACAGACCTCGTTAACGAGCGCAGTCGGCTGAAGCGAGACGTTGGAGCGCTCGCCTGCGAGGTAGCGGAAGGCCATGCGATGCAGCTCGTCATACACGACGGGAATCAGCTGTTCGAACGCCCGCTCGTCGCCGTCGCTCCACATCCGGAGCAAGCTGGTGAGATCACCTTTAGCCGACTGATCGTCCGGCTCCATCCTTTCAGTCTAGCAGGGCACTCAGTCACAATCGACTTTTCGTCCGCAGTGCAGCTCTTGAACAGCGCAACGCCACCTACTAGAGAAGGCGCAGCAGTGCACAGAATCCTGCAATCAGGCTGACTGGGCACCGTCGCGCCCGCGATCCGACCGAGCTGCACTTTCCGGCCTCCGACTGCGCCTTAATAAACAGGAGGAAATTAAAAGATTTCAGAGACTCACGCTCGCAGCATGAACAAGCCGGGCAAAAACTTCAGATGAGTAAAAACATTTTGAGAATTTACCAAAGGAGAAAATGATGATGGGAACGACTTTGAAAGCGATTTTTGGCCTGACGTTGGCGGTCATTTTGATGGTGACCCCCGTCGCGCGGGTTCCGGTATTTGGACAACACGACAGCGATGACGCCAAAGACCTAAAACTACAAGGCACATGGAATGTCACCTTGAGGTTCCCCGTGTGTAACGTCTTCTGTACCTGTCCGGGCGGCGTACCGAACATCCCGATTCCGGCCTTGAACACGTATTTGAAAGACAGTACCTTGCTGTTTGCCAGCGGTGGTAGTTTATTGGCCGGACCAGGGCATGGCTCGTGGAAGCGAATCGGCTACAACAATTTCAAGGCCAGCTTTAAGTTTTTCCTCTTCAACGCCGACGGCAGTCGCCGAGGTAGCGAAGAGATAACGAAGGCCATTCGCCTTACAGGCCCTGATGCGTTCGAAGCCGTCTCGAGCTTCGACTTGTTCGACGCCGCGGGGAACATAACAGCGCATGGATGTCCCATCAACGAAACCGGGACGCGCTTTGAGTAGGTAGCACTCGAGCGTGCCCACGGAATTCCACACCCTGAATTTAGTAGCGTAACCTCGCCGTGCATGCGACGGGTTACGCTCCCTCCCTCCGCCCCTACTGCCAGGAGGACAACGCGCCATGGAGTGTGGGAGCACACTGCCGCGCTACGACGTGAGGATAGTCGAAATAAGTGGCGCGCCTGATTAGTCCTCAGTGCTCTGAGTACTGGCGTGGCCAAGCCAGGGTGCGACTTTCCGGATATCGCCGGTTGCCTGCGACAGTATTTATCCGAACGAAAAATTTTCCGCACACCGTTCAGAAAACCCGATCAAGATTTACGCTGCGCTTGTGTTTGACCAGTTTGAATGGAGTTCTGGCAGCCCGTGGCAGCCCAGGCCCGATCTCTTCAACATTTGGCCTACCAATTGCCGTAACACTACTGGAGCCTAGCCGTGGGTCTATCAACGGCAGGCCCTTTCAGCACTTTAATCGCATGTGACTGAAAAGACCAACTTAACTGGGGGTTTTGTATGAAGCTGAGTAAAGTCTGGATTTTGGCGTCAGTGGCGTTGATGCTGATCGTCAGGGCCTCCGATGCTCAGACAGTCACGAAGCATCCAGTAACTGACAGTGAGAAAATCGCCGACGCTCTTAGTGCCGGCCCACCTTTCATCACGCAGGATGCGACGATTCTAGATTGGCCGGCCACTCCGGATGGCGAATATCGTGTTCTCCGCAAAGGCACGAACGAATGGAGCTGCCTTCCGGCTGTTCCCGGTTATCCGCATGACGAGCCCGGATGTTTCGACAAAGTCTTTATGCAGTGGATGAAGGATGGACTCGCGGGCCGAACACCGCATATCGATGCGATTGGAATCGCCTATATGTACAAGGGCGCCTTTGTGCACAAACCGGGTGAAACCGTGCCGTCAAAGCCGGAGTTCCATGTGGGTCCACACATCATGATCGTTTCTCCTCATCAGGATGAGTTCCAAGCTTATAACCGCGATGGGACCACGGGCATGCCATATGTGACACACCTTCCAAACCGAACCGAATTGTTTCTAGTAATTCCGATCCGACAGTGGGATGAAAAGTTAGCGACGAATTGAATCCCTTACGACACGCGTAGAGCCTGCATGAGTAAGCCGACGCCGGTGCCATAAAGCACCCTCATCGCACTTATTCAACTGGCATTCGATTGGCGGCGCTTCCGAAAATACCGTTCGATGAGATAGTCGATTGAGAACGGTCCCGGCCCGCGCGTCAGTAGGAAAATGAGAATCGATCCCCAAAGGACATGGTCGGCCCACGAGCTGGGATAAACGATTTGAATAGCCAAAATCATCGCAAGCAACGGTAGTGTCGCCAGCCGCGTCACCAGCCCAAGCAACAGGAACGTCGAGCAGGTCAACTCGTTGATCATCGCAATGCGCGCTGCCACGGCCGGAGTAAGGAGCGGAAACCTGTACGCCTCCTCGAACAGCTGTGTCGCATAATCGAAAGATCTGTATTTCAGCAAGCCTGAGCTAAAAAAGGCCAGGCCCACGCCGATGCGCATCGCGAGTTGTACAATCGAAAGCGGAAAACCGCGAAGCCATTCGCGTATGGACACGAATCGGTCAAGCAGACCTTTGCCCCGTGGCACCGCATTGTTCGAGCTAGCCATGAGTTCGCTTCAAAAAATACCGCTCGATGAGATAATCGACTGAGAGCGATCCTGGTCCTTGCGTCAGCAGGAAAACGAGAACAGATCCCCAAAGGACATGATCCGGCCACGCGCTGGGATAAACGAAAATCTGAATGGCCGAGATCATTCCAAACAATGGCAGTGTGGTCAGCCGCGTCGCGAGACCAAGGAACAGAAGTGTCGAAGTCGTGAGTTCATTGATCATCGCCATGCGCGCTGCCACGGCCGGGGCGAGGAAGGGCAATTTGTATTCATCTTCGAACAGTTTCACCGCGAACTCGAATGATTGGTACTTCAATAGTCCGGCCTTGAAGAACACCATCCCAACGCCGATGCGCATTCCGAGCTGAATGATCGAAAGCGGAAAACGTCCCAGCCAATCCCTTGTTGAAAGGAACCAGCGGTACGCGCCAGCTGCTTGTGGGACCGAGTCCTCAGAGGTAGTCATGGCTCGTCACGCGTTTTGCCTGATTGTCGCGATCAAACCGGCGGCAATCAGCGCCGCCAGAGCTTTTGCAGGATCAAAATGGCCGTTGACTTCGAGAGCGGCCTCTGCCGCATCACCGACGGAGTGCCCCGCCAAGACCGATTTGCGGAACATGCACTCTGCGGCATCAAGCCGATTGAAGTGAAACCCTCCCCGTGCGCCCCGCACTTCGATCCATACCTCAGCAGGCGCGAACTCAAAACGATCCGGAGCCGTTTCCGTCAAGTAGAGCGTCATCAATTCGTCCACCGGCCACGATGCATTCAGGTAATTCAAACCGGATTGCAATATGAGCAGCATATCTGGCAGCGCGCCCGGATCGATTGCTGAGAATTCCTCAATCGAGAGTGGCCTATCATCGACAGCGATGGCTACTTTGCCGACATACCACTCGAGTTTTGCAAAGTCGCTGAGGTAGGGCACGCCCGTGGCGCCGCGACATTTCGAGAGGAAATCAGGAAACGCTGCTCCGTATTCCGCGATACATGGAGCCTGCGGCGGATGCTCACGAATAAAACGCGTGGCAACTTCCGTCAGGAGTGGTGTTCCGAGCAGCCAGCCGGTTGCCGGGAACTTGACCAGCAATGCATCGACAAGACTCGACCGATAGTTGCGCTGATGCACGGCGAGACGTTTCTCGGGGTTACGCCCGCCGACGAGCAACGATTGTAGAGCCGCAACGTGCGGCGCATCGCCTTGAATCACCGCATCGCGGAAACGCAACTGAGTATCAGCGAGCGCCGGCATAATATGCTCCAGTCGAGTGCCCAGCCGGCCCTTTCTTCGAACTGTGTCAGTCTGGCCGCTTTTTCAGCCATTGGCTGGCTCCCCCACGCCCTTTGTCACCTCTTCCCCAATCTGGCGCGCGTAGTCTGCTTGTCCTAATAACGTCCCAATCGGCGGAATTTCGTTATCCCATTCAATCAGAGTGGGCTTCGGACCAAAGCGGCGCAGCGCGTAAGCGTACAAATCCCATGACGGCTCGGCTATCGCGGCTGCATGGGTATCGATCCATAAATTGTTCCCCGGAGTGGCTTCGTCCTCTTCCGGCGTATAGCCCCCTAAATGGATTTCACGGATCGCGGCTGCGGGAAAGTCGTCGATGTACTGGTAAGCGTCAAAGCCCATATTGTGTGCGCTAACCACGACGTTGCTCACGTCGCACAAGAGTTGACATCCGGTCCGGTGCACGATCTCAGAAAGAAATTCAGTCTCGGGTATCGTTGATGAACAGAACCCGACGTAGCTCGCAGGATTTTCGATCAGATAGGACCGGCCCAATGCGTCCTGAACTTCATCGACGTGAGCCGTCACGACGCGCAAGGTCTCGTCATTGAAGGGGAGTGGCAAGAGATCGTTGAGATATTCATTGCCATAGGTAGACCATGCCAGATGGCCGGAAACAAGAATTGGATGGATCCTGTCGCTGAAGTCACGAACCCGTTTCAGGTGCGAGCGACCAACGCCACTCGCACTACCGACTGAAATGCCCACCGTATGTAACGAAATTGGGTAAGAGGCCGACAACTCCGTTATCAGTTCAGCGGCATGCGGGTTGGCCAAAAAGTTTTCCGGATGGATTTCAAGCCATCCGGTGAGCGGCCGGGTGGCCACGATTTCCGCCAAATGCGCAAGACGGAGACCGACTCCCGGAGTGTTGGGGATCGATTTCATTGGTGCAGCCACCTGATAACCGATGCGGTTCGCTATTTTGGCGTCTTACTGCCGCCGACAATGCGCTCGCAATATCCTTCCGGGACGTAGATCCATGCCTTCGGATCGGAGTTTACCTTGGATGATCCGCCGCAGGAATTGTTTCCCGTTGAAGCGCAGTCGTTCTTGCCGGCTTTTGCAATTCCGTAGCACTTTTCAGCCTTGAAACTCGGTGGCGGAACCGGTTTCTGCGCCGAAAGAATGACGGGCGTCAGCGCGGTGGCAAATGCCGTGGCGATAAAGATGCTCCTTTTCATTTCAAATCCTCCGTTGAGCGTTACATATAGAGCGCCAGAGTGGCGTACTGGCTACCCTCGAGTTAAGGTTGCGCACAAAATGTTCACAACATGTACTGCACTTAGCATCGGGAGTTAATCGCCAAGAAGTGTGAATGGATGCTAAGTCATTGGTCGTACCCTGCATTTTGACGCTACCTCCCGACGCAGCACGAAAACAAGCCGGAGAATTACGGTCTGAACTGGCATTTTTGTGCCAACCTGGCTGACAATCGGGCATTGATTCCGAGGGGCTACGACGAATTTCTTCGCGGTTTGAAGGAACGTATCCGAACCGTGCAAGGTGAGGGCCGCATTCGGTGTAAATCGAGAGCTTGTTCTCCTGCATTGGCGGATCGGTCAGGATATTCTGGAATGGCAAAGCCAATCTGGTGGGGCAGCAACGTGATTGATTACTCGCCGCCGATCTTCACAGTGCTTTTCCAGGGATGAGCGCTCCACGAGTCGAGGGATTTTGCGGTGGCAGCGCACTCCAAAAATTCCGAGCGCTTTAAAGCGAAGCACCGTGGTGGCTCCGATCCCCGCCCCGAAAACGAAGGCTAACCATATGCCGCAGACCAGGCTGAGCTTTGGATCGGGCGGTGACTCTCGACGCGGTGCTACTCGAGAATTGTGTCTTTCGGTTGCCGTTGTCAGTAGGTCGGTAACCATTCCCGTGAGGTACGTCATGTGAACGCTGATCTCTCCTGCTCTCCGCCAAGCACCGTACTACTTAATTCGGTGTGAAGAGGCATCCGCCGTTTTCACGGGAAACGAACGGAGTAGGTTCCGAGCAACACCACTCCACGAATTCGTTTAATCCGTGGGAAGGCGAGATAACCCAAAAAAAGGACATCAGTTATTCCTACTCCTATTCCGAAAGACAATCATGTCTGTCACGCGAATTACTTGCTGCGCCGGGCCAGGCTGGCAATTGTTAGGGCAAGCTCCTCCGGTTCAGCCGGTTTCGAAATGTGCTTCTGATAACCTGCCTCAAGCGCGCGCTGCCGGTTGCCATCGCCCGCGTACGCTGTGAGTGCGATCGCTGGCGTGAGCCCACTGCGGTCAAGAGGACGATCACGGATTTTACGGATCAGGCTATAGCCATCTTCACCGGGCATTCCGATGTCGGCGACGATGATGTCGGGCCTGAACGTGTCCAGTTTCCTGAGCGCGTCATCAGCAGAAGCAGAGACGTTCGTCGTTGCACCACGCTGCGCTAACTGCACAGCAAGAACCTCACGACCGTCTGAATCG
>Ga0137397_10002677_pt1 | contig 12371 bp, 18 predicted proteins | sample czorhiz116metaG_FD_106658 | JGI IMG/M metagenome (GOLD analysis project Ga0137397, IMG submission 106658) | Vadose zone soil microbial communities from Angelo Coast Range Reserve, California, USA - czorhiz1.16 metaG | ecosystem: Environmental > Terrestrial > Soil > Vadose zone | place: USA... | reverse complement strand
TCAGACGCGTTGAGGTGGGAAGAGCGAATAGAACTACCGGAGAGAAGGTCGACCCATGAATTAATCGACAGACGCTCAGACTCTTGCGCTTTCATCATGCGGAGAGTCTCATCCAGGATGGTCTCACCGGTCTGACGGTCATCGGTCACCTCGACAAGACGTTCAGCAAGTGGCAGTCTACGACGATTTGGATCCTTGTGAACGGCAATGCGCCGCCGGAGGGCAAGCTCGATGATTATGCAACCGCGTAACGCATATGAGATGTTGTCGTTCCAAAAAGATAAATAACCCTGTACGCGAGTCAAGCCAGGACCCAAGTTCATACAGATAGACTTGCCTGACGATCTTTCAAACCAAGAAGTAGGACTTCCTCCATAAGAGTAAGACTAGGCATCTTTCCACCTGCTTTTGATTCTTCTTCATTCCGCTCCAGGTCACGCGGATCAAAGGCAATTTTGTTACCCCCGGCAAAGGCAGAACCGGCATGAGAGGTGAAGGATGACGAGGATGGATCCAAGGAAGAGGATGCAGGAACAATGTTGACTCTCCGCCTAGAAAGCCCCGAATTTTCACTCATCACGTTGGGGTGAAGTGGGCGGGAGTGAGGTGGCAAGGGGAGTAATAGAGATGGTCGGGGACTCGTTGGTTCGGCAACCGTGGACCTTGATCGTGTCGAAAGTCGCGCCGCCGCCAACAGAGAGTGGCTGCGCGTCAGCTCTTATAATAGAGCGCATACAACTTATCTCTAGTGGACCCCGTAGCTCAGTGGTAGAGCGTGAGATTCCAGTATTTGTTGTTTCCTCAAGGCCATCCGTTCAATCCGGGTCGGGGTCAAATTTTTATTTTTTGTGAACCATCACCACATTGATAGACATACTTGTATGGTCCCTTGCCTGATTGCTTCTCCCTTGCGTTCATTATTTGGAGTTGGATATCCCTTGCATTGTTCTTACTCTATTCCTCCTTTTATCTTCCTTCGGGCCACGGTATGTTTGCGGGCAAAGAGCATCACGTTGTACACATGAACGACTTTCTATACACAGAGCCTATATGACGTGCTAATCCACCCTACAAGCCTTTCTCGACAGAGTGCAGACCTGACGAGACCATTCAAGCAGAACAGGAACTCTCTGGCGCCAAACTCGGCCACGTCGAAAGCATGTACCATTTTCGCGTAGCACGCGGAACAATTATCCTTGTTGCCTCCGCTCTACGAGGGGAACCAAAAACGTGCATATATTTCTCGACCACTGATATTCACTAACACGACTGATCACCTGCAGTGCGTTTTGAACAGGTGATGCTCCCATTGCGGCGCATCGTGGCGCAGGTTGAAGAATCGTGTATGGACCCTATTCTCATGCACAGCCCACGTGGTGAACTTGAGGAACCTCGCACTACAAATGATCTCGCGACTCTGATGCAAGGCCTAATGGGTATGGGTCAATCGCTAGGCCCCACTCCCTCCTCTCTTGGCCCTGTATCGATCAGCTCGATGACTTTGGACACGCCACACCCACCACCCAATGATCGTACGATTGGTTTGAGTGCTGGAACAGATAACTTATGGGCATGGCTGGAGTTTTAATGGTGTATACAGTACAGTCTCGTGAGCGATTCGTATATTTCGCAAGGACTGACGTCTGCAGGAGGACGGATGTTTTCTTGCTTCATTTCCGCCCGCCACTCGCGAGAACATCACAATGAATCTAGCTCAATATCTCGGATCCACACCCACACCCAGCACTTAATGGACCTCCATGCATCCCACTCTGTCCCGACTTCGGGCCTTAATTTCCGCGTCACCCCGAATACACCTTCCTCCAACCTTTGGTCCCTTCATGGGCACGCATATTCAACAGACCTCGCAACCTTGTGATGTTTTCCCACGACTGTTTCTGGAATGTTCTCAGAAGCGGGAATAGCCGATGTGACGGAGCAGGCAAGTGATAAGCAAGTGAGTACGTTCTGCTGTTCACAAGATGTGGGAGACGGGTGCTCATTGCGATGTGTGCTGTGTATTGCTGATGGCTCGACCCAGCGCTCAAATTCGAATTCAGTGCTATGATTCACTTCGACCTCAGTTCTGTTTCCAGCCATGTCCTTGATTCGCAATAGTTTCTTACGCAAACGCATCCACAGTCCCGACGCGCGCAGTTGACCCTGCCAGAGTCAGCGACGCAGTCCATCCCACGCCCATCTTGCGCCCTTACTATCGTCGTCTTTAACACCTGCTGTGCATCAGCGCGCACTTGCACTTACCTCGTAACCATGGTTTTCCAGATAGTCTCACGTCTACACAAAGGTATCAATAATTTAGCCAGTTAAGCACATTACCGTTTCCAGCAGCCGCCCATTCCGTCATTGAAACGTGTCTCCTGAAACCTCGTGTGGCAACTGCTCGACCGTGGGCCGTGCGATTGCTCACGAAGCTTGACACGTTTCCGTTCCTTGCCTGCACGTCTTGTATCTGTCACCGTCAGGTAATGAAGAACGTCCGAGCCTACACTATCCAATTCGGACTATCTTAGTAACCCATACCTGCCGTTCGTTTTAACGCACCATAGTTAGCGCTGCACGCCGCAGCAGTGTGCCACCTCTCAACAGGTGTAAGCATTTCCCATCATCTACAGCTTTTCTCGGGAAATGGGGTTCTCAGGCCACGAGGCCTCGATGAAGAGGCCGTGATATGCGACGAGGTTTCTGCCTCACGCGTGCTTATAAGAAAGCCTTCTTTGCTTCAATGAGGCCTCCCTACCGTGCGGGCACCGGGCGGTACATTATAGCGTATATCTTCTCTGTCCATTCTTTCACTCTCTTTCTCGACTCTCAGCCTCGCAGAGCCCCATTCTGGCAGTACCTTTTACTCCCAGGTATCCGAGACCTGTACCTCTCCTCCCCAAGCTCCCCAGCAACTCTCGTAAGCACCACCAACAATCGTCATGCTGCCACGCCGCGCGCATACTCACCCGGGCAACCGGCCCAAAGCCACATCGGCATGTCTTCCAAACCCAATCCTCATGCCGACCTGCTCATCCACGAAACCGACAGACTCCGCCATCGCTAACCATCAAGACGGGCATAGCGTCGCACGCCTTGGAGTCAAGTGATAGCAGTTCCTCAAGAACCGCCATGCCTCACATCAGCCAGCGGCAGCACCGCTGGTCTGAGCTCGTCCCGCCTCAGACGGCGCTCACATTTGTCGCCATGTACGACCCTGCAGACGGTCTACTTACCTTCTCTGGCGCGTCACTTCTACCCTCCGAGCCGCCCACCCCCCCTACGCCGCACACGCCGACACTTGATACGCCGGATACACCGACCACCTTCGTGCCTATGCCGCGCACGCCCGCGCCAAGCACTCTCGCAGACATGCAGAGCCTCCTTGATGCGTACTTTCGCTCGGCAGGCACCGCGGGCAACCATGCCCTGCCCGCGCGCGCATCGTCGACATTCGACGGCCTCCTGTGCGTTGCGTCTGAGTCAGAAAGCACCAAATCTGGTAGTTGGCGCGAGAAGCCGCTTCCGGTGCGCCCGCCACCGCCGCCCGACCGGGACAGCGTGTTTGCCTGGTCGTGGCTCGGACGGATGGCGCCGGACGATCCGCGTGAACCTTTGGATGCAAGAGAAACTGACCGGGGGTGCGTGTATTGGCCGTCTGTGGCAGATAGCGGATACAGCAGTACAGGCTGTGACGAGGCTGCATGCGATAGCGGCGACGATGGCGACTCGTTCTACTTCACTCCACCTGAACTCGAGGATCCGAACGAAGTGCGAACCCCCTATTTTGGCGTCTTCCTTACATTTTACTCATTACCATTCTCATTTTGGCGACGGCAGTGCTCTGCGTTTTCTGTGACGACAACATCAACATCCGAATACATCGACGTGCCGGGTCGCGAATGCGACTCCATCTGGTCCGCGAATGTACTTGCCTACGCTTATCCTGCACGTGGCCAGGCGCCCGCCCAAACTCAGCCATCATCCCCGACGTCACCAGCACAAGCCCTCCTGCACCCGTGGCGGCTTCTCCGCGCGCGGGCTTCTCAAGCTACGATCACGGGGTCACCGCAGCGGCGGGCGTCGAGGGCTGCCAGCATGTTCGCGAAGCTCGGTCGACTCGGATCGCGAGATGATGGTGAGTCGTGGATTTGCGTCGAGGTGGTACACACCATAACGCAAAGACCCTTGCGAGAGTGCGAGTGAGATCGCGAGTAGATGTTGAGGGTTACCTTCTTTTTACCGTTTGGGTCTGTGGCGCTGGCATCCGCTGATAACGCTCCTTCCTTTCCTATCATTCTGGTCATATCTGAGCATTTTCCTTCCTTTCTCGGTCTTCGTGTTCCCTTCGCGCGGTTGATGTATGCGTAAATGAGAACTTGAAATGAAAAGTAGTGGCTTTCTTATCCAAACCCCGCAAGAAATGATAGGCAAAGGGCAGTCCTTGGCTGGCCAGGAGATAGATATATTCAAGTCCCGGAGGTCAAGAAAGTGACAACAGATGTCGTTACGAATAGTGAGACATAATGCACAATCATCTGGCCAGGACAATCCGCGGCTCTCATTGCGGAAAGTATGTGTCATCATCCCAGTAGTCTGCTCGTGAAGCGTCGATGATGAGCACATTAAGCCACAGACCGGACGGGAGAAGCACGAACCCTCTGTAATGCCCTGCCAGGCAAGGTAGAGCACGATGACGGTTGCTGTTTCCAGGGCCGTCGCGATGAACGAGCCATCAACCTTGGCGTTAGTACCATCACAGATGGCGCGGGAAAGGAGAAAGTAGGCTAGCTGCGCGAGGATAAAAAGGATAGCAGCCAGAACATAATACACCAAAGGGCGCATCTCGTGGAGGACACGGGCCACGATCCACACCATTAGGATAAAGTACAACAACGCTGCGCTGCGAGTGACACCGGACGTCATGCGCGGTACAAGAGGAAGGGAGAGTAGAACGCACATGCCGGGCCATATTGTGGTGAGGACGAAGAGGGAAACTGAGTGCAGGGATTGCTTCGGGTTGCCTGGCTCGAGTGCGCTCGTGATGGTAAGGGCGACGTCAAGGGAGATGTACGTAGTGGCGGCCATGAAGATTAGGGTGAGAATGTAAAAAGGCTGATCACGTGTCCGTTAACCATTGAAGAAACAAAGATCACTGGTAAGAATAAGGCGCACAATCAACGAGGATGGTGTTCCGTCTTCAACAACTTGAGTCGCCACGAGAGCGTTGCAAAGAAGCATCCAGAAAAGAGCCGCAACAGCACCTGCATGAATGGCCGTAAGGACGACAAGGGGTGTGGTTCCTTGTTCGAGAAAGGAGCCAGTTGTGATGAGTTGAAGGGGGAGGGTGAAAAGGTAAGCGGCGAGAAATGCACGAAGTTCGACACGACCTGGAGTTGGGTTTGGGAGTCTTATAGGGACGAGCAAGACAACAGGACATACCGACGGCGGCCCTTCTGTGGTTACAGCGAATGATAAGCCAGAGGATAACAAGGATGCTCAACCCGCAAGCGAGGATATTGGCAATGTTGCCAACGGAGTTTTGAAAGCCAGCGCGTGGGATACCACACACTGGATTGACTCCTACCGGAGCGGATGTTGCGTTTGCAGAGCTGTCGATAAGAAGAGCAGGTGCATTGTGCTGAAGCTATTTTATGTGTGAATGGGTGGATATCGATGACATAAACAAAGGAAAATGGACGGACCTCGCGATAAAAGAGGTTGCACCAAGGGTAAGAAGGGGTTTTCTTGCAAAGAGGTTCAAAATCCCCAAAACGGGTCATCGCTTGAGAGTAGATTGAGACGTCGCGAAGAGCGACAGGTTGGATAAAAACAGGCAAGAAGTGTTGGTGGTCGTTCCGGACGTGCTGGATGTTGTGGGACTGAGACACGGGCTGAGGCGACGTTGATGGGCCGTGGAGTCCGAGCTGATATCTGGGAAGCGAAACAAATCGTCACATGGTACGCGAGATGAGGTAGTTTCGTGCCCTGCTAATTTTTACCTTGTACAATCAATAGATAGGAGCTTGAATCGCGCACAGCAGCGAAAAGAGTCGAGAGGCCTCCCTGCGGTCTACGACTCAAACGGCGACTGTTATCGAGCACAGTTTCGCAGAGGAAAACCGTTGTCGATGGTCATGGGAAGCCAAGTTCATTGTTATTCCAGAAAAGGTCCGTGAGACTCCGAGTTATGTAATTATTTCACATCGCACAAATTGACGGGCGTTGCCATCTCAGTGTTCGCGTCCGCGGGCTCCCACGTCATTCGAGTTCGTGGCGGAACTACAGACGTCGTCACTGTTCTGCTGTGTATTCTGTTTTCTGATAGGTTTCGGTACACAGATTTGGCCACCACGCTGCCCTTTGGCCGCGCAGCAGCGATTCTGGTGTGGGATATGGTTGAACCTTCTCTAAATCTGTACACACTCCATGGAGGGTCATTCGCAGAGGGTCCGAGACCATCCCGCTTCTCGACCAATTTCCACATGGGTCACCAGACGCACAGAGGCGAGAGGGATCTTCCATTTTGTTCTAATGTTCCGAAGCACTGGGTAGACGAGGAAAGCCTGTTGCCGATGCGGTGATCGCGTCGGCCAAAAAAACCAGTGGATGCCCCCAAAAGTGGCCACGTTATTCATACCCTTTGGAAAGACACATGGATGACAAGCACGTTTGGCAGAACGGAAAGGCGGATAATTTAGCACGAACATTCTCGGAGAAGTGAGGCACTGCCAGTGAACAATAACAAGGGTAAAGCGGGCCGGACACCATCGTGTGGACGCGAAGCCTCGGTCTTTCAAGTTAACCGTGACAGTCGCGTTCTATGCCACGTTCAAGGCAGCTGCAACCAGTTCAACTCGATCACGACCCTCAACAAGAAAATTTGGCAGTGAACAACCGATGTCTTCAAAGAAAAAGGCTCGCGTCGAGCGCATTGAGGAGGGGGAGGAGGACGCGTATGGTAGTGATGATCCTTCGTGCCGGCCGGATGCGAGCGCCTACGAGCGAGAAGAAGAGGACGGGGCTACCCAGGGATCGCCAAAGGGCTACAAGCGTTCCAGGTTGAACTCGGTTGGCGAGGGGGTTCCTGTACCGGTAAAGACGGAGAAGATCAAAACACCGTTTGAGCCTCTCGTCAGGGACACAGATGGGTGCGCAACTACACTCCCCTTCGTTCCAAATCTTATTCATTTCTTCCAGTTATGTCCCAGGCTCAATAGTTCGCGTTCAACTACACAATTTTCTTACCTACGACCATGTCGAATTCCGTCCAGGTCCTCATCTTAACATGATTATCGGTCCTAACGGGACCGGAAAAAGCAGTATAGCTTGTGCTATCGCTCTCGGTCTCAATTGGCCTCCCAGCGTAAGGTGTTCCGAATCCCTCTCTTTCCAGTGGCTCACTTCCGGTCGACAAAGATCCTTGGTCGTGCAGCCGAATTGAATTCATTTGTCAAGATCGGGGCCACGAATGGTTACATAGAAATAGAGCTCAAAGGAAAAATTGGAAAAAAGAGCCTCGTCGTCCGCAGGAATCTGAGCTCTACGTCCAAGGGCTCTACTTACAGCCTCAACGGCCAGGCTGCTACAGGGCGTGAAGTGACTCAGAAAATGAATGACCTCAACATTCAGGTCGGAAACCTTTGGTACGTCTCCACTCTGCCTTGAGCCTTTGAATGGTCTGACGTGGCGTTTGTTGTTAGCTCTTTCTTACCTCAGGATAAAGTCTCGGAGTTCGCCCACATGTCGCCGCAGCAGCTCTTGCGCGAGACACAGCGTGCCGCTGGTGATCCCCGCTTAACTAATTGGCATGATACTCTCATCGCGGCTGGAAAAGAGATGATCCAGTTAACTGAGGTGAGTATTCTGTTCGCCATATAGTACTATGGGCCGATGTGTGCTCACTTCGGCTCAAGGTCCTCAATTCGGAAAAACAACAGCTCAAGACGCTTGAGGATCGTAATGCAATGCTCGAACGCGATGTCCAACGTTTTAATGAGCGCAAGGAACTCGAGCGTCAGGTGGGGTTTTTATCACCGTCCCCTTCCCTGGGTTACATGGTCGTTTCAGATTGCGCTCGTAGAGCTTGTTCTCCCATTCATGGAATACATGGAAGCGAAGAGTCGTTACACGGACTCAAAAGCGAAACAGCGCGCCCTGCATAAGCGTGTCCAGACCCTCCAACAGAAGAATCAGCCTATGCACGACTTCAAGAAACGCCTTGAGACGCGGCTCAAACGCATAAACGAACAGCGTGATGGTAAAAAAGACGCCGCCAAGAAGAGGTTTAGATCAATGAAGACCAAGTGGGACGAAAATGAGAAGCTGGTAAATCAGCGTCTGTCCATTGAGTTTCCTCATCAACCAGTCGTATTACGCAGGAATCTCGAGCCGAGGACATTTCGAACAAGCTTTTAAATCTTAAGAAAGAAGAAAAAAGTCGTGCCAAGAAGATTCAAGATGTCGAACGGGTTATTCAGAACCTGCAAGCAGACCTGGCAAAGCCCATCGATGTCGAAAATATGACAGAGATTGATGACGAGACGGTACGTCTCTGTCCCTTTAGAAAATGTGCCTTTCCAGACTTCGGGACAGCGCCGCCTTAATCAAAGACATAACGGCACGCGTGAACGTCAGACTGACCTTAAAGAACAACAGAGGCGTCTCGTTGAAGACGAATCGCGAGCTAAAGCCGAGGTGGCGGAAGGTGAACGCGCGTACGCCCTTTTCTTTCCGGTTTCTCTTGCCTCCGTTTACTCCTGTGGGGCTCTAGGTTGAAGCAGCTGGACGATGTTGCACATCGAAAACTGCAGAACCTCGCCCAACACGACCCAGATTGTGCTGCGGTCATCAATTGGTTGCGTGCAAATAGGCACCATTTCCGCATGGAGATCATAGAACCAGCAGTCATATCACTCACCGTACCTAATAAGGACTACGTGCATGCCGTTGAGGCGTGTTTGAACATCACCCAGCTCAAGGTGGACTTTTCGTTATCCCTTCTCGGTAAGAATCCAGTTGTTAATGTCTATCACAGACATTCGTCGCCCAGTGCGACGACGATTACAGGCTGTTTAATCGGCTTGTGAGTGATACTCCCGAGGCTCTAGGAAAGAGGGCCCGTATCACGACTTGGTTCCGTCCTGTAGAGGCAAACATTGCGCCGCCAATGACTCAGGAAGGAGTACGGTCACATTCTTCTTGATATCTTCGTGTCTTCTGACAGTGGCGCACTCTGCAGATGCGTGAACTCGGCTTTGACGGTTATGCAATCGACTTTATCGACTGTCCACAGGCAATGCGCAGTTTTCTGATGCGAGAATGCCAATTACATCGCACAGTACGACTTCAACCTTCATCACGAGGACTCCACTGAATACTCGCGCAGGCCATAGCACTTCAAGCGGGGCGTCTTGATACCACCAGAGCGATGGAGGTCATCTCTCGGACAGGCGGAGGAAACTACATAGTCGGCAACACAATGAACGTCGTTACGCGTTCGCAGTATGGACGGCGTCTCCCACAGAATCTCACGCGTGATGTGCGCCAAGCACGTGTCCTCGTGGGGCCCATCGGTATGTCCTACTTCCCATTTTCCACGGTACGTTTGGTTGTTGAAACTTCTGATAAGTCGACCCCGCCGCACGGCACAACATCGAACGAAGGATCGCTCAGGGTCGGGACCAGCTTGGGTTGCATGCGGAAGAGTCTCGACGTCTGGGCGAAATTGATCGTGAGATCCAACAAGAGCACAGGGGGTACAGGGAAGCCATGGTAAGTATTAATGATACATGGCTTATCCAAGAATGCGCCGACGAATGATATGATAAATCATAGGATGGGCTAAAAGCGCGCAAACAAGCAGTGGTGAAAGCCAAAAACCGCGTGGTTACCCTCGAGAATAAACTCCGTGAGTCTAACAGAATTCCTTGATTGGTCATGTGATCCCGACTGCGCTGACCCACGCAGGCGTACAGCAGGACCGGCTCGCGGAACTTCAGGAGGCAAAGTCCACAGATACGGAGCGTGTTCAGCTCAAAAAGAGACTGCTCAGCGTGACAAGCCAGCGTGCAGACATCGCCGAACAGTACGCTGTGTGTGCCCACTCGACCAACAATTTATGCTTCGCTGACGGCGCTTAAACATAGAGCCTCGTGCGTATCGTAATCAAAGACCAGGTGGACGCAACGAAGCTTGGGCTCGAGTATCTGCAGGAGAGTAGCCGCAAGAATGCGCTCGAAGTATTACTCGAAGAACGCGGTGGGGAATACCAGACAGCGCTTGCAGACTTCAACGTCGGTAAGTGTGCGACTACGTGCACGATTCTTGGCTACTGATATGCGGCGCGTTGGCCTATACAGCAAATGCGGCATATATTGAAGCAAAGGAACGCTCAAAGGAACTGCTCGACATTAGTAAGGCGAAGCTGGACGAAGTCGACGACGAGTTGCGGCGGACATTCCAGGCGATGGAAGAGGTTTGTCATTGTGGATCACAATCCAAAACAAATTCGCATGCTAAATAGCATTGGTGCAATAGTCAGGGAAGGCGCATGAACTAAGCGCAGATCAACTGAGAGATGAGTTGGAGACGCTGCGACAGAAGCTCGAATTGGTCCTAGGTACTGACCCAGGTGTCATCGAGCAGTATGAGCGGCGCAAGGAGGAGGTACGCTCTTGATCCATCTAGTTCCCACTTCGGATCCGAGGCCTCTTTGCACAGATCAAGTCCTTGAGCAGAAAAGTAGAGGAACGCGAGCGACAGGCAGCCAAAGTCGAGAAATCGATCAACGTGGCGGGAGTAAGCATAACTTTCCAGCGATAGCCCGGCGTGTTAACAACTTTCTTGCCCATTAGGACAACTGGCACCCTGCATTACGAGACCTCGTCGCGTCGATAGGAACAAGGTTCTCAGAGGCGTTCGATCGTGCGTCGGCTACCTTTCTTACAAATCTCGAGCTGAGATGGCGCTTTCTAGGCATTGGGTGCGCGGGGGAGTTGCAGCTCACGCCACATGAGGACTACGAGAAGTGGGCGATCACAATCCTCGTCAAGTTCCGCGACACAGAGCAGTTGCAACAATTGACAGCCCACAGGCAGTCTGGTGGCGTGCGTTGTTTATTTTGTTGCAGTTGCAAAAATTGGTAGAATTCTGACGCAATCGGCCATGGGTTTATTCAGGAGCGTTCTCTGACCACCATACTGTACCTCATGAGCATGACCGAGCATGCACGCGCGCCATTCTCGTTAGTTGATGAGATTAATCAGGTATGTTATGTTATATGTCAATAGAAGAGATATGGCGCTAAGACCAGATCCAGGGCATGGACCAACGCGCTGAGCGCGCAGTGCACAACGAACTTGTCAAAACAACCTGCCGAGCTGACAGTGGACAGTATTTCTTGATCACACCGAAGTTACTGCCGGACCTGAAATATGATACGCTTATGAAGGTTCTCTGTGTTAATAATGGCGAATGGCTTCCGGAGGACAACGGTCTAGGCAACATGATGAGTATGATACGTAATTATATTGTAAAGAAAGGAAGTCCTGCTGTTGCCTCGATGTAATAATGCTACTATCATGTGCACTGGTATTCAAAATGGGATAGATATTTAAAGTATGGATCCATTTTTTTTTTCAAGAAAAACGGTCCAGTGGTGCCTTTGGAGCAGGATTTTGCAGCCAAAGTGGGACAACTTATGAAAGAAAGCAAGTTTCCTGTACTGAATGTCCATAAAAATGGCTACAAGTTTGCACACACATTTAAATAGCAAATCTAAACATAGATATCAAAATTTGTAGTCACTCTGCCATTATCTGGTCCAATACAGAGAGTGAGATCTGTGGGTGTGACACAATAGAGCATTGCTTGATGCAAAGTTCAAACTCAGCTTACCATCCTGCACGCACTCGATTCCTCAACTTCTGTGTGCCGAGCAGAGAATAAATCGGCACCATGACAAAATGTGACATAAGTTTTGAATAACTTGATTTTGGGGGTTGGCCCAGCCGGCAGGCTTGTAACACAAGTTTTCCTTCACTTTTATTATTATAACTTTCAAGACTGGTAGAGTACACCATGTCCTATTACCCATAGAGTTCTGAGAGAGTTTCATGGGACAGTTGTAGATTCTGAGCCACATTTAAAAAAAAAATTGAAACACTATGCCAATGATAGTATGTTCTTACATACTTAGAGTGCATTTGTGTGAACCATTACATTGTCTGACAAAGCATGACTGCACATGACTGCACATGACCAGCATGACTTGGGACTGAGTTGGACCCCCCCCATGGTGTGTTCTTGCTACCTCCAGAAGCACCAGTGAGTTCCAGAAAGAGAAATATGGTAGCATGAGGTTAGATTAG
>Ga0137397_10002675_pt1 | contig 12374 bp, 10 predicted proteins | sample czorhiz116metaG_FD_106658 | JGI IMG/M metagenome (GOLD analysis project Ga0137397, IMG submission 106658) | Vadose zone soil microbial communities from Angelo Coast Range Reserve, California, USA - czorhiz1.16 metaG | ecosystem: Environmental > Terrestrial > Soil > Vadose zone | place: USA... | reverse complement strand
TCCAGACTAAGGGCCTTTCCAAGCCGATCTATAAATGATAGTACGCTCCCGGACACAATTGAAGCCTCCCACCCATTCCTTAATGCTGTCATCCTTCAAATCCTGCCATCCTTAAGTTCTGTCATCTTGAGCGCAGGGAGGCGCAGCCGAGCGAAGTCGAAAGACCCTGCGTCCCTCAACGCCATCACGATCGTCTCCCATTTTTTCGGGACGACTCCCCCGGCGGTTCCCCAGGACACTCCCACCCTCGCCTCCGGCAGCCCCAGATCAATCCGGCCCCCTCCGCATCCAGAAGTCCCGATACCTTCGCTCCTGACCAGGCGATTGTCCCCCACCCCAGACTTGCGTAACACTTGGTCATCTGGGGTGAATGGCGCTTGGATCGTTCAACCGACAACTTACTTAGTATTCACGGCTTGGGCGTCACCTACTTCCAGCCGAACGGCGAACACCTGCGCGCCCTCGACGAAATCTCTCTCGAGCTTCGCACTGGCGAAGTCCTGGGAATCCTCGGCGAATCCGGCTGCGGGAAAAGCACCCTGGCAAACGCCATCCTGGGACTGCTCCCCGGGCATGCCAGAACTGAGAACGGGCAGATCGTGTTTCACGACCGCGATCTACTGCAATTATCGGAACCCGACCTGCGCCAAATTCGCGGCCGCACGATTTCCATGATTTCCCAGGAACCTGCGCTCTCCCTCAACCCCGTTATGACTGTGGGAACCCAGATTGCCGAAGTCCTGCGAGCCCATCTGCCATTGACCGTCAGCCAATCGCGCCAGCGCGTCACCGATCTCCTGTGGGAGGTAGGCTTTGATCAGCCCGCAAGAATCTGCAACGTCTATCCCCATCAACTCAGCGGAGGCCAGCGCCAGCGGATCGTGATTGCGCAGGCGATTGCCTGCCAACCCGCCGTCTTGATCGCCGACGAGCCCACCAGCAAACTCGACGGCCCGTTGCGGTCGGAGATCATGGATCTTCTGTCAGGGCTACGGCAAAAACATGGCACCGCCATTCTCGTCATCAGCCACGATCTCACCCTAATGGCCGAACTCGCGGATCGGATTGCCGTCATGTACGCGGGACGCATCGTAGAAATCGGCACCCGCCGTGAAATGTTTCTTCGCCCCTTGCATCCCTACACCCAAGCTCTGCTGCAACTAGCGCAGTCGTCCCTGGTCACGGTCCCCGGAGCCAAGCACCGCTTTCCGCAGATCGAAGGCGAGTCAGCAAGCGGCGTTGCCATGCAGGCAGGGTGCCGGTTTGAACCGCGCTGTCCGGACCGAATGAGCATGTGCGTGGCACATTGTCCGCCGGAGGTCGCTCCAGAACCCGCCAGGTCCGTGAGCTGCTTCAAATATGGCGAATAGCATGCCAGCCAGCGAACCCAATCACCCGTTCCTGCGCGTGCAAGGACTATCCAAGAGATACCTTGCCGGCGGGCGCTGGCACCGACGCGTCCACATGGCGGCCGCGATCGAAATTGATTTTGAGATTGGTAAGGGAAAAACACTGGCCTTGGTGGGAGCTTCCGGCTCGGGAAAATCCACCGTCGCCCGCTGCGTCACTCGCCTGGAACGCCCAGACGCAGGACAGATTTGGCTCGATGGGCGGGACATTGCACAGCTCAGCCGCCGCGACCTGGCCCTCGTCCGGCCGGGCATCCAGATGATCTTCCAGGATGCAGTGACCTCCATCAATCCCCGCTTCTCAGCAGCCGAAGCCATCGAAGAGCCCTTGCGAATCCAGGGCAAGAACAGCTCGGAACGAAGAAGCATCGCCGAAGAGGTCATTCAGGAGGTCGCTCTCTCTCCCGCTTGGCTGGATCGGTCGGTCATGCAGTTCAGCGGCGGTCAACGACAGCGCCTCGCGATTGCGCGCGCTCTAACCACTCAACCGAAGCTGCTAGTCCTCGATGAAGCCTTCACCGGCCTGGATCTCTCGACCCAAGCGCAGATCGCCAATCTTCTCCTCGATCTCCAAGCCGCCCACGCGCTGACTTACCTTGTGATCTCGCATGACCTGACGCTCGTGACCAACATGGCCGATGCCGTAGCCGTCATGTCGCACGGCCGGATCGTAGAACAGGGAAGTACGCGGCAGATCGTTAGGGATCCGAAGCACGAGGAAACTAAGAAGCTCCTGTCATCAGCAAAGGCGGCCGAGTCGCGATTGGCCCGCCGAGCCGGAGCCTCAGCATGAGATACCTCGGGCGCACACTACTCCGCGCCATCCTGCTGCTCGCAGGAATCTCGATCCTCTGCTTCCTGTTCACTGAGATGGCGCCCGGCAGTTTCTTCGACGAACTGCGCCTCAATCCTCAAGTCTCGCCAGAAACCATAGCCAATCTGCGCTCGCGTTACGGATTGGACCAACCGTTGATTGTGCGTTACGGACGCTGGGTAAAATCCGCAGCCCGCGCCGATTTCGGCTACTCGATCGCCTACAACGCTCCGGTCGCGCCGCTACTGTGGGGCAGAGCTAAGAACACCCTATTACTTACAGCCACTGGGATGCTCCTCACGTGGCTGATCTCACTCCCCCTCGGTGTTTGGTTAGCCGCGCGCCGCGGCCGTATGCTCGACCAGGCCTTCAGCATTGCGAGCTCCTTCGTCGTCTCCATTCCCGAAGTAGTGATCGCCGTAGCCCTGCTCGCGATCGTAGTGCGCTGGCGGCTGCTCCCTCTCTCCGCCGGACCGCTGCATGGCGAAGGGATCTCCCTTCGGACCCACGTGCAAGATCTGGCCACTCGCATGCTCCTGCCTGTAACCATCCTTGTGTTTGTGGAAAGCGCCATCATCGTGCGCCACGTTCGCGCCAGTGTCCTTGAGGTTTTAGGGACGCCGTTCGTGCAAGCCGCCCACAGTTTTGGAATCTGTCGAGCCCGCGTGTTGTTCCGCCACGTGTTGCCGGCGGCGGCCAGTCCAGCGATCTCGCTCTTCGGATTCTCCCTGGCCGGCCTGGTGAGTGGCTCTCTGCTGATCGAAGTCATCTGCGGATGGCCCGGCCTAGGCCCGCTCATCCTGGAAGCCACGCTCTCCCGCGACCTCTACCTTGTGATTGGCGGCATCATGCTCTCCGCTCTCTTCATGGTGGGAGGCAACCTGATCGCCGACCTCATGCTGCTGGCCGCCGATCCACGCATCCGAACCGGAGCACTCGATGCGGACTAAAACAGCCATCCTGATCGCCGCGCTGGCCGCATTGCATCTGGCCTTGCTATGCGCGGCATTCATTGCTCCCTACGATCCAGTGGCACAGAATCGCGAGTTGCCCTATGCGCCGCCCACTCGCCTGCATCTCCATGATGCTGCGGGCTGGCATCTGCGCCTCTTTGTCTACCGATGGACCCTAGGAGACGAGGGCTATCTGGAAGACAAGAGCGAGTCCTTCCCGGTGCATCTCTTAACCACAGGCTCTTCCTACGAATTTCTAGGAATCTTCGACACCACTCGGCATTTGTTCGGCGTCGCTCCCCCCGCCAGCATTGCACTGTTCGGTACAGACGGTTTCGGCCGCGATGAATTCTCCCGCGTACTCTACGGCGGACAAATCTCAGTTGCCGCCGGAATCGCAGCTACGCTTATCGCACTGCTGGCAGGCGCCCTCTGCGGCGTGATCGCAGGCTACTATGGCAACTGGACCGACCAGTCCCTGATGGCTGGCACGGAATTATTTCTATCCTTGCCTTGGCTGTATTTCCTGCTGGGAGTAAGGGCATTCCTCCCCCTTCATGTAAGTCCCGTCCGCACATTTTTCCTGCTGACCTGTGTCATCGGCCTCATCGGATGGGCACGCCCAGCCCGCTTGGTGCGCGGAATCGTTCTCAGTTCGCGCACCCGCAACTACGTGCTCGCCGCGCGCAGCTTCGGCGCCTCCGACCTGCATGTGATCCGCGAGCACATCCTGCCCGAAATCCTCGGCGTGTTAATGACTCAGGCAACAGTGCTCGTGCCCCGCTATATCGCTGCGGAAGTCACGCTCTCCTTCTTCGGCCTGGGTGTGAACGAGCCCGTCGCCAGCTGGGGCAACATGCTCAGCACCCTGCAACAATACAGCGTGCTGGTGTCCTACGCATGGTTGTTGGCGCCCGTCGGCGCGCTCATCATTACCTCCGTAATCTACGCTCTACTCGCCGATGTCGTGCAATCCCGGTTAGAATTTCCACATCCTGGAAACTGAGTTCTGTGGGGGGTAGGGGTATCATGAAAGTAACCACTAGCCTCGCCCTACTTGTGTGCCTGCTGGCAGGGGAGTGCCTCGCTGCCGGACCAACTCCGCAAAAGCCAAATCCCGGCGAAGAACTCTTTCAAGCCGCGCAGGTCTCCGGTCACTACGGCGGCCAATTGACAATTGGCGGCCGCGCCGAGCCAAAGACCTTCAACCCGGTGATCGCGGCCGACGCCGTTTCGCGCGAGATGATCGGCCGCTTGATGGCGGACCTGATCGAAATCAACCGCGGCTCGCAACAGACCGAGCCCGCATTGACGAAGTCCTGGAAAACATCGGCAGACGGTCGCGTATTCACTCTGCAATTGCGGAAAGGCATTCGTTTCTCGGACGGACATCCATTCGATGCCGACGACGTGCTGTTCTCCTTCGCCGTCTACATGGACGAGAACGTCGATTCGCCGCAACGTGACTTGCTCATCATCGACGGCAAGCCGCTAACCGTCACCAAGATCGATCAATTCACGGTGCGCTTCACCTTGCCCCGTGCCTATGCCGCTGCCGAAAGGCTCTTCGACGGTTTGGCCATGCTGCCCAGGCACCTCCTGGAGAAGCCTTATCGCCAAGGGAAATTCGTGCAGTCCTGGTCCCTCAATGCGTCCACCAACGAAGTCGCCGGACTGGGGCCCTTTCGCCTGAAGCGGTACGTCCCCGGAGAGCGCGTCGTGCTCGAACGCAATCCGTACTACTGGAAGGTCGACAGCCATAACGATCGCCTTCCTTATCTCGACGAACTTACCTTCCTCTTTGTCGGCACCGAAGATGCCCAGGTCATGCGCTTCGAAGCAGGCGCGACCAACATGATCAGCCGTCTGAGCGCAGAGAACTACAGCTTGCTAAATCGCGAGCGCAACCGCACAGGCGCTCAGCTTTCCGACCTCGGCCCCAGCCTGGAATACAATTTTGTTGTCTTCAACCAGAACGATCTGAGCTCAAAAAAATTGGACGCGATCGCGCGTAAGCAAAAATGGTTTCGCGACCTGAAATTTCGCCAGGCCATTTCTGCAGCTATCGATCGCGACGCGATCGTCCGCTTGGTCTACGGAACCCGCGGCACAGCGCTCTGGGGCAATGTGGGACCGGGCAACAAGCTGTGGGTCAACACCGCTATTCCGCATCCCCAAGCCTCTCCAGCAACCGCCCGACAGCTGCTGAAGTCCGCAGGCTTTTCGTGGAATCCCTCCGGACAGCTCCTCGACTCCTCCGGCGCGCTTGTGGAATTTTCGATCATCACCAGCTCGTCCAACACCCAGCGCATGAAGATGGCGACCTTGCTGCAAGACGATCTCAGCCATCTCGGCATGCAGGTGCACATAGTTCCGCTCGAGTTCCGCGCCCTCGTCGACCGTGTATTTCAGAGTTTCGACTACGATGCCGCGATCATGGGGCTAGGCGGCGGCGATGCCGATCCCAACCCCGAGATGAATGTGTGGACAACCAAGGGCACCTCGCACTTGTGGCATCTGAACGAAGCTCAACCCGAGACCGCCTGGGAAGGAGAAATTGATCGCTTAATGCAGCAGCAGATGGTCACCATCGACTACACGAAGCGGAAACAGCTTTACGATCGTGTCCAGCAGCTGATCTCAGAAAATCTGCCTTTCATCTTTCTGGCCACCCCGAACGTTTTAGCTGCCGCCGACTCTCGGGTAGGCAACTTTCATCCCGCCATCCTCGATCCGTACACCCTGTGGAATGCCGACGAACTCTACATTCGCAGGCCAACGGAGAACGCAGGAGTGCGATGACTGGATCGCCCCGAACAGAGTTGGCGAAGATTCCGCCGGTACCGGAACCGAGAACCGAGAGCTGACAGCCGAAAGCTGAAAGCTGAGAAGAGAAGCGACAACCGAGAACTGAGAACACAGAACTGATTTCCCATGTCCGTCCAGGCAGCGCGTAAAACCGAATCCGACGCTCTCATCGAGAAGTTGCTAGCTCTCGACGATGCCCCGAGCCGCAAGCGTCTGGTCGCGCAACACCCGCTGGCCGTCTGGAACGAAATCGTTCGTATCCTCACCGAGCGGGTCTGGCAGGAAGTTCGCGTCGATACGCATCAAGCCGAGCGCTCTGCCCAAGCTGCCATGGAGGTTGCTGAAGCCGTCGGAGATCGTGCGTCGCTGGCCATGAGCCTCCGCGCCAAGGCCAATGCGCTCTACGCACTCGATCATCACGCCGAAGCGATTCAGCTTCACGAACAAGCCGTAGCTTTATTCGAACAAGTCGGAGACGATGCGGAACTCGCCCGCACACTGAGTGGCTCAATTCAACCCCTACTGCTGTTGGGGCGATACGACGACGCCCTGGCCTCCGGCGAACGGGCCCGCAAGATCTTCGAGCAACAGGGCAATCAGCGACGTCTGGCGCGCCTCGACATCAACCTGGGCAACATCTACCACCGGCAAGATCGCTTCACCGAGGCGGTCGAGTTCTATCAACGGGCCTACGAAGAACTTCTGCGGCACGACGACGCCGAAGGCCTGGCCGCTGTGCTCAGCAATCTTTCCCTCTGCTACATCAGTCTGAACGACTTCCCCAAAGCCCTCGAGCTCCACCGCATAGCGCGCCAGCACTGTGAGCAGAAGGGCATGCCGATCCTGGTCGCATACGCCGACTACAACATCGCGTACCTGTATTTTCTGCGCGGGGAACTCGGACGCGCAATCCAGATGCTTCGCGATGCGGCCATCAGTGCCAGGCACGCGCAGGACACCTACCAGCAAGCCCTATGCAATCTCGACCTGTCGGAGATCTATCTCGAACTGAACCTGAGCACCGAAGCCGGTGAACTGGGACGCGCCGCCCACCAGGCCTTCCAAGACCTGGGCTTCGGTTACGAGGGAGCCAAAGCTCTCGCGTTCACCGCCATCGCAGCCAGTCGCACCGGCCAGGCGTTTGAAGCCGTCAAGCTGTTCGCGCAAGCGAAAGAGATGTTCGTGCGCGATCAAAACCAGGTCTGGGCGTCGCTCATCGATCTCTACGAGGCGCTCGTTCTGTTCAATGAAGGACGCCTTTTCGAAGCGCAACGCCTGTGCGTCGCTGCGCTTGATTTCTTCCGTTCCTCCCCCATGCAAGGCAAGGCGGTGCTCGCCGAACTCCTTCTGGCGCGAATCTCGCTGCGTATAAACGATCTCCCTTTGGCCGAACGTCAGTGCCAGGCAGCTCGCGCAATCCTGGAGAAGATCGATTCGCCCCTCTTGCTCTATCAGGCCGAATTTCTGATGGGAGAAATTGCGCGAGCCATTGCCCAGCCGCAAACAGCGTATGAGTCCTACCGCCGCGCGCGCGAGGCCGTCGAGCACGTGCGCGGCAAGCTGCGCGGAGAAGAACTGAAAATCGCCTTCTTCCAGAACAAGCTGGAAGTTTACGAAAACCTGGTAGACCTTTGCCTCCACCGTCCCAACAGCTTCGAGGAAGCCTTTGGCTACATCGAGCAAGCCAAGTCCCGCGCCCTGATGGATCTGCTCATGCAATCGGTGCACGTCCCCCGCGCCGCCGATTCCGGGCAAAGCGAGTTGGTGCGATCGATCCGCAACCTTCGCGAGGAACTTAACTGGTACTACAACCTGATCGAGCGCGAGCAGTTGCGTCCCGAAGAGCGTTCGCAGGAGCGCATCAAACAACTCGAACAGCAGGCGCGCTTGCGCGAAGCCGACCTGATGCGCGCTGTGAAGGACGCCACCGCCTCTGAAGCCCACGAGGCCGGCCTGGTCGCTTCGACCACTTCTCTCGAGCAGATCCGCGCCGCCCTGCCCGCCGACACCGCTCTGGTCGAGTACTTTCGCACTCAGGACCGCACCCTCGCCTGCGTGTTGACCCGCGACCAACTCCACATGGTTCCGGTCACGCTTCATTCGCGCATTCAGAAGCTGCTCCAGTTGCTCCAGTTCCAGATGTCCAAGTTCCGCCTGAACCCTCAGTACCTCGCGACCTTCAACGACTCCCTGTTGCATTCAACCGAAGCGCATCTCAAGAGTCTTTACCAGGAACTACTGGCTCCCATTCGCCATGTCCTCAACTCCCAGCACCTGGTCTTCGTCCCGCATGGATTGCTCCATTACGTTCCGTTTCACGCTCTGCACGATGGCGACTCCTACCTGGTTGATCGACACTCCGTTTCCTATGCGCCCAGTGCCAGCGTCTATGCAGTCTGCCAGGCGAAGCAGGGAATTGCGTCCGGTGATTCGCTGATCCTCGGCGTTCCCGACGTCCAGGCCCCGCTGATTCAGGCCGAGGCAGAGGCCTTGAGCCGGATTCTTCGCAACCCCAGACTCTTCCTGGGTGAAACCGCCACCGAGGAAGTCCTCCGAACTCATGGACGCAACAGCCGGGTCGTGCATATCGCGACCCACGGCTACTTCCGCCAGGACAATCCCATGTTCTCCTCCATCCGTCTAGGCACCTCGCATCTCAGCCTCTACGACCTCTCCTACCTGCAATTGCCCGCCGATCTCATCGTTCTGAGTGGCTGTGCAACCGGCCTGAACGTGGTCTCGCCCGGAGACGAGTTGATGGGCCTGGTGCGTGGGCTCCTGCAAGCGGGCGCGCAATCCCTCGTGCTGAGCCTGTGGGATGTCCACGACGAAAGCACCAAGGAATTCATGATCGGTTTCTACACCCGTCTGCAGGCCGGCCTTACCAAACCAAAGGCGATGCAGGCCACCATGCAGGAACTACGCCGAAGTTACCCCCACCCCTATTACTGGGCTCCTTTCTCATTGATAGGAAAGGGATAAGTCGGTAATCAGGTAATCCACACCAACCTATATTTTTCTGCTTCTCCACCGCCCTTGTTCAATGAGAGGCAAGAGCGTACGCGGTCCCGAGAGCCAAGAATGCATTTTGCAGAAGAACCCTGGGTAGATTTCGTACGAAGGGCGATCCCCCTCGGAACGATGCAGGATCTGGAACAGCATCTGAAAACCAGCTGCCGAGAGTGCGAGCGGGCCCTTGGCTTCTGGCGACGGGTCGTAAATTTTGCCGCCGAAGAACGCGACTGCATGCCTCCGGAAAACCTCGTCCGCCTCGTCAAAACGGAATTCAATTTCAGCCAAGCGGAGGAATCAGATAGTCCGATGATCGCGACCATGCTCTTCGACAGTGCCGCCCAGCTTTTGCCCGTAGGCCTCCGCAGCGGCCCGGCTAGCACGCGCCAAGTCGTTTACGAGGCCGAAGGCCTCACCGTCGATATGCGCTTCGAACGCAACCATCAGCGAAACCTCATCTCCGCCTCTGGCCAGGTGCTTGACAAAGAAGCGCCGTTAAGCTGGTTGGGAAATGCCGCGATCGTCCTGTGGACGAATCAGGGACGTATGGTCGCGCAGACCGAAACCAATGGCTGCGGAGAGTTCCAGCTCGAGTTTGCACCCCAGGATCAGCTTCGCCTTTCGGTGATCACTGAAGGCCGAAGGGCGTTGCGCATCGTGCTGGGGAGTCTTGAATAGATGTACGAAGTGACCTAAGGAACCAGAAGTTGATTACTAGGAAGTCAGTTACCAGTAGAGATTACGGGCGTAAGTAGCTAGCAAGCGAGTCCCATTCTAGACTCGCCCACATCCCCCGAACTACCAAGGTCCGTTGTTTCAGGGGGAAACAAAAACCATGAATGACCGGAAACCACAATTTGGCCCCAAACGATTGGGCCTCCTGGCTTGCCTGATCCTGCTGCTCATTTCTTTTTGTGCGCCCGCAGCACAAGCCCAGACCCGCGTCATCGTTCGCGACTCGCTGGGTCTGCCCGGCATCAACCTGAGCTGCCTGCTTACAGGTTGTCACGTTGTCACGGGCCTGGGAGATCCGGACGGGCAGTTATTCCTGGTTACGTTCCCGGCCATTCTCAATCCGGTGACCAGCCTTTTGCGCCTAAATTTGCAGACCAACATTCTGTCGGTCGAGATCGACCAGGTCGTCAACACGCAGCAGGCGTATGCCGATTCCACCCCCAGCTATTTGTCTGACAAGCAACCGGTCTCTTATTACGGCACGACCGTGTGGCACGGATACGTGTACCAGCCCGGCAACCAGCTCATCCAGACCAACCAAACGCACTCCGCGTTCAACGTCGCTGGGGCGGGAGTCACGGTTGCGGTCATTGATACTGGTGTCGATCCCACCCACCCGGTCTTGACGTCCGTCCTTGTAAGCGGATACGACTTCACGCGTAACGTAAGTGGCGGTTCGGAAAAAGCCGATGTGAATGCCAATCCCGACAACCGGTCGGCGGATGCGGGAGAAGTCAACCAACGCACCGTGGCAGTGCTCGATCAGCGCACGGTCGCAGTGTTGGACGGCAACCAGTACGCAGCATTCGGACACGGCACCATGACCGCCGGCGTCGTGCACCTGGTGGCACCTCAGGCAAAGATCATGCCTCTGAAGGCGTTCGGGTCGAGTGGCACCGGTTACGATTCCGACGTGCTCCGTGCAATCTACTACGCAGTGCAGCACGGCGCTAAAGTCATGAACATGAGCTTTGACTTTTCCAGTTATTCTCCCGAACTGGCCCGCGCCATCAAGTATGCGAACAGCAAGGGAGTAGTTTCCGTCGCTTCAGCCGGAAACGAAGGACAGCGCGCAGTCGTTTATCCGGGCGCGCTGCCGGGCGTAGTCAACGTCGCCTCTACCTCTAACTGGGACATCCAGTCCACCTTCACGAACTACGGCGCGCCTCCGGTCTGGATGGCTGCTCCCGGTGAAGGCGTGGTGACCACCTATCCCTGGGGCACGTACGCGGCCGGCTGGGGGACGTCCTTCAGCACACCGTTTGCTGCCGGAACCGCCGCACTGATGCTAGGTACCAATGGCGGCTGCACTCGGCCCTCGAGCATTCAATGGGGACTCGCCGTGGCCCACCCTATCGGAGACCTCGATATGGGATGGGGACGGTTGGATACATACCAGTCCGTCCTGGCGTGCCGAGTGCTCCACTAAAAACCTGAGCCGGCATGGGCAACGTTTCGCGAGAACGAATGCGCGAGCCAACCCAACGCCGGCTTCGCACTCGAAACGCTGAACGACGCCGACCATCTATGTCTGCGATAGCAAATCCGGGATTCGAACTGACCGAGCTTCTCCTGCACGTCAAGGAACTCGAGGAGCAGCAACTCGACCTGCGTAAGTCCGTCATCTGTGCCTTCAACCAGCTGCTTGATCTGAAAGACATCAGTACGGGCGTGCACAGCACCCGCCTGGCGGAATGGGCCGTACGGGTGGCGCGTGAAATGAACATCCCGGAAAACCTCTCCTATCAAGTCGAAGTTGCAGCCCTGTTGCACGACATCGGCAAGATCGGCGTTCCGGACGCGATCTTACGGAAACCCGGACCGCTCACGTCTGAAGAACGCGCCATCATCAATCGCCATCCCGAATATAGTTGGTCGATCCTGCGCCTGTTTTCGGGCCTCGAGCAAGCCAGCCTGTACGCCTTGCACCATCACGAAAGCGCGAACGGCACGGGCTATCCCGCCGGACTCAAAGGCCCCGACATCCCGTTGGTTTCGCGCATCATCTCCGTCATCGACTCCTACGATGCCATGGTATCGAATCGCTGCTATCGTCCAGGCCTGCCACACCGCGAAGCCATCGCCCGTCTGCTGCAAAGTAGCGGAACACAATTCGACCCCGACGTCGTACAAGTCTTCATCCCCATCGCCGAAAAAGACACCGCCGAAGTATTTGCAGCCGCCGGCACCAGCATGGCCGCCGTCCTCTAATTTGCTCACGTAGCCCCAAGCGGCCTCGTCTGGGCAGCCGAGCGAAGCTCGGCTACTGAACTAATACTTAGACTGTACGTACTAGCGCCCTCGACCTCATGCGCGAATATCCTGATTTCAAATTCACTATGTCCTCAGCCCGCACTACGAATGGATGGAAGAAAAATATCCCGATCTCTTCCAGGAAATCGAGCAGCGCGTCAAGGAAGGCCGCTGGGAAATCGTCGGCGGGATGTGGGTTGAGCCCGATCTCAATATGCCCACCGGCGAATCGCTAACCCGCCAGTCTCCAACGATCTGGAGAAAAAACTTCCCAGCCTGGACATTCCCGTTTGGAAAGACGAACTCTACTTCCAATACCATCGCGGAGTACTGACCACCCAAGCCGAACTTTTTATGACAAGCCCAAAGAATGGGACGCCTGGAACATCG
>Ga0137397_10002673_pt1 | contig 12380 bp, 13 predicted proteins | sample czorhiz116metaG_FD_106658 | JGI IMG/M metagenome (GOLD analysis project Ga0137397, IMG submission 106658) | Vadose zone soil microbial communities from Angelo Coast Range Reserve, California, USA - czorhiz1.16 metaG | ecosystem: Environmental > Terrestrial > Soil > Vadose zone | place: USA... | reverse complement strand
TGACCCCGCCCTTGGCGCCCAACGCCTGATCGATTGCGGCGGTGTCGAGATCGAGCGGCGGCGGAGACCCGGCGGGTGCCGGCGCCGCCAAGGGGGTCTTGCTTTCCGCAAGAGCGGTGCGCAGTACGGCGGCGAGCTCGACGGGGTCGCCGCGCCCCAGGAAATGCATGTACATGGTCGCGGGCGAGGACCGCAGCAAATGATTGTGCAGCGCCGTGATCTCGATGCCGCCTTCGACGAGTTTCTTCATCACCGGGTTGACTTCTTCGTGCAGGAGCACGAGATCGCCCATCACCATTCCCATGCTGCCCGTCTTCTGGAATGCGAGATAGGAGCCCAGAGCAAGCGTTGGCCTGATCTGGACGCCGTCGAGCGTGACCTTCAGGTCGCTCCGCCCGAGGCCGACGCGGTACACGCCGCCGGGCAACTGCGCACCCGATCGGCCGAGCGCCTGGGCAACCGGAGCCCAGTCGTAGTCGGCTGCGAGGGTAGTGCCGGACAGTCCAATTGCGAGCCCGATGCTTGCAACGATTAGGTTAAAGCGCTTCATGGCATGACCTCTTGGAAAGTTCCTTCTGGAAAGCGATGCTGCCGCCAGTACAGCTGGGAGCACGAGGATATCTTGAACCTTGTGACAACCGCGTGACAGTCGTGTCCGCAGCGCGGACCATGTCGGCGAATCATAGAGGCTGCGTCACCGTCGTGACTTTACCCTTTTGGGCGATGAGTACCACGGCGACGGGCTTGTGGTTCTTGATCGTTGGTGTGATCGAAAAAACGGTCCCGGGGTGCGTTTTCCGGACTTCGGCGATCACGGCAGCGAGGCTTTTCCGGCTCAGGGACATCAGCGTGAGCTGCGCCGCGGACCGCGCGACATGAGGTACGTCCTTGAAGACTTCCACTTGCGGTGTCCATTTGTCCTGCTCGGGGCTTCCGCTGAGCTCCTGAAGGACGTTTCCCTCCGGCGGGACGGAGAGTCCTTTTTCCGCCGTATACACGGAAAGCGAGAGCTTGCCATCCTCCAGCTCGAATTTGGCCGAGATCACGGCCCCACTTCCGTGCGCCGCTTGGCGCATTCCTCCAACCAGCGACTGCTTGCTCTTGGCGAGAGCCTGGATCAGGGCCTTCATGTCGCCGGCTCCTTCCTCGGCGATCGCGGTTTGGCACTCGAGCAATCCGAGCTCGAAGGATGCCGCGATCAGACTTGATGCAAGAAACGCCCTTCTTGATTTCATGAGAGTTCTCCTTTCTAATCGGGACTGAACGGCCCCGCAACGTTTTACAGAAACTGTCTCTCGCTCGTTTGCCTTCACCTCTTGAGAAGGGGGTAGACGATAAGTCCTGCGAGCGCCGCGAGAGCAACGATCGCCGGTTCCGGAAGTTTCTTCACCTTCCAGATCAGCGCGATGGTAATGAGCATCATCAGCACCGTGGGCAAATCGACGATGGAGCGCTTTCCGAGAACGATTACCGCTCCGGTGATCGTGCCGATCGCCGCGGCCGTGACGCCGTCGATAAAAGCGACGATGCCCGGTTTCTTTCCGTGCCTGCGGAAATACGGCGCCGGGATGATCGTGAACAGATAGCAGGGCAGAAAAGTCGCGAGTGCCGCGACCGCCGCGCCGGGAAATCCGGCGACCAGATAGCCGATGAATCCAACCGTGATCACGACCGGCCCGGGCGTGATCATGGCGACTGCGACCGCGTCGACGAACTGCCGCTCGTTCAGCCAGTGATGCTCGTTCACCACCCCACCGTACAAGAATGGAACGATGGCGAGGCCGCTGCCGAACACGAACGCGCCCGCCTCGGTGAAGAACCATCCGATCTGGAGGAGTTGCGGCCAATCGATCACAGAAGCGACGGCCGGGGCCGCGGGAAGCTGTGCGGCTGCGATCGCCATGCTGCTCGCGTTACCGCTTCCGAACCAGCTCTTCGGCGGCGCCTTGACCAGCCACGTCAGTACCCCGGCGATAAGGAACAGCCAGACGATCTCCGATTCCGTGATGATGGTTACCGCCGCCGCGCAAACATAAATTGCCCACAGGAGCTTGTCCTTGCCGATGCTCTTGGTGGTCAGCTTGTAGGCGCTGATCGCAATGATTCCAATGACCGACGCGGCGACGCCATAGAACACCGCTTGCATCCAGGTCAGCCCGCCGTAGGCAACGTAGGCCGCACCGAGTGCGACAACCATCAGGAAGGACGGCAGGACGAATGCAATGCCCACCACGGTTGCGCCCCAGATTCGGTAGTGGACGAACCCGAGATAAATCGCGAGCTGCGCGGCGAGCGGACCCGGCATGAGCTGGGCCAGAGTCAGGCCTTCCTTGTAATCCGCCTCAGAAATCCATTTCCGTCGCTCGACGAGATCGCGATACATGAAACCCACGAGCGCGACGGGACCACCGAAGCCAAATGTGCCCAGCCTTAGGGCGTATCGTACGAGCTGCCACAGCGAGTACGGGGTCTTCGGAACATTCTCGCCGGCGTGAGGCGGGATAACTTTTGATGCGCCCAAAACAACCCTCCAGCTGGCTAAATCCGCCAAATGTCGGGCAGGCCTTGGACGCCGGTGACGTCTTGAGCGGGGAGGCTGCCGAATCCCCGAGAAATCATTTTACCATCCCGCCAGAAACGGAGCAGGTGCTTGACATCGCTTCGGCGCCGGTCCAATATTTCGCGCTCGCAGGGGAAATGCAGACTCCCCGTCCGGCTTTCAAGCCGGTTCAAGACCTCCGTGTCCAAGCTCTGCTTCACTTGACTTAGTCAGGAGAAGCTATGGACGCGGCCACATCGGCAAGTTTCACATCGACGCGCGAAGTTCTGTCGGCCACTCGGTCGTCGCCGGCTTGAACGGATTTGCGGCGGCAAAGTCCTAAGGCGGACGGTCATGCGTACGACTTTCCTCGTGCTGTGCTTCTGGGCCCTGTCCGAGCCGGCTCTCGCCCTCCGCCCGTACGACTCGACGGATGCCGACGTCGTCAAGCAGAGCACATTCGAGCTGGAGCTGGGGCCGCTCGGCCTGCGGCGCGAGGATTCGAAAAGGATAGCGGTCGCCCCGGCGGTGGTCGGGAATTTCGGACTGCAAGGCGAGCGCGAGCTGGTGATCCAGGGGCAACGCGAGGTCGCGCTCGACCGCGATCCGGACGAGCCGCGCAGCTCCATCGTCGGCAACGGAGTCTTCATCAAGCAGCTGCTGCGCCGGGGCGCGCTGCAGGACGCTCCCGGTCCGAGTTTCGCTACGGAATACGGCGTGCTGCTTCCCTCGGTCCACGGGGAGAAGGGGACGGGATTCTCCGTCGCCGGCATCGCATCGCAGCGCACCGAAGCGCTATCGGTGCATCTCAACGCGGCGCTCGCGTGGACGCGCGAGCACGAACCCGACTTGTTCCTCGGCGCCATCCTCGAAGGTCCGTATGCGTGGACGGTGCGCCCGGTCGCCGAGGTGTTCGGCGAGCAGGCCTCCGGCGGCCCGCGCATCACGTCGGCGCTCGTCGGCGCGATCTGGCGCGCCCGGGAAGATCTCTTGTTCGATGCCGGAATTCGCAAGGCGCACGACGGCAGCGAGACCATCCGGGAGCTGCGCCTGGGATTGACTTGGACATTCGGCTGAAACGGAGCCCTGACATGAAAGCGAAATCGAAGTGGCTGCTGTTCTCATTGCTGTGGGTTGTCTTGCCTTCCGCGCCCAAGGCGGCGGATCTGCTCGAGGCGGCCGCGGCCATAGAACTGCCTGCCGTGAAAGGCCGCATCGACCATTTCGGGGTCGACGTGAAGCGCCAGCGGATCTTCATCGCCGCGCTGGGCAACGACACGCTCGAAGTGGCCGACGTGAAGTCGGGCCGGCGCGAGCGCAGCCTCGGTGGATTCGGCGAGCCGCAGGGCATCCTTTACCTGTCCGAATTCAATCGCGTCTACGTCGCCAACGGCAGCGCCAACCGCGTCGACGTCCTGGACGGAACGTCGCTCGCGCGCATCAAGGGCATCGAGGGGCTGGAAGACGCCGACAACGTCCGCTACGACGCCGGCGCACACAAGGTGTACGTCGGCTACGGATCGGGTGCACTGCGCGCGCTCGATGCCGCGACCGGGGACTCCGCGGGCGACATTCAACTTGCCGGACACCCGGAATCGTTTCAGCTGGAGAAGCGCGGGACGCGGATTTTCGTGAACGTGCCCGGGGCGCGCCACATCGCGGTGGTGGATCGCACGAAACGCGCGGTCGTCGCAACCTGGGGCGTTCCCGACGCGCAATCCAATTTTCCGATGGCGCTCGACGAATCGGGCAGGAGGCTGTTCGTCGGAGCGCGCAGGCCCGCGGTGCTGCTCGTATACGACATCGACTCCGGAAAAGTGGTGGCGAAGCAGCCGATCGGGGGGGACACGGACGATCTGTTCTTCGACCCGGAGCGCAAGCGGCTTTACGTCGTTTGCGGGGAGGGGCGGATCGACATCGTGCGGCAGGAGGATCCGGACCGCTACTCGCTGGAAGGCTCGGTCAGCACGGCTCCGCGCGCCCGCACCGGGCTTTTCGTTCCCGAAGAGCGACGGCTCTACGTCGCCGCGCCGGCCGTCGGGACCTCGCCCGCCAGGCTGCTTGCGTACCGAGTTCGCTGAAGCGAAATGAGGAGACGCATCTTGAAAAAAGCCCTCGCATTGATCATCCCAACTCTCGCATCGGTGGCGATCATGACTACGACTCAGGCGGAAACCATTTCATTCGACCGGGACGCGCCAGGTGCGCTCCCCGCGGGTTGGCGCTCGGGCGTCACCGGCCGCGGCTCGCCCAAATGGTCGGTCGAGACGGATGCTTCGGCGCCGAGCAAGCCGAACGTCCTCAGGCAGTCGGGAAGCGGAACGTTTCCCTGGTGCGTCAGACCCGACGCCTCGCTCGCCGACGGCTACGTCGAGGTGAAGTTCAAGCCGCTCACCGGCCGGGAAGACCAGGCGGGCGGCGTGGTCTGGCGCTGGAAGGACGGCGACAACTACTACGTCGCGCGCGCCAACGCGCTCGAGAACAACGTATCGCTCTATTACACGGTGGCCGGCCGGCGCAACACCATCAAATACGTCGACGCGCCGGTGCCGGGGAACGTCTGGCACGCCCTGCGCGTGGAGTTCTCCGGGAAAAAGATTCGCGTGGCGCTCGACGGCAAGACCTACATCGAAACGGACGATGACCACATCGCCGGCCCCGGCGCCGTAGGCGTGTGGACCAAGGCGGACAGCGTGACGCTGTTCGACGACTTCGGCTACGGCGCGGCATCGGCGCGCTGAAACTCATGGAGGATTCTGCATGACTTGAAGAGACAGGCCTTCCGGGCCGCAATTCAGCTTCGTGGGAGCGCCGATTCCGTGCGCGCCCAGCCGGGTCGTCAGCAGGCACCCGGTCCGAAAGACGCGTTTCGCATCCAAGCCGCTCCGATTCCGACTTGTTCGGATCGCGGGGACACGGCAGCCTCCCCTTCAGATGGCATCCATCCATCCAAGCGCTGGTCACTTCATTTTGGGAGCGACCTATATGGATATGGACGGCATGGTTCTCGGAGTTTTTCTGCTCGCGGCGTTTCTCGGCGCGGTGACGACCGGTGTCGCCGGTTTCGCCATGGGCCTCGTGGTGTCGGGCATATGGCTGCATATCCTCACGCCGGTGCAGACGGTAAGCCTGATGGTGAGCTATAGCGTCTTGCTGCAGGGCTACAGCCTGTGGAAGCTGCGGCACGCGCTGAGCTGGCGCAAAGTCGCGCCGTTCGTCATCAGCAGCGCCATCGGCGTGCCGATCGGCGCGATGCTGCTGGCGAACATCAACCCGGCCCACCTGCGCACCGGGGTGGGCCTGCTGCTGCTGCTCTACAGCATCTACTACCTGGCGCGGCCGGTGATCAAGCCGGTGCAGGGCGGGCTTCCGGCCGACATCGGTATCGGATTTCTCAACGGGGTGCTCGGCGGATTGACCGGCCTCGTCGGGATCGTGTTGGTCATCTGGTGCCAATTGCGCGGCTGGCCGAAGGACGTGCAGCGCACGGTCTTCCAGCCGGTCATCATCGCGACGAGCGCCATGACCGCGGTCTGGCTGGGGGCGAGCGGCGCAGTCGCCGCGGATACGGTGAAGCTGTTTCTGCTCGGCTTGCCGATGCTGCTGGCCGGTACCTGGGTCGGAATGAAACTTTACGGACGGCTCGACGAAGCAGGCTTTCGCAAGGTTGTCCTGACTCTGCTGCTGCTCTCCGGAATCTTTCTGGTCGTCCCAGTATCGATCTCCCGATGACAGGAGCGTGCACGCGGCTTACGGCGCGCTCAGCGTCGCGTGAAAGGAAACCCGCGCCGGCGGTACTGGATCACCAGCCAGCCGCCGAGCATCCCGCCCAGGTGCGCGAAGTGCGCGACGCCGTCCGCCGTGCCGGTGACGCCGAACAGAAGCTCGAGCCCGCCGAACACGATCACGAAGTAGCGCGCCTGCATCGGGATCGGCGGGAAGATCAGCATCACCATGCGGCGCGGGAAGTACATGCCGAAGGCGAGCAGCAGTCCGTAGAGCGCCCCCGAGGCGCCCAGCGTCGGGAACGGCGGCCCGCCCGCGAGCGCGACGACCAGGAGCTGGCACAGCGCCGCGGACACCAGGCACGCGAAGTAGTAAGCGAGAAAATAACGTGAGCCGAACAGGCGCTCGATGTCGCTGCCGAACATGTACAGGCCGAGCATGTTGAAGAAGATATGCGCCCAGCCGCCGTGCAAAAAGCCGTAGGTGACGAGCTGCCAGGGCGCGAACCCGTGGGAAAGCGGCCATAGCGCGAACCAGGTTTCCAGTGATCCGCCGGTCGAAGACTGCAACAGGAAGACGACGACGTTGGCGATGAGCAGCGATTGCGTGACGGGAGGCATTGCGGGAGTTTACCTGCAACTCCGGGCGCGCTGAACTGCGCGCCTCAGAGCGCGTATTTGACGACGATGCGCGCGACCCGCGCCCGCTCGTGGCTCCAGTTCGCGAATCCCTGGCAGATCTGCTTCGCGCCGTCTTCGGCCCGTTCGGAGAACTTGTCGGCGAAGCGCGCCTGCGCGGCTTCCTGCCCGGGCTGGACGCGGGCCTCGGCCCAGGGCTGCTTGGGATCGGAGCGGATGTAGAGCTGCACTTCCTTCACCGTCGCGGCCGCGGGAACGCTCGCGCAGAGGTTGATGCGCAGGGCGCTCTGCTCGGCGCACTCCTGCTTCGCTCCCGGCACGCCCTCCGGCTTGCACGGTCCGACGAGCACGCTCGCCGCGGCGCCTTCCTCGCCCAGACGCGAGGCGTCGGCGTGCTGCACCTCGGTCTCGATCTGCTTGCGCTCGTTCGTGCGCGCCTGCTCCAGGCGCATCGCCGTCGCGTTGATCTCGGATAGCTTCGACTGCAGGTCGGCGCGCAGCGAGTCGCGGTCGCCCTCGCGAAGCGACATGAAGTACTGCGAAAGCGCGAAGCCGCCGACCGCCGCCGCGACCACCAGCGCGAAGACGAAAATGACCGGCCCGCGCCGCGATTTCTTGGTGATGGGCTGGCCGCGTTCGCGTTCCCTGATCTCCTTGCGCCAGGAAATGCGCAGCTGGACCAGCGCGGCCGCCACCGTGGCGAGCGCGCCGACCATCGAGGCCATGAGGGGCTCGGAGAGATGCGAGAAATCCATCGGGCGCTAATGATACGAGATCGGGCGGCGGAAGAAAATGCGGCAGGCGGGACAGTGTGACGGCCGTCACGCCCGCTAGGAAAAGCCGAAAAGGCGCCGCGGGTTATCGACCAGAATCTGCCGCCGGGTCGCCTCGTCGGGCGCCCACTGTCCGAACAGATTCCACAGCTCCACCGTCCCCACCTTGTCGGCGAAGGACAGATGCGGGTAATCGCTCCCCCAGATGAGACGGTCCGGCGCCGCTTCCATCAGGGCGCGCGCCATCGGTGCGACGTCGGCGAACCCTCTGGCCGCCGATGTGCGATAGCTGCCGGTGAGCTTCACCCAGCAGCGCCGCTCGCCGTGGCGCAGCAGCTCTAGGAGCTTCCGGAACCCCGGCTGATCCGGGCCTTCCTTCGCCTGGAACATACCGAAATGCGCGAGCGTGAAATCGAGCTTCAGCTTCCTCAGCGTCGGCATGAGCTCCTCGGTGAGCCATCCCGGAGTGAGGAAGTCGAGCTGCCAGCCGATCTCCGAACAGCGCGCCGCGAGACGCGCGATGCGCGGCATCAGCTTGGGCGCGAATCCGGACTCGAAGGGCTTCACCGGCGACAGGTTGATGCGCACCCCGCGCACGCCCAGCGCCTCCAGGTGCGCGAGCTCCGCGTCGGGCGCGTTCTCGTCGATGTCGGCGATGCCGCGGCATTTCTCCGGCCCCACTTCACGCATCGCATCCAGCATGCAGCGGTTGTCGCGCCCGTAGGCAGAAGGCTGCACGAACACGAACCGCGACAGGCCCAGCCTCTGCGCGAGCGCGAGAAAACCGGCGAGCGGGGCGAGCGGCGGCTTGTAGCGCAAGTCGCTGCCGTACGGGTAGCGCGCCGCGGGTCCGAAGACGTGAAAGTGCGCGTCGCAGCCGCCGGGCGGCGATCTGGAATCGGGAGGAGCTTCGTGCGACGACATGGAATGGGCTTCAGAACTTGTAGTCGATTTCGTGCGTCCGCGGCAGCGGCAGGTCGAGCTGGAACGCCTCTTTCGGGAACAGGTCCTCGATCCGCGGACGCGCGCCGCTCAGCACCTGCGCGTGCACCCAGCGCACCAGCGTCTCGTAGTTGCGGCGGTTGAGATCCGACAGGCCGTATTCCCAGGGATCGGGCCCGAGCAGCGCGCGCTCCTCTTCCCAATAGGTCCGGTACCAGGCGAGCGGCACGTTGCGCGGGTTGGCGAGGCGCCGGTAGGCGAGCTGCTTCGCCTCCTCGAACGCGAGGATCAGGCTCTCGACCACCCAGGGATGCTTCGCGACGATCTTCGAAGGGATCGTGGTCACGTGCATGATGGGGAACAGCCCGGTGCGGCGGAAGTAGGCCGCCTCGATCTCGCGATAATTCGGGAAGAGCCGCGCGACGCGCGCATCGCCCTCGCCGATCATGCGCGTCACGTTGGGCGCGATCAGGGCGTCGATTTCGCCGGCGAGGAGCATCTCCTCCACGTCCTTGCCGCGCGGCAGGCGCTCGATCTTCAGGTCGGCGGGCGCCTGCAGCGAGGCGTCGTCCTCGCTTTCGATCACCCAGGTGACGGAGCGGTGCGGCACCGCGTAGTCCTCCTCGAGATGCCCGCGCATCCAGTAGTTCGCCGCGGCGCCGAGCGTGCGGCAGGCCACGCGCCGGCCGATCAGGTCGGCCGGCCGCGCGATGGCGCTCGACCGGTTGACGTAGATGAAGCCGTGGCGGAAACGCCGGTGCAGGAACACCGGAAGCGCGGTGAAGTCGTCGCGACCGCCGTGCTTCTGCACCACGTAGGCGCCGCCGTTGAACTCGTTGATGTCGCAGGCTTCGCCGCCCGCCACCTGGTCGTGGATTGCGCGCGTGCCGGGGTATCGGGCGGTCACGAGGTCGATCCCCTTCGGCTTCACCGTGCCGTCCTTGAGTGCGCGCACGATTTCATAGTCGCCCACCATCATCGAGAGCCGCAGCGGTCCTGCCATGGTCACTCCGGTTCGATCCCGACGGCCGTCACGATCCGGCGCGTGTATTCGATGTCGTGCCGGATGCCAGCGATCAGCTCTTCGGGCGTGCTGGTCGCGATCGGGAAGCCGACCTCCTCGGCTTTCGCGCGCACCGCTGGCGATTCGAGCACGTGCACGATCTCGTCGTGCAGCCGGGCGACGATCGCCTGCGGCATTCCCGCAGGGCCGAAGTAGCCGCCCCAGGTCGGGGGTGGCTCGTAACCGGGCAGCTGCTCGCTCACGGTCGGCACGTCGGGAATGACGTGGTAGCGCTTCGCGCCGTTCACGGCAAGCAGCTTGACCCTACCCGAGGCGATGAAGGGAGCGGCGGTGGCGAGGACGCTGAATCCCACCTGGATCTCTCCGCCGACGAGGTCGGTGAGCACCGGCGGCCCGCCTTTGTAGGGAACGTGGACCCAGTCGATGCCGGTGAGCAGGCGTATCGATTCTCCGGAGAGGTGGTGGGTCGTACCCACGCCCGAGGTACCGTAGGAGAGTTTTCCCGGGTTGCGCTTTGCGTACGCGATCAGCTCGCGCATCGACGCGAACGGCTGCGCGAGCGTCGTCTCGACCACGGCGATGGTCTCGAACGCCTTGGTGATCGGCGTGAAGTCCTTCAGAGGATCGAGGCGCGCGCTCTTGGAAAGGAAGCGGTTCATCACCAGGGCGCTCTCCGAGGTGAGCATGATGGTATAGCCGTCGGGCGCGGCGCGCGCGACGGCCTCGGCGCCGATCGCCCCGCCCGCGCCGCTCTGAGTCTCGACCACGACCGGCTGGCCCATCGACGCGGTCAGCCCTTGCGCGACGAGGCGCGCGATGATGTCCGCGCCTCCGGCGACGGTCATGATCGCGCGTATCGGGCGCGACGGGTAGGGCTGCGCCTGTGCGGCGGACGCGAAGACTGCGAGGGCGGCGCACAGGCTCCTGACCATCACTCCGCCTTGGCGCCCGACTCGCGCACGACCTTGGCCCATTTCACCGTCTCCGACCGGATGTATGCGGCGAACTCCTCGGGCGTGCTGCCGACCGGCTCCGCACCTTGCGCGGAGAGGCGCTCGACCACGTCGGGCAGGTGCAGGATCGCGACGATCTCGCGATTGAGGCGCGCGACGATCGCGCCCGGCGCGCCCGCGGGCAGCACCACGCCGTGCCAGGTGTTCGCCTCGAACCCGGGCAGCGCCGCTTCGTCGACCGTGGGCAGCCCGGGCATGGCGGGCGAGCGTTTCAGGCTGGTGACCGCGAGCGCGCGCAGCTTGCCGTCCTTCACGTGCGGCAGCGCGGGCGGCATGGTCGAGAACATGATCTGCACCTGGCCGCCGAGGAGATCGGCGAGCGCGGGCGCGGCGCCCTTGTAGGGCACGTGCACCAGCTTCACCCCGGCCATCGAGTTGAACAGCTCGCCCGCGAGATGCGCGGGGGTGCCGTGGCCGGAGGAGGCGAAGTTGATCTCGCCGGGGTGCGCCTTTGCGAGCGCGATCAACTCCTTCACCGTCGCCGCCTTGAGCGAGGGATGAACGACGAGCACGTTCGGGGTGGAGGCGGCGAGCGTGACCGGCGCGAGATCGCGGAGCGGATCGAAGGGCATGCTCGCGAACAGGCTCGCGTTGATCGCGAGCGGCCCCGCGGAGCCCATCAGCAGGGTGTAGCCGTCGGGCGCGCTCTTGGCGACGATGTCGGTGCCGATGTTGCCGCCGGCGCCGGGGCGGTTGTCGACCACCACCGTCTGGGCAAGACGCCCGCTCAGCTTCTGCGCGATCGAGCGAGCGATGATGTCGGTGCCGCCGCCCGGCGGGAACGCCACGACGAAGCGGATCGGCTTGGCGGGATAGATGTCCGCCGCCGCGGGCGGCGCGATTGCAGCGAGCGCCGCGGCCAGCAGCAGTGCGCGGCGACGCGTCACTTCTTTTTCTTCCTCGCCGCTTTCTGGTCGCCGTGCTTGGCGAAAAATTCGCGCGCGGTGCGGAAGCCGCCGAGCGCCGCCGGAAAGCCGCAGTAGATCGCGGAGTGCAGCAGGATCTCGCCGATTTCCCTCTTGGTCACGCCGTTCTTGATCGCGCCGGCGAGATGCAGCTCGAGCTCCTCCGCCTTGCCGAGCGCGACCAGCATCGCGATGTTGAGCATGCTGCGCACTTTGCGCGGCAGGCCGGGGCGCGTCCACACCATGCCCCAGGCCACCTTGGTCGCGAGCTCCTGCATGGGCATCGTGAGCTCGTCGGCGTTCTTCAACTGCCGCTCCACGTATTCCGCGCCCAGCACCTGCCTGCGCAATTTCAATCCCTGCTCGAACAGCTTGTCTCTCATTGCGATGCTCCTCCTTTGGATGTCGTTCCGGGCGCCTATTCGGCCCGGATGCCTGCGTCGCGGATCACCTTGCCCCACTTCGCGATCTCGGATTTGATGTACGCGCCGAATTCCTCCGGCGAATTGCCGACCGGCTCGAAACCCTGGTCGGAGAGCTTTTCGCGAAGCGCGGCGTCGGCGAGAACTTTCACGATGGCGTCGTTAAGGCGCGCGACCGCCGCGGCCGGCGTATGCGCCGGCGCAAGCAGCCCGTACCAGGTCGAGGCCTCGTAGCCGGGGACTCCCGACTCCGCGATCGTCGGCACATCGGGCAGCGCCGGCGAGCGCCGGGCGCTGGTCACCGCGATCGGCGCGAGCTTGCCGGATTTCACGTGCGGCATCGCCGCCGGCATGGTGGCGAAATAGAGCTGCACCTGTCCGGACAGCACGTCGACCAT
>Ga0137397_10002672_pt1 | contig 12384 bp, 20 predicted proteins | sample czorhiz116metaG_FD_106658 | JGI IMG/M metagenome (GOLD analysis project Ga0137397, IMG submission 106658) | Vadose zone soil microbial communities from Angelo Coast Range Reserve, California, USA - czorhiz1.16 metaG | ecosystem: Environmental > Terrestrial > Soil > Vadose zone | place: USA... | reverse complement strand
TACACATATCCAGTCGAGATCTTTATGCGAACCTTTATCAGCTTGTCGTTTGATAGTCCAGAACTCAACTGGACATCGGGATCTTTTGCATTTCATTGAGAAGGCGCGCTCCGATGGCAAAGCGCTTGTCTACATCGGATTTGGTAGCATCACAGTTCCCGATCCGGAACTTGTGACCAAGCGCCTCATCTGTGCGGACCAGAGAGGTATGGACCGCACCCCCATAATGCTCGCACGCAGGCGGTGTCGGAGCGACCATTTTGAAGGGCTGGTCATCACGTATGTCCAAATCTAAGGGCGAAGATGACGTTATTTTCCCGAACGAGTGCTTCTCGGTGGATTTCGTTTCTTCACGTTTTCTGGAAAACAAGCGATTCCCAACCGCTGACTGCTGGATCGGGTCCCCCACGAGTACGTACATACCACTGGTGACGACGTGCCACGTCCTGACTAGCTCGCTTCGCAGTTGGCTCTTCCCTCAGCTCGACGCAGTCATACATATAGCGGAGCCGGTGTGACTTGTGCCAGCCTACGATAAGCTAAGCCGCCCTTTATGCGTAGGATTTGTGGTGGTGACCAACACCAACAGCTGGCATCCCTACTCTGATTCGTCTGTGGTTCGGGTGTGTGATTACTTACGAAACTTGAGTTCCGTAGTACGATATCACCCGTACGTGCAGAGATCAGTTCTTTTGGGCATCGCGTGTCCAGAAGCTCGGGGTAGGTCTTTCCTTGTTACGTCACCTTTTGGTGGTCCTTTTCTGATTACTCTTGCGGGTGAGTAGCTTCCGTCGTCTTCACATTACGAAAATACGCGTTGCAGGATTATGAAGAAGTCGGCGAACGGATTCGATCCGTGAGTAGTTCTGTCACTTGCACGCAATCCTCAATAGAATAGTCTATTGACCGACTGATTCACAGGAGAACGGCGAGAGCACCGCTATTGGATAGGTATACACATACCTCGCCCGCGTGGCTGACCGCAGGTCAATCCCAAAGTGAAGACAACCAGCCACACCTGTGGGACCAGGATTTGTCGTGAACTTTCTTGGACGACAATTAAACTTCGCTCAATAGTCATCGTTCCCCGATTGTGCATCTAACAAGCGTCTTTGCTCCGACGAAGTGTGATATAAACGACGTTGGAAAAATATATTGCACTGACTGCATCTCTCCTATGTAGAGTTGCTACTTAAAATGCTGCCATTGTTGGGTTCGCTTGAAGGCTCTCCTATCTTTATGTATGCGTAACAAATCCATACTTGGCAATCGATTTGGGGCCACAGGCCACAGCAGCGGCGAGCGAATGCACAGGAGACATGGACGTTGGGTGTGGCAGAAAATTGACAGTCTAGCCAGGGGTTATGTAACAGGTTGGGTCGGAATTGATGGGAGGAAGAGGAACGACGGATTTGGTGTAGTTTAAACGTAACCTGCGAAAACAAATAAGCTGCGAAATTGCAGAGGGGGAGTATTAGTCAGAGCGACGGATGGGATGGACGGTAAATTGTAGCATATGGAAAGCTGTCGGGGGGGAGCGGGCGGGGTTTCCGCTTTTTGAATATTTTGCATATGTGAATACAAACACGTGTGACCTGTTTTAAGCATACACTGGTCGAAGCAAGGTGTGCATGAACGAAAATGTGCAGGATGAGGGTTGAAAAATGACGGCTTGGCTAAAAAAACAGATGAGTGATTGTATGCATAGTGTGCCTCCTCGCTCTTGTTCGTGTTTATGGGGTTTGTTTCATGCGATTGCTTTGAGCTCCGCGACCAGCCGCTAATCATCAACAACCATCGTCAGAAAAGACCAGGCGAACAACAGATGGTGAGAGATGAAGGGTGACAGAGACGCACCGTTGCCTCGCGCAGGAGGTCTTCCGGACTCATGTCTGCCGAATTCTGCTGTTGGCCGAGACGGATGCCATATTGCAGCAACTGGCGCATATAATACGGATTGATGATCGTCTCGTCCTCTGCAAGCTCCGGTTTTTGCGCAGGCTCGGGCGGTGATGACTCCCCTAATCCCACGAAAAAGGTACCACCATCGGTCAGCGTACAAGGTGGAGGAAAGAGAGTTGAAGGTGATTACGTACCTTCTTTTATTCCTAGCCACTCCTGCTCCAGAAGCTCGGGAATCATCACTCTCTCCTTCGGGTTCCGCATCAGACATTTCTTCATGCATGCGATCGCGTACGTTGGCACGCGCCGCTTAAGGTGATCGAGCTTCTTCGGTGGGCTTCCTGAGCTCGCACTGACAGAACGCACCGTGGGGGTGGCGTATTCTGGAAACTCGATGGTATGCGCGGTGTCCGGGATCGCCTTCATTTTCTGATAAACTGAGAGGTGCTGGAATGGCGGTTGACCGTAGACCATTTGATAGAGGATACAGCCGAGCGACCACACATCACTTGGCCTGCCGACTTTGAGCCGTCGCATGCCATCGGGAAGCTCGATGGTTTCCGGAGACATGTAATTCACGGTTCCGATCTATGAGTCGAGAAAGCCTCGAGTCAGCAAGAGGAACGACACCGAGTGCTGCGCGAAAGCATACCTGATGATCTCGCTGAATGTTGGTGGTGTCATTGGCAATTGCATTTGCGATCCCAAAGTCGATCAGTTTGAGTTGCCCCCGGACGAGAACGAAATTTGCCGGCTTGAGGTCAGAATGCACAATCTTCTCCTCGTGGATGACATGTACGGCCTGAAGCATCTGATTGTCGTCGCATAAACAACTCAGCATCCCGCTACATAAATCGAATTAAGAAAACTTACCTGCTGCCAGTAGTAAGCGACCCAGACCATGTTGAGTGGCTCCTTTTGCTGTTCTTGAAGTAGCCTTGCGAAGTCTTTGTATGCCAGAGACCGGGGTTGAGCTACAAATTTCACAACGTCTCGTATGCAATACGTGACTGACCGATCTCGCCGCACTCCATTACCAACATCAAATGGCCCTTCGTCCCTCCTGGCCCAGGCTTAACTTCGCTGTCCACAAGCTTGATGATCCTGCTATTCCCACCTAAACGTTTAAGTAGCGCGATCTCGTTCATATATCCGCTCATCGTTTCCGCATCCGTCCTGTCAAGCGAGACGCGTTTGATGGCGTAGATCTCGTTCGCATTGTTCATCACACGGTAAACGCGAGACGAGCCGCCCTTCCCAATCAGATCGAGCCGAGCGTACGCCTTTTTGCTCACGACGAGATTGCGCGTCTTTACTTCTGAGACATGTACGTGCGCTACCTCATCTTCGCCACCCGCGGGGTTCGGTTCTGATGTGGTGGGGCTACGCCTGTGTCGGCCGGAAGCGACTGGGACACGAGGAGGAGGAGCAGGTTCGGACAGCTTAGGAGACGTCGACTGTGGTTGTGTAGGTACCTGCGCTGGAGGTTGTGGCGGAGGGAGGTTTCCGACACCGGAACGCAGCGTATCCGATTCGTGGCGTTGGTGGCCGTAGGTAGCGCGAAGGTATGCCGCGCTAGCCGACGCGATGTGCGTCGGGGACGGCGACTTACCACGGATTATGTGGTCTTGAGGGAATGATCGGCCTGGGTATATGCATGGGGGTGAGCACATACAGGCGATGAAATCCCGTAACGCCACTCACGGTCAACCTCCAGATCCTCCTCTTCACGTCTCTGGTGAGCTCTGGCGTATTGTGCTATTCGCACACAGATCAGAACACACAATAGAACAGAACGCATGATAAGAAACACACCATCTTCGAGGGCGATCTCCCGATCACGGCGCTTCTTTTCTTCCAACGTTACACGCGTCGCCCCTGCACGGGAGTTGGTCAGACCCATACTCGTCCCTGGGCGCGCACCAGAGTGCGAGGCCGCGGTCGTTAAAGGTGGCGCGACGGGACGCTCCGGCGCTAATCATCACAGTCAGCGAGTATTTCATCTCAAACATCAAGAGACACTTACTAGACGCGTCGCTGAGACTTGCAGATCGTCGAGGTCGAGTAGCCGAACGCGTGAGCGCATTGACACGTTGGCGTGTCGGCGGCTGGGATCGTGTAGGCTGCTTCTCGTCAACGCCACCATCAGTTTCTGACCCTGCTGCGGGATCGGCGTAAACGCCATCATCTGTGCCGTCAATTTCAGAAATCTTGTCGATGGCGAAACCAGGCGTGAACTTCTTCTGTCCGTGAGAGTTTACACGGCTGATACGGCTCGGTCCCGCGATTACTTGGCGTGTGGAGGAAGAAGCAGACGGCATGGGTAGCGATGGTCGCTGGGGAACTGGTACAACTTCGGCCAAGGTGGACCGGAGGTTGGAAGAAGAGGTGGCACCGATGGCGGAATAACGTGAGGGAAAGTAGCTGTAGTGAGCATCGGACAAAGCGGGGGCAGATCTTGGAGGGGAGTAACGACGATGAATGCTGCTCGGACCCGCGGCCCCTTCTATAGGCGGTAATGAAGAACCATCGTGGTTCTCTTTCTCGTCTTGGGGAAGACCGGCAGTTTGGAGGTCAAGCTCTTCCTGTTCTTGCTGTTGCTGGATCTTGAGCTTCTCGTTGATCTGATTGAATTCTTCGAGGGTGACGCGACGAGGGCCACCAGCTGTTCGTCCTGCGCTGCGTAGCCCCCCAGCTAGGATGGTACGAACGTGAGTGGAGGACGGTTGGCCGGGCGTATGCGATTGTTTCGAGGTGGATTGGGGGAGAGAGATGGGGCCAGAGAGAGCGCGCTGGAAAGAGCGCAGAGCGGATTGTGCGGATGGAATAGGATCCGGGCGTTCGGTCGGTAAGGTGGAAGGGATACCAGGTAAACTTTCTGATCGTGTGAGGGAAAGCCTTGGAGGTGGAGGAGAAGGGTTACCGGATGGCGGCGGGATAAGGTCGGTGGAATGAGGAGACTGCTTATCCACTGGAGTTGGAGGGGAAGAACGACCCTTTGAGACACGTTTCCATTCGCCGGCCGAGTTCTGCTCGTAGTCAAATGAGAGCTCATACAATCCAGACTCATCGGAAGGGGGGGTGGTGGACGAAGAAACGGGCGAGAGGGAGGCCATGATGTCCTCGCACTAGTCCGAGCAAGTTCAACTTTGGGTCAAGGACGAGCGCTGAGCGCGTGTTGGGCCACGAGGCATTTACTGAAACGCGATCATGTGATCGTGAGTTACAACTTGGCCTTAACAGCATTACTGCTCACAACCATCTCCCTCAGCCGCGCATTTATCATCTCCTCAGCCTCCTTCTCCATCCGTCCCAACAACTCCTCGCACGTAGGTATGTCGTGGATCAGTCCAACCACTAGACCCGCACTCCAGATCCCGTAGTCGGGGTCACCCAGTTCATAAACCTTCCTGCCCCGCGCACCAGAAACAAGTTCCCGCACGTCCTCAAATTTCGATCCCGGTCGCCTCTCGATCTCAACAACCTCTTTGGAAACCTTGTTCTTGAATACGCGCGCGGTATTGTGCATCGTCCGGAAAATATGAATGGTATCTTGTTCGTTTGACTCGACAATCTTCTGCTTGATTCTATCATGGATCGGGCTGTCCCAGTACACGGTATTGAACCTTGTCAGTGCCACCTGACAAGACATCGATCTCACCTTTCTATCGTACACATAAACCTCGTCCCTGTGCATCTCCGTTATCAGTTCCGCGAATAGAAGCGATGGAGTATGTTTTACGCACCCATGTTGATACCAGCGGCTCCCAGTGCCAGTGCCGCTACGAATCCACGGCCGTCTGCTATTCCACCGGAGGCAAGATATGGCACCTCCAGCTCTTCCGCCGCACGCGCAAGCTATGTGACGTCAGCCTGCGAGCTTACAATGATAGCTCTCAAACTACGTACCAGTACCAACCCAGGAACATCCTCCTCGCCTGGATGTCCGGCGCCTGTCACGGATCTCCATCAGACGGTCCCCAAGGACGCAGATGTTTCAAGTTTAACACACATTCGAATCCATCGATGCTAAGAATATCTACTCCGAGCTTCACCGCCGACTACGCGGTAGTGTTTCAGCATGAGTGCGCAGTAATTTCGTAGAGGACAAGCGCACCTTCGCATGTCGGATAGTAGTGCATTTGTGTATGATGATGCATCCCTCACTTTTCAGATATGCAATCAGCTTCCTTGCTGTGCGCGCCCATCCCGAAAGTATCAGTCCTCATGTCGATGTGTCCGGGTAGAATGCGACGAATCACGAACGATTGTTCCCCGCCGTCTCGAAGATACGCACGCCCTCCGCAACTGCGGCGCGAGCGAAGCCCTCGTAATCTGGCGGGTTGATGGTCGGCAGGAGCGTGATGTTCACACCGAAGGGCTTGTCCGTCTTTCCTCGCGTTTCGCGAATGGCATCGCGCAATGCGTCGGGGTTAGGCTGGGTAAGCGCCGTGAGGATGCCTGCGGACACATTAACGACGCGTGTGCGCTGTGAGGTTTCATGGAAGAATCTCAGAGGCTGTGTGCGATCCTACCGAGACCTCCTGCGTTGGAAACCGCTGAGACGAGAGAGGGCACCCCGACCCTATGGCAACAACCTGGTTAGTTGTCTACTTGATTACAATTCCCGGCGGGCAATCACCATTGCATACCCCCTTGAATAATAGGCCTGTTTTCGTTCGTGAGTCAGGGAACCCGTTGTGCGGGAGTGACGGATGATGATATATCGATGATAGACGTACACGCGAATTCTCAGAAGTTTCGTTATAGGAGTCACAATCATCGTATGTCGTATGTAGGGTTGAGCAAAACCAGTCAAGTACAGTAATGGGGAGGCGGGGAGGGACTCGGACAAGGATAAAGTAAAGTATGCGGGCGCTTTCCGGTTATTATTGCACCCTCTGCCGTTGCACATGTGATTCGGATCGGTGACCTGCCCCGCTCACAACCTAGTATCAGTCCGGTGGACTCAATCAATCGACCATATTCGACCCATGAAGCGGAACCAAACATATAGTAACGTAAGAGTAAATGCACTTCCAGCACTCCATCCACGAGAAACGACCTAAGCGTCATTCGTGGGGGCCTCCGAGTCCGCAGCCGCCGACTTGCCTGCATCCTTGTACTGTTCGAGTGCTCGCGATACGGCTTTGACATGTCCATTGAAGTTGATCATCGAATCAAACATCTCCCTGCGCCGAGGGTCATGATCCACGTTAGGCCCTCTAACAACTCAAAGCAGATGCACCGACCGTACGACTCCCTGCGAGTCAATGAAGAAAGTGACACGTCCCTCGGTGAGGCCCATCATGCCACGTGGCACGCTGTATGCCTTGCGGGCCTCGCCAGATTCGTCGCTCAACATCGGGTACTGTCATTCGTCGTCAGGAAGATAAGAATAACATGGAGGACCCGGGATGGAGCGCTCCGCAGTTCACGTACAGTCACGTTGTGCTTCGTGGCAAAGGTTTTGACGGCTGCGATGGAGTCTGGGGCGATCCCAACAATCGTGATACCCGAGTCCTTGAACTCGACTTTTTCTAGATGCACCCATCCGTCCGCCCACACACTTTCGTTAGTCCTGTCCCCTGGCACGGAACGTAAATCAGAGGGAATGACGCACCGCTGAGCGCATCCCGGAAAGCGCAGACTTCTCTCGTGCAGCCGTAGGTGCCTGCAGACTCTACATTAGTACAAACCGGCAATACGAGGGATATCAAGACAAAGACAGGGAAACGCACCGGCCGCGGGATAGAAGAATACAGCAGTAGGATTACCTTCTGCACCTGGCTTGAGCTCGTACGTTGTGTCGTCAGCGTTGGGGAGCGAGACTACAGGAGCGGATTGTCCAATGAGTGGGTGTTTGGGCGACATAGTGGTTTGGGAAAAGCTGCGGTTGATGAACTCGTACGAGAATTTAGCGACTGGCCGAGAAGACCTTGAGTCATGTCCGAAGCATATGATTTCAGTGCCCAACAGCATTCTCCACCAAATTAACGGGTTACCTAGCAAAGGTCCATATGGGAAAACGTAGTAAAGAGACACTGCGAAAGTATGCCATCTGGCTACCAGCTACTGTGCTAGCCGTACCCAATATATTACCGTAGACTCACGGTTGTATCTACCCAACATGACGATGACAGTGGAGTGGAGTGGGAATGTGTACTATTAATAGATTAGGTCGGTGCAAGTTGCGGTGCGGTATTAGCACCCGCTACTTTGGTGCTGACGCGGCGTTCAGGGCCTCTGTAGCAGCGTCTTATTAGTTGGAATGTCCGCTCCCTTAAAGTTTATGTTACGCACCTGCATTCTGCTCCGCGAACCGCGCACCTACTCGCTCTGAGTGTTTTAAGAACTTGTCGGCACAATTCATCATGCATTGCTCCTGTTCGACACGTTGGATACCCGTAGCAAAGCAAGTAATGAAAAACCCTACCTCCTTCGATGACAAGGTTTTGCTGGTGAAGTCATTGCAGCATGACATGAAGCAGCGCTCGACGAGGTTGGAGTACATCCGCATAAAGTCTTGCATCTGGTCGACGCGATTGTTGGAAACATTGTCCGAATGGGAAGCAAGGACAGAGAACGAACCTGCTTTTTCTCAATGACTTTAGTCATGTGCGCCTGCTCTGCAGCGTTGAACCCCGAAAAGTCCATGACGGAGGATGCGTTTATAAACTGGTGCAATGCCGTGTGACGTGGTCCGAGAGCGAGTTCAATCCCTGTCTGTGGAATTTCCGGTACCTGATGATGAGCTCATGGACAAGCATAGGAGAGGCAGATGTACTGTACTTCAACGCACACTAGTGGGGATTGTTGGGTGACGGCGTTTCGGAAGGAGGCTCATAGCGCGCCGGAAGGAGCGAGGAAAGGTCACGTGTGTGAACCAAGCGCGAACGCCGGGAGGGGTGCGTAAGAAGTGATTGATTGACCTCCTTCACACCACTAACTGAGAGATAATTTATATTTCCGAACGTGTACGCTAGCAATGACCTATGCTGAGAGTTGCTGTATGACGATAATGTCGAGCTGCCCACGGACGTCCGGGTGGAGACATTGCCCTCCGATGATATGGTCATCGTTAAAGGACCTAACAACAGCCACTACGCTGACTGAGTTGACCGGCATCCGAAATTAATCCATTACACAGACCGGTAACAGGTGGGTTCCACGTCACGTTCGGTATACTGGCCATCAGATTAGTTCATCGAACGGCATACGTCCTATGCTATAATGACCGGTTCTGTCTCCATATACCCGATTTCAATCTATTGTGTCACCGAGGCCTGAGGCCTGAGGTGTCATATGCAGATCGCTTTCGTAGCTTGATGGTGTAAAGACAACGTGGTGATGGTGTTGTTTCAAGACATGAAAAGCTTCTAATAGAAGCACTGTGCCACTGTATGGGCCGCATGGCTGTACGCCCAACGTGCCTGTCGACACGAAGCAAAGCTCAGAGTGATCGTAAAGGCACACAATGCGCTGGGTTCCCGGAAGCTGACATCATGCCTCAATTAACTGAGGATGTGAACCTAACGTACATCTGCAGCTTCGTTGTATTGGGAGGTCTCGTCCTAGTAAACTTGGGCGCAGAAGAGGTAGAATCCTGACCCAGTCCTTTGTGGATAGTTCGAATAATTCGTGCGAAGCATCGGTACGGAGATACGGACGATGGGGAACAAGAAGTGGCTTGCAGAGCCAAACGGGTTGAGCGATCCCCGGTCCGACGGGGGGGGGATGCTTAGTCATTCCGCGGTCGAGTCGCGAATCATCTCCCACTACAGTACTTTTCCACCTGCGACGTCCGGGTCCCATACCAAAAAGTAAGCGTGATCTGCATCGCATTGTAACCCCCTTCGTCGTATAAAAGTGAGCGGGTCTTCCTTGTGCCGCATCATCTTCTTCCTCTAACAACACACTCACTTTTCCTTCACATCCCATCAAGTGGCAGATCTTAACATGGCCATCCCGTTCAAGGAAGCTCTCCAACGTCTCGAGAACCGTCGCGTCAAGTCAACGCGCCCTCTCATCCCCCCACAAATTCTCCAGGAGGATCTGCCGTTGTGTGTTCTCTTACACTGCATAACCTCTCACTCACACTGACCTGGATGCTCAGATCTCTCGGCGCTGCCCAGACTGTCCTTGAGGGCCGTAAAGCCACAGAAGCGATCCTCCGTGGCATCGATGACCGGCTTGTTGTTATTGTCGGGTAGGTCATGCGTTTGGATTTATATCGCCGCGGTCTCAATTTTTTTTTCATCAGTCCCTGCTCGGTTCACGATGTCGATGCCGCACTCGTCTACGCACAAAAATTGAGGGCGTACGCCGAAGCCGCAAAAGAAGACCTTCACATCATCATGCGGGTCTACTTCGAGAAGCCCCGCACAACCCTCGGCTGGAAAGGACTCATCAATGACCCCGACATGAATGGCACCTTCCAAATCAACCGTGGACTCCGGGTGGCGCGCACGCTCCTCCTAGAGGTGGCGAAAATGGGGCTCCCTGCCGGGTGCGAATTCCTCGACACAATAAGCCCTCAGTACACCGCAGACCTTGTTTCATGGGGCGCGATTGGCGCCCGTACAACCGAATCTCAGGTCCACCGCGAGCTCACCTCTGCACTCTCGATGCCCACCGGCTTCAAAAACTCGACGGATGGCAGCGTTGGTGTCTCTGTCGACGCTTGTCGTGCTGCGCGGTCTGGGCACGTCTTCCTGTCGGTCGGAAAGGAAGGCCTGAGCAGCATCATCGAAACTGAGGTCAGGGCTTACCGCTTTCCCCATTGTGTTGCCGGTTTCTGATTATTCTTTTTTTGGTTTTTCTCCACAGGGCAATCCCGATGTGCATGTGATCCTCCGCGGAGGTGCCAAAGGCCCGAACTACGCAGCCGAATACGTTAGGGATTGCGGCGAGAAGCTGCTCAAGGCTGGACTGCCACCCAAGATTATGGTTCGTGCCTACCTGTGTCCCCGCAACCGGTTAGATTCACACACGTGGCACTACAGATTGATTGCAGCCACGGCAATAGCTCCAAGCAGCACCAGAGACAGATTGACGTCGCAGAGGACATCGTGAGTGCTTCCCATAACTTGGGAGATGTTCAGCGTCGTGATCGTGATTTTTGCCTTTCAGGCCCGCCAACTTGAATCCGGCGACACTGCCTCCTTAATCATGGGTGTCATGATCGAATCAAACATCACCGAGGGCCGCCAAGATATTCCGGCGTCCGGAAAATCGACGCTCAAGTACGGCCAATCCGTGACTGATGCCTGCATCTCCTGGGAGCAAACCGTGCCCGTGCTCGACCGTCTCCGGGAGGGCGTGCGCGGTCGCAGGAATGCTATCTGGAAAGCGGCGCGCGGTCTTGATGTTGCCACTGCCGATGCATAGATTCGTTGCATTCTTTCTAGATTGTATCTTATCGTACATACGACTTGAAAGAGCTGGGTGTAGACTTTGTTATTCTTTAGTTCTCTCTACATTGGCTTGCCATATACTTTAGAGCTTCTCATTTTTGATCCTCATGTTTGTCTCATTCTTACAGATATTTGCGGATCTGTACAACGCCTTATCTTATCTGATCGCTCTGTAGAGTGCTGCATATACATCTATTTTTCTCACATACAACCACATTCACCAAGTTTGAGGAGTTTGAGGATTTATTGGCTCTCCATCCTTACTCCACACGCTACGTATACAAGGCTCGCGCTCGCCTCTTATCGGAGATGGGAAAAAGCGCAAAGGTTCACAAGCGTACGGTACGTCCCCGAAAAGCTTTGCCAGGTAGGGTGCTTGCCCATAACACCCGATGTCCCAACGTACTCCAGAAAAAGACGACCAGCAGTGTTGGCGCCTCCTCACTGATAACATCCGCGACGCCGCCATCACAATCGCACCCGCAGTCGAGGTCAAAATCCGCGCATCAGCAAGCAATAGCCGCTGTGGCATTCGCGACGAAAAAACCATCGAGGGTGAAGGCCACGCGGGCAAAGAAGAAGTCGTCCATGGCACCAGTGCTAGTGCCGGGGGCTGCGCCGCCGCCGCCGCAGCAGCAGCAGCAGTCACAGCGGTCGACAACCGGGCATGTGCTCGGCGGTGCGGACTACGTAGACATCGTGTTGGGCAGTCGGCGGCGCGAGCAAGAGGAGGCACGAAAGTTGCCCCGAGGCTAATACGATAGATACGTGAGGCCGAGGCCCTCTTGAGCAAGAAAAAAAAAGTACCTGTGAAACTTCTCCGGAAAGCCTTTCCGACGGAAGGAATCTTCTATTATGAAACGCCACCACTCCCGCCCCGCCACCACTGGCATCACCGCCACCACTACCACCATTACGACCACCGCTATCATATCGCCGCCACCCATATCCCGATGCGGACGCGGACGATAATGATAATGATAATGAGGAGGACGATGACGATGACTGGCGGTCCTGGTGCCATAGGCTGTCGTAACCTGGACTGCCACCGGCGGAATGAAAGTCG
>Ga0137397_10002669_pt1 | contig 12393 bp, 10 predicted proteins | sample czorhiz116metaG_FD_106658 | JGI IMG/M metagenome (GOLD analysis project Ga0137397, IMG submission 106658) | Vadose zone soil microbial communities from Angelo Coast Range Reserve, California, USA - czorhiz1.16 metaG | ecosystem: Environmental > Terrestrial > Soil > Vadose zone | place: USA... | reverse complement strand
TCCAACGCCCCTGTCGTTTCTGGCGGGGCGCCGCCGCCGGATGCGGCTTTGGGCGGAATTCTGATGGGGGAAGTGAAGCCGCCGCCCGCGACTGGAGCCCTTCCCGTAGCCAACGAAGTTCAGCAAGCCCGCCTGATCAAAGCTGTGCCTCCCGCCTACCCTTCGCTGGCGAAGGCAAATCATGTCACCGGGGACGTCAACCTAGACGCGCTCATCGACGCGAATGGCAGAGTAACGGAAGTGAAAGTGGTCGCTGGTCCTGGTCTTTTGCGAGAAGCAGCCGTGAATGCGATGCGGTTGTGGAAGTACGAGCCAGCCCGATTGGGCGGGCGCCCTGTCCCGAGTCACCTTAGTGTGACCGTGAAGTTCCATTTCGATTAGCAGCGCAAGTTCGGCGCGCGGCTGACTCTGATATATCTTGAAACTGGTTCAAGGCCGCGTGCCGGTGCCGATGACGATTTCGAGCGGCATGTTCAGTTCCTTGCCATTCCAGAATTTCCTAAGGGCGGCGAAGATTTCGGATTGTGCTTGAACCATTTTTTCGGGTGTGAATTGGTCAAGAAGCAGGCGGAACTGCGCCGTCACTTCGGTGAATTGCTCCCAGTATTTTTCGATGGACAAGGCCCAGCGTCCAGCGATGATACGGTCTTCTTCGTGAACATCGGTGAAGCCAGCTGCTTCGAGCGCGCGCCGGAGCCGGTCGCGCTCGCCAAACATGAAGGGGCTCGGTGCATCAGGATCGGGCGGCGGGGGTGGTACGGGAGCGTGCTTCAGAATAATTCCCGATGTGGTAGTGAAAAATGGTTGTTCCTTCTTGCCCCAGGCGACAAACACTGCCCGGCCGCCAGGTTTTAACACGCGCAGACATTCGCAAAGCGCCCTGGGAAGATCCGGAAAAAACATGATCCCGAAACGGCAGGTAAGCGCGTCGAAGGATTCATCCGGAAAGGGGAGCGCTTCGGCGCTGGCTTCGCGGAATTGAATGTTTGTAATGTTTTTTTCGCGCGCCATTTCTTCCGCGAGCGACATCATTCCCGGGCCGAGATCTGTGGCTGTGACATGGCCTGTGGGACTTACTTCCGCGGCGACCGAAAGCGCTGGATCTCCAACCCCGCTGGCAAGATCGAGAACGCTCATGCCGGGGCGAAGATGAGCGCCTTCCAGGATGGCGTCGGTCGCACCCCGCGTGAACGCCGCGATTTGCGCCTGCCACTTGCGCCAGGCGGCCACTTTCCGTGCACCAGTCCATTCCTGATGAAGGTCTTCGCGAAACTTTTGAATTTTCGACGGGTCAGGCGCGCTCATGATTGATCTCCACGGCGGAAAAGTTTAGCAAACTGTCTAGCTGGATGCCGAAGCGAAATGAACGGAGATCATATCCACGGGCGCGAGGTGGAAGACGATTTCTTCACCCGGTTCGACCCAGATCGGCGGAATGATCGAACCGGTGATAGTGGAAAGGCGTCACGATTTCCAAAATTTCATCACTGCGGAGTAGTCGAGATCTTCTTTGGCGGCGCCCTTGACGTAGTTATAGGTTTCACGAGCTGCAGCTGTGGCAGGAAGAGCGACGCCGAGCTGGTTGGCAAGGTCCAGCGCGAGCCCCAGATCCTTGTGCATAAGCCGCAGCGGGAAGCTCGGAACGTATTCTCCCTTGAGGAGATTGGGCGCTTTGACGTCCAGCAGACCGGAGCGCCCCATGCTGGATTCGAGGACTTCGACCAGCTTCTCGCCTTGGATGCCCGCGCGAATGGTGAGCGCGAGAGCTTCGGCCAAAGCGTCTACTTGCAGCGCGAGAATCATGTTCATGGCCAGCTTGATGGTTTGGCCTGCGCCGTTCGGTCCGAGGTGAAACCATTTTTTGCCCATCACACCGAGAATCGGCTCTGCCTCTTTCAGCGTTTCCGCATCGCCTCCGATCATGAAGACCAGTTCGCCTTTCTTGGCCCCCCAATCACCGCCGGTGACCGGCGCGTCGAGAAATCGTGCGCCTCGTTCAGCGCAAGCCGCGGCGATTTTGCGGGCGAGCGCCGGAGAAATGGTGCTTGAGTCGACATAAATGCTGCCCCGCTTCAGGGCCTGCATCGCGCCATTCGAACCCCACAACACTTCTTCCAGTGCCGGCGGATCGCTGACCATGGTGAGAATAAAGTCAGCGGCGCTGGCGGCTTCCTGGGGAGATTTTGCAAGCTTTGCTCCAGCGGCGACCAGTTCATCGGCGCGCGAAGCAGTACGATTCCAGACAGTGAGGGAGTGGCCGGCCTTGATGAGATTCATGCCCATGGGGCGCCCCATCAAACCGAGACCTATGAGTCCAATTTTTTTAGCGCTAGGAACGGGTTCCAAGAATGACCTCCTCGAAATTGGCGGGCGCAAAACAAGCCTGCACGTTGCTCAAAAGAGGAGACGATTGTAGCCGAATCCCGGTACGGAAGCAGGGACGCGATTATTTCGAACTGCTCAGGCAGTGTTTGGACGATGGGGCAGGGGCATCAGCCCGGAGGCGCCGCCCACCGAGGCGGTGGCCGGAGCGCTCAATGGCTTTTCGTCAGGTTTGGACGCCGGAGCAGCTTCGGGCGCAGCTTTCGGAACACCATGGAGGGAGCCGCCGTTTGTGGAAGCGCCGGAGTCGGGCTTTTCCTCGATGCGCACCAGATACTGATAAGGGATTTCCCAGCGAAAGTGTTTGTGCTGTCCGCGCTGCTCGAAGTTCTGTTCGAGGAAGATGGAGCGGCCGGAATCGGCGACGAAAGTGCCGGAGGCCGGCAGCACGATGTCGCCGGCGCGATATTGGACCTCCACGCGACGCCCGAGAAAGGCGGAATAGCGAGCCATGACTGTACTTAGTGTCTGCGGAGGGTGGTAACAGGGTCAATAGTACGGAAGGACCCCCTACCGTCGAACTGTGGAAAACCGCAGGATTCGCGATTGTTAATGAACTGGAGCGATTCAACGCCGCGAAAATTTGACCGCGCTGTGGCTGTATTTTTCCAGCGCGTCGGACTGAAGGTAGGACTTCGCCCGCGCGTCGCTCTTCAAATAGGCATCCCAAAAGGCAAGGGACGCGGAATTCGTGTAATCGAAGATGGCTCCACCCTGCTCTGTGCGCCCGGGCAAGAGCGTCCGCGGCGTGATGAACGACATGTGATTAGCGCCCGCAATGAAGACATGATATTTGTCGCCAGGCTGGCTGCGTTCAAACGGAATCTTATGCCACAGAGGACTGGCGACCGGACCGAGACTGTCGAGCGAGCCGGTCATCCCCATGTACGGCAGAGAGATTTGATCGAACGAATGCTCTTTCAATCCGAACTGGCCTGGTCCTTGCGGCGATAGGCAAAGCACCGCCTTCACGCGCGGGTCCGCAAAATCCCTGCCGGGATGCGAAGGAAGATCCACGAGCGCGCCCGCAATGGCTTCTGTCGTGTAAGAACCCATGGAATGTCCGCCGACGCCGACGCGATTCACGTCAATCTTTCCGAGCAGACCGGGGACGCGCTTCTCGAGCGCAGGCAGCACATCGAGAACGTAGGAAACGTCCAGCGGCCGGCTTTCCCAAAGCGCCGGTTTCTTCAGCGCTTCGCGAACGGCCTCGATGAACTGGATATTCTCCTCGCCCTGATTGCGTCGCTGCACCGCCGAATCGTCATGAGTGGGCTGGATGGTCACGTATCCGTAGCTGGCCCAGTGGCGCGTGAGGCCATCGCAACAATTTTGCGAACCGCCCGCCCCATGGGAAAACACAATGACCGGATACTTCCCCGCGTCGGTCGGATAGAAAATCCGCACGTGCAGCTCTTTGCTGCGTTTGGCGTCGTGGAGAACCAGCTCCTCGACTTCCGAAACCGTGTACGGGCCCGGTTCCAACTCGTAGCCGTTTTCCTCCGCCGAGGCAGGAACCGGTGTAGCAGGCACGGGCGTAGTCGCAGGAGGAACTGCCCCAAGCGAAGCAGGCACGGGGTTCGTAATCATTTTCCGCGCGCGGAAACCCGCTCCGCCCGTCGAACGAGTAATGAAATAAGCGCTCGCCAGGCTAAACACGGCAATCAGCACTACGTTGGTGATTCGTCGGATGGCGCGGCGCCGCCGGATATAGTCCCGCGGGAGAAGGGGGTAGAGTCTCCGGGAGTTTGCCAAGTGAGACATAGCGCGCTTGAACTTCGATGGATTTTGACTGGTCGCGGTTACAAACCCGCTCCGGCTCAAGAAGTTGCGCAACAGGTCCGAGGGAGGGTTACCCCGCAAGGATATAGGAATGAACAGTACGGCGCAACGCTACGAAGCCAATCCTTGACTTTTCCACTGGGAAGGCTATTGTCGGCCTTCCGAGGATGAGGAATAAAACCAGCGGCGCCCTGGTTCATCTTGCTAACCGCCTGATAGGTGCAAAGGTCCTCTTTCATGCCTGAACTCAGCGACACGGTGGTCACGGGGCTGGCGGCATATTACGAACATGTTGCCGCCCATTTACACACCTGGGCGGATCCTCTTACGAACGAACAGTTCTGGCGCAAGCCGTACCCTTACGGAAACAGCGTCGGCCATCTCGTGCTGCATCTGACCGGGAATTTGAATTATTACATTGGAGCGCGCGTCGCCGAAACCGGATACGTTCGCGATCGGGATCGCGAATTTACCGACAAGCAGCCTCCGTCCAAGGAAGAAGCGCTAGGCGCGTTCGACCGCACGATTGCCATGGTCGTGGCGACAATTCAAAAACAAACTGCATCGGACTGGGGAAAGGCGTACACTGCCGACCGTGAACCGGAAGCCGCCAATCGCTTCCAGATTTTTGTTCGTTCTGTGGGCCATGCGTATCATCATGTAGGGCAAATTGTGTACCTGAGCCGAGAGTTGGCGAGAACTTAAGGCCGGGAAAAAACGCCGGCGCGATGCAGAGTGGGCATTGCAAAGGCGAGAAGTGAATAGCGAGTGGTCGAACAGAAGCGACTGACGAAGGGCAAGTCTGCCCTGTTGCTGATCCTTTCCGCCTTGGGCGCGATTGTTTCGGCAACGAAACTGCACGGCTGGCACATCTACCTGGGATTTGCCATCGTGGGAATTGGCCTTTTCATTGGCTTCATCCGCTGGAACCGCAAATATTAAGTTCACATCTCATACACTAAATGGGGGTACAGAGCGATGCGCAAGGTGTCTTTGATTCCCGCAGCGTTGGCGGCGTATGGGTTGCTCGTATTTTTTGCCCGCGCGCAGGAGACCGGACAGGCGGGGAAAACGGCCACTTCAACGACGCCGACCATTGATCAGTCGCTCGAATGGAAGAGCGCGTTCAATCCAAAGATTTCGCCGGATGGGAGGCGCGCGGTCTACGAAGTGCAAAAGGCCAATTGGGAAGACAATGCCTTCGACAGAAACTTGTGGATCGCGGATACAGCAACGAGTGAATCGCACGCGCTGACTTCCGCAAAAAAATCGAGCACCAACGCGGCGTGGTCGCGAGACGGAAAATGGATCGCCTTTCTTTCCGATCGGCCCGGGCAAATCAAAGACACTCCTGAAAGCAAAAAACAACTCTACGTTATTGCGGCGGATGGCGGGGAAGCCCAGCAGCTTGCCAAAACCGAAACCGAGGTGAACGCATTCGAATGGGCGCCGGATTCGAAGCACATCGCTTTTTCGATGTCCGACGCCGAGCCGAAAACCCTCAAAGACCGAAAGGAAAAATACGGCGAATATTCCGTCATTCACGCCGATTACCAGATGACCCATCTCTGGACCATCGAGCTTCCCGGCGGAGGCGCTCCGGCTGCGGAGCCGAAGCGGCTGACCGACGGCGACAAATTCAGCGTGGGTGAGTTTTCCTGGTCCCCGGACGGAACCCGCATCGCCTTCAGCGCGCAGAAGGACCCTGACTTGATTTCTTCGGGGACCGCCGATCTGTACGTTGTGACCGTCAGCGATGGCGCGGTAAGAAAGATCGTGAGCACGCCGGGACCGGACACCAATCCGAAATGGTCACCCGATGGAAAGACGGTCGCCTTCGAAACCGCGGCTGGTTCGAAATATTTCTTCTACACTAATGTGAAAATTGCCGTCGTCCCCGCTGAGGGAGGTACTCCACAAACTCTGACCGATGCCTTCGATGAAGACCCGGGACTCATCGGCTGGGGGCCGGATGGAATTTATTTCACCGCCGAGCAGAAGACTTACGCGTATCTTTTCCGTCTGAACCCTGCGACAAAAGCCGTCGAAAAGCTGAGCGCTCCGGATCACCTGGCGTCTTTTTCATTTTCCTTTTCACAGGATTACAAAGTGGTGGCTTACCGCGCCTCGCTCGAAAACCAGTACGCGGAGATCTATACGTCCAACGTCGCGCCGTGGGCGGGTAAGAAGTTGACGGCCATGGGCGATCAACTAAAAGGATTTACGCTCGCGCACCGCGAAGTGATTTCCTGGAAATCAGCCGACGGAACCACGATTGAAGGCGTGCTTTACACCCCGGCCGATTTCAGCATGAAGAAAAAATATCCCTTGCTGGTGGTGATTCACGGCGGGCCGACCGGAGTGGATCAGCCCATCGTGAACGCGGACCGCTACTATCCCATCGAACGCTTTGTGGCCAAGGGCGCACTGGTCCTGCGGCCGAATTATCGCGGCTCGGCAGGCTACGGCGAAAAATTCCGCGCGCTCAACGTCCGTAATCTCGGCGTCGGCGATTACGCCGATGTGATTTCCGGAGTGGATTCGCTCATCGCCAAAGGCCGGGTGGACAAGGACCGCGTTGGCTCGATGGGTTGGAGCCAGGGCGGTTATATTTCTGCGTTCATCACGGCGTCAAGCGATCGCTTCAAGGCCGTCTCCGTCGGCGCGGGCATTTCCGACTGGATGACCTATTACGCGAATACGGACATCACGCCGTTCACACCGCAATATCTGCACGCCACGCCGTGGGACGACCCGGACATTTACAAGAAGACTTCACCCATCAGCTACATCGCCAAGGCCAAAACGCCCACGCTCATCCAGCACGGCGAGAACGATCGCCGCGTGCCCATCCCCAACGCGTTCGAATTGCGGCAAGCACTGGAGGACCGCGGCGTACCTGTAAAGATGGTCGTCTACAAAGGATTCGGCCACGGCATCACGAAACCAAAACAGCAGCGCGCCGTGATGGAAGAAAATGAAAAGTGGTTCGCTCAATACATCTGGGGTGAAAAGCCTGCGCCGCCGGCTCCGGCGACAGGCGCAACGGAGAAAAAAGAAAACAACTGAACTAGTTTCGCGCTAGGTTTCCAGCTTGAAGCGCGACGATGACAGACGGTAGAGTCGCCGCCAAAGCAAGCGGTTGATGAGCACGACGATCGTCGCCATGACCAGCGTGGAAGCCAGCAGCACGTCGAAACGCCCCGTGTCGCTGGCGCTGCTGATGGTGCTGCCGAGACCGGCGGTCGAAACAATCCTTCCCTGAAAGTGAAAATATTCCGCAACGATGCTGGCGTTCCACGCGCCGCCAGAGGCGGTCACCATGCCGGTGACGAGATAGGGAAAAATCCCCGGCAGGATCAGATGTCGCCAGCGATCCCACGAACTGAAGCGGTAGACTTCTGCCGCTTCTTTAAGGTCCGTCGGAATGGCCATCGCCCCCGCGATGACATTAAAGAGAATGTACCACTGCGTGCCCAGGAGCATCAGCAGCATGGCGGCAATTTCGAGTCCGCCGCGCAGGCGCAGGAGAAAAAGAAGAATAATCGGAAACAGGGCGGTGGCGGGAATGGAAGCGGCCATCTGCACCAATGGCTGCGCGATGCGGGCGAATCTGGGATTCGAACCGATGGCCACGCCGACGGGAACGGTCCACAGCGCCCCGAGGATGAGCGCGGTATTCACGCGCAGAAAAGTAAGCGCAGCGCTTTCCAGGAGTTCTCGATAGTCTTCGCGATGAAGACCGGATAATTCGCGCGCCGCGTGGAAAACAGCAAACCCCAAACCAACCAGAATGCCCGTAGCGAGCAGATAGCCGATCCAGCGGCGCACGAGGCTCTGCTTCGGAGCGGAAAACGTTTCTGCGGCGCGGCGTGCGCCAAGCGTGAAGGTCAGAGTGAGCCAGTTGAAAACAGGTTGAACAAAAAGCCGGTACAAGCGCAGCACAATGGAAGCGCGGCCGATAAGATTAAGCAGCGTGGTCTGCGCAGCGCCGGAGCTTTCCACTTGTTCGAACTTGAACTTGTCCGCCCACGCGATGATGGGGCGCCAAACGAGCTGATCGAGAATCACAATGACGGCGATCATCGCGGCGACGCCCCACAGAATCGCGCGCGTATCTCCGTGGCTCGCCGCCGTTTGCAGGAAGGAACCGAGTCCCGGAAGGCGGAAGTCGCGCTTGCCGAGCACGAACATTTCGCAGGCCATCAGAAAAAACCAGCCGCCGGCCACGGACATCATGGAATTCCAGACCAGGCCGATCGTCGAAAAAGGCAGGTCGAGTTCGGCGAAGCGCTGCCAGCGGCTGAAACGATAGATAACCGCGGCTTCACGCAGTTCGCGAGGCACCGTCTTCAGCGAAGAATAAAAACTGAACGCGATGTTCCATACCTGCCCCGTAAAGATCAGCAAAATGGAACCGAGCTCCACGCCAAACTGGCTGTGCGGAAAAATCGCCACCATCGCCAGCATGACGCCCGGCAGAAAACTGAGCACGGGAATAGACTGGAGAATGTCCAGCAGCGGTACCATGAAAACTTCGGCGCGCCGCGAACTGGCTGCGACGTAACCGTAGGCGAGAGCAAAAACCAGGCTCAGTGCGTAAGCGACACTGATTCGAACGAGTGAGTACAGAGCGTAGAGCGGCAGGTCGCGGGGATTTTGCGAAATTTCGACATGCGGACGGATCGGACCAAGCCAGGAACGGCCGACCGCGTACACGCCAAAAATTCCAGCAAAAACAAAAAGAAAAACAGCGATGTCAATCAGAAATGCCCAGCTCCAGCGCGAGCCCGCGGGCCGCTTCACCGCCGGCGGAATCGGCGTGTCGATTACAGCGGAAGTAGTGAGATCCGGCACGCGCGCGTCAAGCCTCGGTCAGCGTCAGCTTGCCGGTGGCGGCGTCGTAGTCGAAGATTTCCGCGTAGCGGCCCCACTGGATGGCGGTTTCAAGCTGGCGGCGCGATTCTTCTTCGCCAAAATGTTCGTCGAGCAAATCGTGAAAAAACTCTTCGCTCAGGGTGCGGTTGGCCTTGGCTTTCAGCGCCTGTTCCATTTGCCGCAGCAAGGGCACGTTCGAAAGAGCAGCCTTGCGAAAAATTGTTTTGCGCGCTTGGATGTCCCCCTGGGCAAACGCCTGGCCCTCGGGAGTAATGAGCACATCGCCCTCCACTACGCGCAGAAAACCCAGCAGGGCGGCGGTGTCCACGGAAGGCAGCAGCGCGTCAACTTCGAGACTCAGTTCGCCGGCAAGACGATGAAGGTCGACCCGGCCCCCCTGGTCGGCCAGGATTTCGAGCAAGCCGGCCAGGCCGCCGGGGCGCGTATGTGGAAGCATGACGATTTTCGGGCGCACTTCTTTTCCGGGGCCGAAAGTCCGCGGCGGAGCGGCTTCGTCCTTGTGATCCGGCCGCGTAAGAATGCGATAGATGGAATCCACGAGTTCGACGAAGTGAGCGGACTTTCTGTCGCGAGGCTGGGGCATGTCCACTTTGAAGTCCGCGTGAATGTGCGCGGGGTTGCGGCCGAGAACGATGATACGGTCGGCGAGGACGACGGCTTCTTCAATATTGTGCGTAACGATGAAAATCGCGCGCGTGGGAATTTTGTGGCCGAGCCAAAGTTCGAGGAGTTCGCCGCGCAGCGTTTCCGCAGTGAGGACGTCGAGCGCGGAGAAAGGCTCGTCCATAAAAAGCACTTCGGGCTCAACGACGAGAGCGCGCGCGACTCCGACGCGTTGCTTCATGCCGCCGGAAAGTTCCTTGGGGTATGCCGTTTCGAATCCATCGAGTCCGACCGCATCGATGATGCGGAGGGAGCGCTTACGGCGCTCGATGGGGGGCATGCCCCGGGCTTCGAGAGGAGCTTCGACGTTTTCCAGAACGGTGAGCCATGGAAAAAGCGCGAAACTTTGAAAGACGATGGAAACGTTGGGCGCTTCGTCGCCGACGGGATGGCCATGCCAGTGGACGGCGCCGCCGCTGGCGGGGGAAAGACCGGTCAACATTCGAAGCAAAGTAGATTTGCCGCAGCCGGAAGCGCCGAGCAGCGCGACGATCTGGCCGGGATAGATGGCAAGATCGGTGGCGGCGATCACCTGGATGCGGCTGCCGTCGGGCTGGGGGTAGGATTTCTCGAGCTTCCGCGCTTCGATGATGGGAGTGGGGGCGGTGTTTGCGGCGGCCATGAGCGCGTGTATTATCGCTCAACTGCGCTGTGGCCGCACACAAATGGATGAAGCGCTGACCTGCGTTTCTCGAGCGGTACCAATGGCATGAACACTCAATGACATCTTCCGGCGAACACTCAAAGAAAACAGCCACGACCGCAGGAATTCGCGAGTGGCTGCCCGCGCTGGGCGTTTCTTTTGCGACAGCGCTGCTGGTGATTTCACCATTTTTCTTTCTGGGGAATGCTTCGGGGCATGATTTCGGATTTCACGCAGCATCGTGGCTGGACGTGGCGGGGCAGTGGAAAGAAGGAGTTTTTTTCCCGCGATGGACGGAGTGGGCAAACCACGGATTTGGGGAGCCACGATTTGTTTTTTATCCGCCGCTGTCGTGGATGCTGGGTGCGGCGCTGGGCATGGTGGCGCCGTGGAATGCGGTGCCGGGAGTTTTTATTGTCGTCGCGCAGACAATTGCGGGAGTTTCTTTGTTTGCGCTGGCGCGGCGATTTCTGCCGAGAGGCGCGGCGCTTTTTGGAGCAGCTTGTTATGCGGCGAACCCGTATGCGCTGCTGATCGTTACCATGCGCAGCGATTTTGCGGAGCAACTGGCTTGCGCGCTGCTGCCGCTGGTGGTGCTGACGGCGCTGCAGCTTTGCCACGTGATAGAGAATCGGCGGCGTTTATTGCCGCGGGCTCTGGCGTTTTTCGCGGTGGCCTTCGCGGCGGTGTGGCTTTGCAACGCGCCAGCGGGAGTACTGGCGACTTACAGCGCGGCGCTACTTTTTGCATGGGCGGCGTTCGAGCAAAAATCGTTGCGTTCTGTGCTGTGGGGCGCAGGCGGACTGGCGCTGGGATTTGGATTGACGAGTTTTTATCTTTTGCCGGCGGCCTACGAGCAGCGCTGGGTAAACATCGCGCAAGCGCTTTCTTCTGGTTTGCAGCCGTCTGAGAATTTCTTGTTCACGATGATCAACGATCCGGAACATAACGTGTTCAATTGGATTGCGTCGAGCGTGGCGGTTCTGTTGATAGTGATGACGGGACTCGGGGCCATTGCGGCGCGCCGAGGAACGTCTGAGGAACGAGAAAGCGAAAACGCCAGAAAACTGTGGCGCGTGCTGCTGGTGGTTTCCGCGGCAGCGACGATCCTGATGATTCGCCCGAGTTCGCTTTTTTGGGCGTACCTTCCGAAGTTGCGGTTCGTGCAATTTCCCTGGAGATGCATGGCCATTCTTGCGGTGCCGTACGGCTGCTTCCTGGCGGCAGCGATGGCGCGCGGACGGTTGCGGTGGATCTTGGCCGTGATGGTGATTTTCGTGTCCGGTGGAACAGCGACTCTTCTCGTTCGACAAGCCTGGTGGGATTCCGAAGACATCCCGGTATTGCGAGAAGCGATTGCGAACGACCAGGGATTCGAGGGCACGGACGAATACGATCCGCTGGGCGACGATCATACCAACTTGCCGGAAAAGGCGGCGCGAGTGCAGATTCTGCCGGCCGAAGATTCTGGAAGCAGCCCGCCGAAGGCGGAGATCCGGATTGCACGTTGGAGGGCCGAAGAAAAAGACTTGCGCATCCTCTCGGCTGAGCCGGTGCGAGTGGCGCTACGGCTGCTGAATTATCCGGCGTGGCACGTGGAGGTGAATGGCAAGGCGGTGACGCCGCAGCATGCTGAATCAAGCGGGCAGATGATCCTCTCGCTCACTGCCGGGACGCAGCGCATCACGGCAAGATTTGTGCGTACTCCGGATCGGAAAGTGGGGATTGCCATTTCCTGGGCGGCGGTGCTGACATTGCTGGCGCTCCTGAACGCGGGTGGTGTGCGACTTTTGTCGGCTAGCCCTTGAGGTTGCTCGTCCGCGCATTAAAGCGTACAGCCAGGATTGGCTGTGCGCTGGTGCTACCCTCTTCGAGAACTGGACGGAGCCCTCTTCGCCGGGCGTTTGGTTAACCAAGGGCGAGAAGTCGGATTGCCGGATGTCGTCTGCCCCGAAGTCGCGTTCAGTGCGATACGAGCAACTCCGCGCCAGGCTTGTGCGGGCCCGTATAGTATTGAGGGGACC
>Ga0137397_10002668_pt1 | contig 12394 bp, 12 predicted proteins | sample czorhiz116metaG_FD_106658 | JGI IMG/M metagenome (GOLD analysis project Ga0137397, IMG submission 106658) | Vadose zone soil microbial communities from Angelo Coast Range Reserve, California, USA - czorhiz1.16 metaG | ecosystem: Environmental > Terrestrial > Soil > Vadose zone | place: USA... | reverse complement strand
TCTGCTTCACACTTCCATCTACGAACGCACCAGCTCCGACCAGGTTTTGCCGACCAGCGATCCGGACACGCCGCTTTCCTCGGCGTCGCGCTCGGCATTCACCCTCGGCATCAAGAGTGATCTCTCACATTCCTGGCGCGGACATTTTTTCAAAGCGGGGATCGACCTCGTCCGCCTGCGCGAAGGCGAAAGTTTTTTCTTCGACGGCCGCGGCGACCCGGATGTTTTTCCATCGTTCCAGGGCTGGGGCGGAGGCGGGCAGGCCAGTTTCTACGTGCAAGACCATTTTTCGCCCATTCGAAACCTGACCGTCGATCTCGGACTTCGCTACGATCACTTCGATCTTGTTGACGCGGACCAGCAAGCCAGCCCGCGCGTCGGCTTGGCGTATCACGTCACAAAAACCAAATCGGTGATTCACGCAGCCTACAACCGCTTGTTCTCACCGCCGCCTATCGAGTATTCGCTGCTCGCCAGTTTTATCGGTAACAACGCCATCAATCCAGCGCAGCGCGTCGGCAACGTGCGTCCGTACACGCAGCACTACTACGAAGTGGGCTGGTCGCAGGAAGTTGCGCCGCGCGTGAGCCTGGAACTGAATGCCTATTTGCACACCGGCCGGAACAGTTTCGAGAACCACGAAATTTCAATCTCGCGGATTTTTGCGCCCATCAATTTCGATGCTGCTCGTTCAAACGGCATAGAGTTCGTTGCGAACATGCGCCAATTGGAACGCTTCGGAATTTCCGGAAGATTGCAGTACGCGCTGTCGAAAACTTATTTTCATGGCCCGATCACCGGAGGCTTCGCCAGCAACGAGCCGCTGGTCGCAGGCGAAAAAATTATTCCCGCTTTTGATCAGACGCACACCGGGACGGCGCAAATTTTCTATCACAACCAGTGGCGCGGATTCTGGGCGGGAAGCGCGATGCGCTACGGCAGCGGCACCATCATCGAACACGGCCCGCGCCTGCCGCAGCATTTTAGCGCCGACCTCGCGACCGGAGTGACGCTGTGGAAAACTGAACCGCGCTATCTGGATCTGGAATTCGACGTCACCAACGTCAGCAACAGCATTTATCAAATCGCGAAGGAAAGCGAAGAGATTCCCATCCAGTACGCGCCGTCGCGCACGGTGGGCGGCAGCTTGAAATTTCATTTCTAGTCGCGCAAACGGACTGGCAAGCCTCCGCGCAGTGTGCGCGGAGGCCTGCCCAGTTGCGTTCAGCCACTCGTGCCAAAAACCCAGCAAAAAACGGACGTCCAACACGCGGTTAAACCTAGGACGCGCCGGGCGCGAGCCGGGTTACAGCCAGCTGGCTAGGAAAAACCTGGAGCGCACGCCAAACAGCGGGAGTGCCCTGCAAGATCAAGAGTTGGCGTCCAACTCCTTAGTTCTTCGGGGCCCAGGCGGCCGCGACCAGGTCGTGATCGAAGGCCGGGGGCACCTGCTTGAAGCAGGCGTAGCGATAGAGTGCGGCGTTGAAGACGCCCTGCACCGCGGACATGAACACCGAGAGCCTGAGAAAATAGAGAATCATCAAGACGGTGCCGATGAGCAGGCCCTTGATTCCGCCGAGAACCATCGCGGCGAACCACAGACCGATCCCCGGCAGCATGAGCACCAGCGAAACCAAACCGAGGCTGAAGCCACCGATGACTTTTTCGCCCCACGTGTCGCGGAAGAGCTTCGAGGAGCGCTTCACGGCTTGGATCGGCGAAAGGTCCTCGAAGGCCAGCACGGGGACGACGAAGTAGCAGGCCAGCGTCCAGACCACACCAATGATGCGCATGATGAGGCGGCCGATGAGGCCCATGCGCTCTTCGAGCGTGCGCAGGATGACGCCGACGGTGGCGGCCACCAGCGCCCATTGAAAAATGGTGCCCTTGCGCGCCCAGGCCAGCTCGAGGCCGTCGCGGAACGTCCAGGTGCCGCCCATCAAGCGGCTATTGGCGACGCCGACGAGCGCGACGTTGAAGAAAACGATCACAAAATAGTTGGCGACGTACAGGGAAAACATCCCCAGCAGGAAAACGGGGGACTGATTCGGATTAAAGCGTTCCCCGGCTGCCGCGGCGGAAGTCATCGCCGGCAGCAGAAGGACGGCGCCGCCGGTGGCGATGACGGCCGTGACGATCAGACAGGCAATGGCGGAAAAAACCGGAAACAGCATCAACTGCTTATCGGAACGTAGAATTGCGAAGCTCTGCTTAACAAGCTCCCAACTGCGAGAAAACTTACCCATCACACCCTCCCGAGGAAAGAGAAAAGATGGAATAGTGACCCGTAGCCAGCTTGTTGGAGAGCGAGGTTGGCTCCAATAGTACGTCGGATGCACGTCGTCGGGACAGGTGACGGTTCGGGCAAAGAAGTCACTGGTGAGCTGAGAGCCAGCGGAACGTGCGCACCCTGGAACGTTGAGGAAAGGATAGTTCCCCCCCCCCACCATTCGATGCATGAATAGCAAAACAAAGGGGATAGAGATTGGGCAATTTGTCAGTCATGGAGGAGGAAGAGGATGATTCGGGGACTCCGCCGGCCCAATCGAACGCCGAAGAAAAGAAAACAAGAAAACGCTTGCATTTGATCTAGTGATATAGTTAACTATAACACTAGTGGTTGATCCAAGGTGATTGCTTGCACCTGGATATGGGCGGGCAAACCCGGACCCGAAAATAGGAAGCTTAAGGAGAATGAAACATGAAATCTCTTCGTTATATGCTGCCTGTTGTTCTCGCGTCGCTCTCCGCCATGGCTTTCGCGCAGTCTGACGCGCAAAGGCCCGTTGCACCGACCGACGCGCAAAAGTCCTTTGATAAATTGAAAGCTCTGGCGGGCTCGTGGGAAGCCCACGTGACCACCGTCCCGCAGGAAGCCTCCATCGAAGGCCAGCTCATGCAGGTCTCGCTTCGCGTGACTTCCATGGGTAACGCGCTCCTGCATGAGATGACGGCAGCGGGAAGACCCGACGATCCGATCACCATGTTGTATCTGGACGGGGACCGCTTGCTCCTGACACATTATTGTGACGCAGGGAATCGGCCTCGCATGACGGGCAAGATATCGCCGGGCGGGAAGACGGTGGAATTCGACTTTCTCGACGTGGCCGGTAGCACGCAGTACGGACACATGCATCATGCCGCATTCACCTTCCTCGATGCGAACCACCACATTGAGGATTGGACTTTCATGGTGGGAGACAAGCCAGTCCGCGCGCATTTTGACTTGCAGCGCACAAAATGACGGGTGCGTATCTGTGGTAAGGGGCTATCAGGAAAATCAATGGACCGTGAGTGGAACGACAGTCAGCCGATCTACCGCCAGGTTCGCGACCGTGTCGTCGCGATGATACTCGACGGAGTTCTCAAGGAAGGTGATCCGCTGCCCTCGGTGCGCACTGTCGCGGCCGAATATCGGGTCAATCCGCTCACGGTCCTCAAGGGCTATCAGCAACTGGTGGACGAGGGGCTGGTCGAAACCAGACGTGGCCTCGGCATGTTCATCAATGCCGGCGCACGCAGTTTGTTGTTGCAGGGCGAACGGCAGAAGTTTCTTGGCGAAGAATGGCCCAGGGTCTACGCAACCATCGAGCGGCTCGGCCTGACACCGGAAGAACTAGATGCTGCCGCAAAACGCAAGTCGAAAACCGCCGAGTCCAAGCCCCGCAAAGAGGAGCGCTAAAGCCATGGCCTGCATAGAAGCCTCGAGTCTCCGCAAGGCCTTCGGCGCAACGGTCGCGCTTGACGGCGTCAATTTGCGCGTGGAAGAGGGCCGCATTCTCGGACTTATCGGCCCCAACGGCGCAGGCAAAACCACCGCGCTCAATGCGATTCTCGGCCTCACCCCCTATCAGGGAGAACTGAAGGTGCTTGGGCGCGATCCCTGGACCGAGCGCGATCTGCTCATGCGCGATGTCTGCTTCATTGCCGATGTCGCCGTGCTGCCGCGCTGGATAAGAGTTTCGCAGGCGCTCGACTACGTCGCTGGCGTGCATCCACGGTTTGACCGCGCAAAGGCGGAAAGTTTCCTTGCCCGGACCACCATCCGGCCCGCCAGCAAGGTGAGGGAATTGTCGAAGGGCATGGTGGCACAACTGCACCTCGCCCTGGTCATGGCCATTGACGCGAAATTGCTGGTGCTGGACGAGCCCACGCTGGGCCTGGACATCCTGTATCGCAAGCAGTTCTACGACTCCCTGCTGAATGACTACTTCGATCGCCGCCGCACCATCGTGGTGACCACCCATCAGGTGGAAGAGATCCAGAACGTGCTCACCGATGTCATGTTCATCCATCGCGGCCGCATCGTATTCGATTGCAGCATGGAACAGTTGGAGTCGCGCTATCTGGAAGTGATGGTGCATCCCGAGCAGCTCGCCGGGGCACGGGCGCTCAAGCCGATGCACGAGCGCCAGGTGTTCGGTCGCAGCATCCTGCTGTTCGATGCCGCCGATCGTCAGCAACTCGCCGTGCTTGGCGACGTGCGCACGCCCAGCATCGCCGACTTGTTCGTTGCCGTGATGGGCAATCAAGCCGGCGAGGCCCAAGGAGCGGCCCGATGAATACTCCATCGAACGCCATACCCGGGTCTCCCCTTGAATCGCAGGTAATCGCGCCGGCGGTCATCACCGCCAGTCGGCGCATGTACTGGTCGGTGCGCCGCGAATTGTGGGAGAGCCGTTCGATCTATCTGGCCCCGCTGGCCGCCGCCGCCCTATTCCTGTTCGGCTTCTCGATCAGCACGATCCATCTGCGGGACAAGATGCGTGCCGCTTTGGCGCTCGACCCGATGCGGCAGCACGCGCTGATCGAGCAGCCGTACAACCTCGCTGCGCTTCTGATCATGTTCACCACTTTTATCGTCGGGGTGTTCTACTGTCTTGACGCGCTGCACGGTGAACGTCGCGATCGCGGCATCCTGTTCTGGAAGTCGCTGCCGGTCTCAGATCTCACCACCGTGCTCTCGAAGGCGAGCATCCCGCTCGTGGTGCTCCCGCTGCTCACCCTCGCGATCACCGTTGCCGCACAGTTCATCATGCTGCTGCTGAGCAGCGTGGTTCTGCTGGGGAGCGGTCTGAGTGTCGCGACGCTATGGACACAGGTGTCACCGTTCCAGATGTCGCTGATGCTGCTTTACCACCTCGTGACCGTCCACGCGCTCTGGTATGCGCCAATCTACGGCTGGCTGCTGCTGGTCTCAGGCTGGGCGCGGCGCGCGGCATTTCTTTGGGCCGGCTTGCCACTGCTCGCGATCGGCGTCGTCGAGAAGGTGGCGTTCAACAGTTCGCATTTCGCTGCCATTCTGGGGGACCGCATGGGCGGTGGCGCGGAAGCTGTCACAGCGCCGGGTACCGTGCCGATGGATCCGATGACCCACCTCACTCCCGGGCATTTCCTGAGCAGCCCGGGGCTGTGGATCGGCTTGGCCATCGCTGCGGCATTCCTCGCCGCAGCGGTCCGGCTGCGCCGTTATCGTGAACCGATCTGATTCCTCGTGTGTGGATACCATCAAGCGGCGAACCGCCGCCCGGAGCGATCGAATGACAGAGACTGGAATGGAAGACAGTTCGACGGAAAGAACGCAACGCATTTACGCGAGAGTTGCGGGCTTTCTGTTTCTATGGCTGATCATCACCGGTCTGACCGGCACACTCATTATCTCCCATATCGTTGGGTCGGGGACGTTCGCAGAAACAGCGAAGCGCGTCGTGGCGTCGGAACGCTTGTACCGGGTCGCGCTCTCCAGTGAGCTGGTTGAGACTTTGAGCGCAGTCCTGCTGGCCTTCGCTCTCTATGTAACCCTCAAGCCCGTCAATAAACTTCTGGCTCAGATCGCCATGTATTGGAGATTGGGAGAATCATTCATCGGCGGCGTGGGAATGATCGTCGGCTTTCTGAGGCTGCATCTTTATAGTTCCCCACCGTCGATCGGGGCGCTGGGAACCGACCAGTCACAAGCCTTGGTGGACCTGACACGCAATGCCGGTTTCGCCGCGTACAACATCAGCGCGATATTCTTCAGTGTCGGCTCCATCCTCTTCTGTTACCTGTTTTTCAAATCGAGATACATCCCCAGGATCCTGTCGGCATTCGGCGTATTTGCCTCGGTGGTCGTGACGGTCATGTGTTTTGGCAGTCTGATCTTTCCCGAGCACGCAGCGACGCTGCAATACGGTTGGGCGCCGATGGCCATCGCCGAAGTTACAACCGGCTTCTGGCTGATGTTGTTTGCGGTAAAGACCCCAGCCGTTAGGGATCAGCAATCCGCCAGACCGGCGGCTATCCGCGGTTAGCAGCGGTTTCGCCGTGACCATGTCGGGAGATTGTGTGCCGCACCGCCCGCCGTTTCAGCCACTTGAATCTCTACAATATTTGCAGCCGCCGTTCGTCTACAGGAGTGGATGGATGAGCTGTCGAGTAGCACCTCGATGACCGAGCGAGACCGTCAAATCTCGGAAATCATCGTGGAAGAACGATCCCGGTTGCGCAATTTCATCCGCCGGCGTGTGCGCGATCCCTCCGACGCCGAGGACCTCGTGCAGGAGGTCTTCTACGAACTGGTGGAAGCCAATCGCCTGCTGATGCCGATCGAGCACGTGACCGGCTGGCTTTTTCGCGTCGCGCGCAATCGCATCACGGATCTTTTCCGCAAGAAGAAACCAGAGACCTTCAGCGACGCAGCGGTCCTGGACGAAGATGGCGAGGTGCTGCAGATCGAGGACCTTTGGCCATCGCCCGAGGCCGGACCGGAGGCACTCTACGCCCGCAACGTGCTTCTCGACGAACTCGAGCTGGCGATCGACGAGTTGCCCGAGGAGCAGCGCGCGGTGTTTGTGGCGCACGAGCTGGAAGGGCGCAGCTTCAAGGAGATCGCCGCCCAGACCGGCGTGGGCGTGAATACGCTGCTTTCACGCAAACGCTATGCGGTGCTGCAGCTGCGCGAGCGATTGCAAAGCATTTACGACGAATTTAGGAAAGCGTGAGGGACGGAACATGGCTAAGAGATGGAAGAGATTGATTTTCATTGCCCCGCTGGCGATTCTGGCGATGCTGCTCTTCATCGCCATCGGCGGGGAAGTAGTGCAGCACCTGTGGAATTGGCTGCTGCCGCTGCTCTTCGGCTGGCGCCAGATCACCTTCTGGCAAGCGCTGGGACTTCTGGCGCTGTGCCGGATCCTCTTCGGCGGATTTGGATTTCACGGTTCCAGTCGCTCCAATGTCCGCCGTCGCATGGAAGAGCGCTCTGAGCATAGGACCCCTGAAGAGCGGGAACGATTCCGGCAACGTATGCGCGAACGGTTCGGCTTCGGCCCATCGACGGGCGAGAGCAAGGAGCAATGAAGCCGTCGCGCTTCCGACGGAAGCGGTCTTGAAGAGCACGTTATGAAAGCGATTCTACACACGCAATACGGACCACCGGAGGTCCTGCACTTCACCGACGTATCCATACCTACCCCTAAGGACGATGAGGTCTTGATAAAGCTCTACGCGGCATCGGTAAATCCACTGGACTTGTTCTCCATGAGAGGCGCGCCGATGATCCGCCTGATCCCGGGGCTGCGCACACCAAAACACCAGATCCTCGGCTGTGATATCGCCGGGCGAGTGGAAGCGGTGGGCAGACAGGTAAAGCAGTTTCAGCCAGGCGACGAGGTGTTCGGGGTAACAGGTTTCGCTGGGGGCGGGTTTGCCGAGTATGCGTGCGCTATTGAAAATAAATTGGCACGGAAGCCGGCCAACAGTTCGTTTGAGGACGCAGCAGCCGTACCAATCGCGGCGATCACTGCCCTTCAGGGTCTTCGTGACCGGGGACGGATCCAGCGAGGCCACAAGGTTCTGATTGATGGCGCGTCTGGTGGTGTGGGTACATTTGTGGTCCAGATCGCCAAATCGTTCGGGGCCGAAGTCACTGCCGTGTGCAGCACGAGGAATGTGGACGCGGCGCGAGCGATTGGCGCAGACCACGTCATTGATTACACGCGAGAAGATTTCACGCAGAGCGGGCAGCGTTACGACCTGATCATGGGTGCGAATGCCTATCATTCGATTTTCGATTACCGGCGGGCGCTGAGTCAGGACGGAATTTATGTCTTGGTCGGAGGTGGTTTGGTTCGAATTCTCCAAGGTATGTTACTCGGACCTTTACTATCACTGATCGGAAGCAAGAAGATGTGTTTCTTTATAGCGAAGATAAACCAGAAAGATCTAGTTTTCTTGAAGGATCTCCTTGAAACCGGAAAAGTTGTACCGGTCATCGATAGACGTTACCCGTTAAGCGGCGTGGCTGAAGCTCTCTGTTATCTTGAAGAAGGACATGCGCAGGGGAAAGTTGTCATAAGCGTTGAACATTCCTGAAGATAAGGTTTGACGCAGGTCCCGTAAGAAAGGGCGCAAACGTCACCACCAGAAGCCCAAGAAGAATTCTGTTCTAAGCTGGATGGGTGCGGTTGGGATTTTGGCTGTCGGTTCGGAGAAAAAACATGAGAAAAAGTCTCCTATCTATCGTGATCCTGCTGTTCCTTGCCGGCTTAACGGGGGCGCAGCAGAGCAGCATGAGCGACGAAGGCGGGCGCGTGATGGCGCTTGAAACTGCCTGGAATCACGCGCTGGAAGTAAAAGACACCAAGGCGCTGGACATGCTGCTGGCAAATACGTTTGTATCCATCGACATCGACGGAAGCATTTCCTCGAAGAGCGAATTTCTGGCGAGTATCAAGTCGCCAGACTACCAGCCGTCGCAAGCCGTCACCGAGCAAAGCAATATCCAAGTGTACGGGGACGTCGCCGTGGTCGTCGGTGTGTTCCGAATCAAAGGGACGGAGAAAGGCAAGCCCTACGTTCACCGCGAGCGATTTCTCGATACCTGGATAAAGCTCCATGGAGCGTGGAAGTGTGTGGCTACGACGAGCACGCTGATCACTGCGAAATAGGAAGGCGCCTGAAATGGCAATTGGCGGATGGGAAGCGGCGCCGGGAATCGAGAGACAAAGTCAAAATCCCCGCACGCAAAAACAGCGTATGAGCCAGCCCTCAAAGGTATTCCCGGCAGACCGGGCGGCTGGAGAGGAGAATACGCTGGAATGAGATTTGGGGATGCGATACGCTCCGCCGCATGTACAAGCGGCTCCTGATCTTCGGGGTCACTGGGGTATTCTTCGTTTTGGGGCTTAACTATCTGTTGGTTTACTCGTTGAAGGAGACGGTGACGCGCGAGCGCGAGCGGCAGGACCAGGTCTACTGGAGCACCTTCAACGCCATCCAACACTTCGGAGCGCAGCCGGAAAAGGATTCCGAGCAAAAAGCAAAAGCCGCCCTGAACGAAGCGCGTGCGCGGGGTCTGAGCAAGACCCGCCAGGACCTTCTTCAAAACTACTTTCAGGACCTCGAGCGTTGCTACGCCGGCGACCGCGACTCCTGCAAAAAAGCCAACGGCGATATGAACGAGGCCATCCGGGCGCCTCGCTGAAGCCGGCAAGAATCGAAAGAGCAGCATGCGGCATCCGCCCGTACTGCAAAAACACTAGAGGCACTTTGGAGCGCGACCCTAAGACCGTGCCACCTGGTCATTCGCAGAAGAAGTCAGCGGAGGACGTAGGAGTCGAACCAGGCAACCGTGCGGCGGGTGCGGTCGCGCTGGTCGGCGGGCTTGGCAAAGTGGTGGCCTTCGTGTTCGTAGACGACGAGCTTGGTTTCAACGCCGAGAGTTTTCAGTGCGTGCCAGAATTCGTAGGATTGCGGGGTGGGACATTCGCCGTCGCTATCGCCGACGATGACGAGCGTGGGAGTTTTCACGTTCTTGATAAAGGTCATGGGTGAGCTTTTGGCGTAGATCTCGGGGTCGTCATAGACGGACTTGCCGAAAAACGGAATCATCCACTGATCGATTTTGTTTTGCCCGTAGTAGCTCTGAAAGTTGGCGAGGCCTGCGCCGGCCATCGCGGCCTTGAAGCGGTTGGTTTGCGTGACGCCCCACATGGTCATGAAGCCGCCGTAGCTCCAGCCGGTGAGGCCCAGGCGATGGGGATCGACGGGAGCAGCGCGGAGGGCTTCCTCCACGCCGGCGAGGATGTCGCGAAAATCGCCGTAGCCGAAATCGCGCACGTTGGCGCGCGTGAAAGCTTCGCCCTGGCCAAAACTGCCGCGCGGGTTGGGTCGGAAAACAAAATAGCCCGTACCCGAAAGGGCGATCGCAAAGTCTCCCGCATCCGGCCAGACCGATTGGAACGCGGCACCCGGGCCGCCGTGGACTTCCACGATCATGGGATATTTTTTTGCGGGATCGAAGTTGCGCGGATAGATGAGCCAGCCCTGAATGTCGAAGCCTTCGTTTCTCCAGTGGATGCTCTTGGCTTCGCCCCACGCCGGTTTCACGGCGGTGTTGCGCTGGGTGACTTGCCGCCAATAGCCGATGGGGCCGGCCCAGATTTCAGGCGGATCACTGAGCGAGCTGCGGATGATGGCGGAGGTTTTTCCGTCGCGGGCGAGAGAAACGTTGGTGCCCCACCGGCCGGCGGAAACTTGTTCCTGGCCGCGCCAGAGGGAATCGATGCGACCGTTGGCGGGGTCGACGGTCGCGACGGCGGCGTCGCCTTCGACAGATTCGCCGAAGACGATTTTTGCTTCCGATGTCCAAGCGAGCCAGTTTGCGGTGGCTTTCATTTCGGGCGTGACGCTCGTGGCTTCGCCGCCCGTTGGGGCAATGGTATAAATGTCGCCGCCGACGGATGGTTCATCGCTCATGAGGCCGGCTATAAAGGCGATTTTCTTGCCGTCCGGGGACCACGCAGGACTCGCGATTTGCAGCGGCGGTTTGTGGATGGACTTCATGAGGCCGAGAACACCGGCGTCGAGAGTGTAGAGCTGGGCGATGTACCAGTTGTTGTCGCCATTGCCGTTGGCGGCGATGACGGCGAAGCGCGCGCTATCCGGCGACCAGTCGTATTCGTAGACGTACATGTCCGCGGGAGAAATTTGCCGGAATTCCCCGGAGGTGACGTCGACGAGGGCCAGGCGTTGTTCGAAAAAGGCATCCTTGATTTCGCCGGTCTCGGGCGTTTCCGCAACGAGCGGGCCTGCGGCGCGGGTGGCGTTTTCGGTGAAGAGCAAGGCGAGGGTCTTGCCATCGGGCGACCAGCGAGGCGTGGCGAGAAGACCTTTCACGTTGGTGAGTTTCCTGGCGGGGCCGCCGGGGAGGCTGAGCACGTACAACTGGAGCTGGCCTGGTTTGACGGCGTCGGAGAGAAAAGCAAGCTCCTTGCTGTCTGGTGACCAATCGAGACTTCCCTCGGCGCGAGCAAGATTGCGGGCAGCAGCGGTGATGCGTTTCGGGGCGGCGCTCGTTTCCCGGTCCGTGATGTAAATCGCGGCGTTGCCATTGGGCGCGCTGTCTTTGCCGACGAGCGTTTCGACCCAGGCGATTTTCTTGCCGTCGGGCGAAATCGCGGCTTGTTCGAAGCGACGCGTGGCGAAGAGGGTGTTCATTACTTCATCTACGGGCGTCGCGGATGCCGCGGCGGCCTGCTTTTTGGGGGGCTTCTCTTGCGCGGCTAGATCAACCGAGCCAGCGACGGAAAGACTGAGGGTGACGGCAACAAACCACTTCGAAAATCGCATACGTAACCGGCCTTTCGAAACAAAATTGTCCGTGGCAACGATAAACTGACGCGCGGGCACCTGCAAGGGGTACTGCGGTGAAACCCGGTTGTTGCTACGGAAGTTCGCGCGTAGAATTCGCGCAGCCTGGAACTTGGAGGACCTGATGCTGGACCGCCGGGGTTTCTTGTCGTCGTTTGCTGGTCTCGCTGGAACGGCTGGCGCGTTGAGCCTGGCGCGCGATTGGCCGGCGCTGCTCGAACAGGAAGCGCCGAAGCTGCCGGACAGCGCACTCTACAGTTCGGATGAAGAGGCGTACTGGGGCGAGCTGCGCAAACAATTTCTGATCCCGCCAGATGAGGTCTATCTGAACAACGGGACGGTGGGCTCCTCTCCGATGCCGGTGCTGCGCGCCATTTTCGATGGTTACAACGAAACGGAAAAAATGGCGCAGAGCAATCCGGAGGACTATCCGATCTGGGGTTATGCGTCGTGGAATGAGTTTCGCGATCCTGTGGCGGCGTTCGTAGGTTCGCACCGCGATGAGTTTGCGTTGCTGCGAAACGCAACGGAGGCCAACAGCTACATCGCCAACGGGCTGGATATGAAGCCCGGCGACGAAGTCTTGATGACCGATCAGGAGCATCCGGGCGGCGAGCATCCGTGGAATTTGAAGGCCAAGCGGTACGGGATCGTGGTGAAGAAAGTAACGCTGCCGAAGCCGGTGCCGAACGCGGCGGCGGTGCTGAACCTTTTCAATGATGCCATCACGCCGCGAACGCGGGTGATGTTCTTCAGCCAC
>Ga0137397_10002667_pt1 | contig 12394 bp, 16 predicted proteins | sample czorhiz116metaG_FD_106658 | JGI IMG/M metagenome (GOLD analysis project Ga0137397, IMG submission 106658) | Vadose zone soil microbial communities from Angelo Coast Range Reserve, California, USA - czorhiz1.16 metaG | ecosystem: Environmental > Terrestrial > Soil > Vadose zone | place: USA... | reverse complement strand
CTTACCCCCATTTTTGCTTATTTTCTACTTACCCCCAGTATAAGTTGTAGTAAGAAGGGAAGTAAGATGAAATTATTTTTTCTGATGACTTTGGCAGTTTGTCCTGTGTTCCAACCTCTTGTGTTCTATGGTTACTGGCCAATGGATGTATAATACAATACTTTCCATCATGGTAATTAAGTCCTTCTCCCTCCAGAGCACTCACACATTCCCGTGCTCCTTTTTTCTCTGACATTGCTTGGCTTTATTGCACTTGCCTCTGTCACATTGTTGCCTGCACCTCCCTGTTGGATGTGCAATCTGTCACAGACATGGTCAGCCTAGAAGAGGGGGCCAATGAATTGATAAGATGTGCAATCCAGTTTGATACCCTAAGGCTAGATAGCTCAGTGGTAGAGCACCTGGCATGTATTCAGGGAGCCTGGGTTCAATCCCCAGTCTGGCCATTATTTAGCAGTTGCTGTTTTAACACTCCCCACTTCTACAATCATGTCCTCAGGAGACTACATTTCTGAGGCCTGCATGCAAGTTCAGTTGATGAGCCAGCTGCTGCCATGACCAAGAAATCCAGCCCTCTGCCAAGGCTGCCAAGGGTTTCTATACCAGAAATGACTTTTCAATACCTCTGCACCTTTTTGGAACATTATATACAACCCACCGACGAAGATGACCATATCCTACTTTTCCTGGATACCTTTTGGTTTACTGTCCACGGTGCTCTCTCGGAGGACAAAATACTGAGCCCATGCCTTGCTAACCAAGCTCAATTTCGAGCAAATGTTGATAAAATAGGCAAGGCATCATTCATCAAGTTTTTGAGAGATATGACAAGCAGGAAATCTTGGCAGGACTTGATTGAAAACGGTACGTCATTCCTTGCGTCTGATCTCAAGCACCCTAATCGTGCCCTGTTTCCAGAGGTGTTTCTAAGGCCACCAAAACCAGAGTGGGGCTCGTCACCGGCCTCGAATAATGGTGCGCAATAATCTTGCGGCCACTGTACGTTTCGTTGATTATTTTCGATCACAGCTGCTGTAGGCGCGTGGGCCACCACTTTCAAAGGCGAAGCTCCGAATGTACTTATTAAGACCATCGCGAATTACCTCGACAAGCGGAGAAAGGCTCATTCGATGCAAACATGCATTGTAAATTCCTCTGGGACAGGGAAGTCCCGTATTGTGCATGAAGCAGCGAGGAAAATTATCACCGTGCCGATGTGTTTGCGTACATGTGGAACACAAAGTTTCATGTTCTGCGCCTCTTCATCTTTGACGTGCTTATAACATGATCCTTCAGGATGCCCTCCTCCTGATACTATTCTTCGTGATTGGTTTGAGACGCAGCCACTCGCCAAACCATACGAGCAAACCGAAGTCGCGGAGATGCTATGTATTTTTATTTGCTCTTTATTAACCGTCCTTCTCGGTCGTCTCGAGGATATTGAGTCGAAGGAACACCTTGAGGAGGACAAGTCGGGGAAAAGGAGTGAGTACCCTGTAATTCCTTCTCAAACTACTGACTACGAGCCAACGTCTTTGCAGGTATCCTGAGGTTACCCCCATCGTATGATCTGCGAAATCTTTCCTTATATGAAGACCTTGTGAAAAAGCGCCAAGAGGTGTTGGCGTCCAAATTCTGTGACTTAATGACAATAAACATGACATTGAAATCTCATAATGGTTACCGGGTCGGTTTTTACAACGATGTGATATTTAAGGTAAATTTCCGTGTACTTCACCGTTTTTCTGAAGATGATAGATCTTTCTAGTTGGAGGGACGGCCCAGCGGAGCATCCCAAGGATCAAACATAAACCAATACTTTTCCGAAGACTGCAAGAAGATCAAAACCGCCGCGGAAAGCCTTTGTCGGTTCATAGATCCGCATGGCGTGTTGGACTCGAACGAAGGGTCACGATGGCCCCTATTCATCCTCGCTTTTGACGAGTCCCATATACTCACAGAATTTCCGGAACACTGCAGCTGGACCTTGTTCTCCGTGTTGCGTCGTACGCTGCAAGAGATCGGCGAAAGACCCATATTCTCTCTGTTTCTTTCGACAGCGGGAAGCCTTCTTCAAATTTCTCTTGAGATAAAATCCGACCCTTCCAGACGTGTCTCAGAACACGACCTTCGTCCCCTGGGTCCCATCACGGAAATTAGCTGGGACGACATTGCGTACCCTGCAAGGGAATACACCGTTTCATTAAGTGAAGTGGTAACAACCGATTGGATATCTCATCTCGGCCGCCCATTGTGCGTCCATTTCACGTACTCCTTCTGACAGTAGCTTATTTCCCACCTCGAGTAGGTTTGGTGTCTATTATGACCAACTGCGGAACGCGGACTCGGACTCGGATGAACTTCTTTGATTTGCGAAACAGAAAATATTGGACGGCAAGGTAGAGCTTGAGCAGGGAGACAGCTCAGGTTCTCTTGCATGCCTTTCCGTGCGGTTCGCTCTGGAGTTCGACACGGACCCGAAATTCCGTGAGGTCGCTTGTAAACAAGTCGAGCAACATATGCGACTGTGCCTCGCCGCGACGACGGGATGCGAAACGTTGGTCACCTTTTCTGGATCGGAACCCCTGCTAGCTGAGGCGGCGTCGCAACTTATGCACGACAGTAAGGCGAGGCCGGTGCGCCACCTAGCCAACCATTCGGACTTGAATTGTGTCGACCGTGGGGCGCGTGGTGAACTCGTGGCGGCGCTGATCCTTATGCAGGCACGTGACAGGGCAACACTGCCGCCACTGGCAAGGCAAGGGACGAGTCAGAGATGGGTGTCCGTCGACAGCTTCATGCGGGCTCTACTTCCAGCAAATAAATATCTAGCCCTTCGAAAATCACGGCCGACATCTTGGCGCGCAGGAGAGGTCGCGTCATTCTCGAGGATTATGCGATGTGGTTCAACCACGTCATCAGGATCCAAAACGCCAGTTTGATCGGCGCCGAGCATCTCTGGTCGTTCATCACGCGTGGCGCGATGGTAGTATGCGTGCACAATCATGTAGGTGTCGACATCATCATACCTCTTTGTCTCAAGACAGGAAGTCTTTCGCGCAAGACCATATCCGCAATACTTATCCAGGTCAAGAACGCGAGCAAGTATGGGAAAAAAGTTGACACCAAGCTGTTCGACGCCTTATGCCCATTCCGAGTGGGCCTATTCGATGACAACGATGAAGATTCAACCCCGAGGCCCGTCATTCGGATGGTTTTTGCCCTCGCTTCCAAAGAATCTGATATAGACTTCCCGAAGGTGGACGAGTCTTGTAACGAATTCACTGCTTTCGACATTTGGTGTGCGGGACTGTCGTGTTTCCCAGTCGTTGGTAAAGACGACTTGGCGTCATACCAAATTCTGCTGGAACGGTCGCTTCGGCCACACGACGCATTCGACTTGGGGGAGTTGGTAAAGGATCAGTATCTGGACGATGAGACGAGGCAGGTTAGAGGACTTCGGAGGCGGAGGATAGCCGCGTTGACCATGGATCATGACGAGCACCGCATGCTTCACCTCTAGTAGCTATTGATTGGCCGAAACTAATGTACTCGTTACGGCTGTTGGTGCATGGATTTGGCTTCAACGGTATTCGTGTTTGTATGAGCATCGTCATAGCCTCGCATCACACGTCCAGTGCTCAACTGCGCATCCACTTCAAGTTGTGGACGTCCAGGTGAGTAAATTCAGCCTGGGCAGCAAGTTAATTCCCTCCGGTACTTCTCCCAAGGAAACTACTGTAGTTGCGCTTTTCATTTGTATACGTACGGAATGTCGAATCGATCTATGGTACTATGGTACTATGTTGCTGTGCATGTACTCCCATCTTCCCCTTTCAAGCAAGTTGATCTTATAAACTGAAGGTATAAATCAAGCAAAAGGCGAAAAATGAAGGGAAAGCTCAATCACGGCGCATCGCCACGTCCAATCGCGGCCTCGGACGTGCGGTCTCGCACGCCCTTCAAGAATCTAACCAAATCCGTCCCGCCCGTCCCACGCAGCATGCCCGTCGGCATCGACGTCGACGTTGGCCCAGTCTCCATCGCTATCCCCATCCCCATTTGGCCTTGACCCCCGCACGCCTCGGAGGCAGGTCCAGCCTTGAAATGAGCGATGGGAGCATGGGCATGAGGCGGTCCACGACGCGACGGGCCGACGATGTACATGGCCACTATGCGCAGATGGGCATCGCGGAAGCGGCGGAGCGCATCCACGGCGGCGTTGTACGCTTCCGTAAGTGCCGCCTCGCCCATCCGCGCGACCTCTGCACGTAGCGGACGCGGGGCCTCCCCGAGGTGTCGCAGGAAGTTGCGGTGGTGACGAGGCATGTAAGCGCGCATGCGCGTTAAAAAGGGAGCCTTGGGCGGGACATGGGCTATCGAAGATGCCGTCTCGGGGGCGGAGGAGGATGGCCCAAAGTTGGGTGCAGAGGGAGATGTGGGAGATGAGGAGGAAGCCGGGCTGGGGGTGTGGTTGACGCCGAGGAAGGCGTCGAGGGAGTGGACCAGCGAACTCTGCGCGGCGCTTGGGCCGGAGAGCTCGGGAGGGAGGGCGAGCTCGGGGTGCGCGTCGAGGCCTTCGAAGGTCCACTTGTGGGAGCCTGAGTCAGCACCATTGAACCAGGGACCGATCTCGTGGTAAAACGTTTCGGGTTCGCAGCCGTCGCGCACGGCGAGCAGAAGCCGCGCGAGGTCGTCGATGACGCGGACGAGGCTGTGGAGATAGCGCGTGATGCGGCGGGCGGCGAGGTCGTCGCCGACGAAGAGTTCGTCCATGGTCGCGCGCATGATCTCGAGCGCGTCAACGCCGCGTAACTCAATTCGCGCACTGGCAAGGTAGAACTCTTCCTCGTCGCGCTTGCCCGTGAACAGGGTGAGACAGCGCAAATTGTCGAGGGCTGGCGTCGGTTCCGCCGACGGTACTTTGAGTGCCCAGTTGTAGAGCACGTCATCCGAGTAGGTCATCACGGGGGGAAGTTGCAGCTGTATGCAGACCTCCAGAAGAGGCACTGTGATGGGCGGAGGGATCCGAATCTCCGCGTCCGGGGGCAAGGAGTGGATATAGAAGTGCATATTCCAGACCAGTACGTGGTGCGCACGTCGTAGCAGCAACTCGGATTGGAACAGCTCAGCTGTGGGCAACGTGGGTAACTAGGATATGCAATGCATGAGTCACCAAGTGTCGCTTGAAGGGGATACAAACTGTAACCGACCTGTGAGACTCGACCTCGCCACAATTCCGACCGAGCTTTCTCCTCTTCTGTGATGCCAACTTTGCTTCCTAATTGCAATCGGTACAGTTGTGCGTCATCGAGTAACTGTTCCCAGGGTTCCCACTGCGCACGAAGTCTGACCAAGGGAGGGTCAGGTGGCATGAATCCTGTGCGGGTATCGACATCGAAGTCGTGCGCGGCAAGAGTTGTAGTGTCGACGACGCCTGCAGGCGGTCCTACCAGGACATCCGGACGCGGTAGGGAGAGGAAATGGTTAGGGGAAAGGAGAGCCATTGGGGCGAATGCAGTATGCGAAATGATGTAGCGCTTAATCGATATGTATATGGGAAGTTTGGAAGAAAAATAGACGTCGGTACGAGGATATAGCAAGAGCTATCCGGGGAGGGTAAGAAGGAGAAATGACGAACAGAAGACGAAGAGAAAGGAAATCGGCGAACTGGCCTGCACTGCAAAAGCGACAAGTTACCGTTTAGCCCAATCTTCTCTTATCACTAATCACGGCCCGCGTGTTCCGACCGGTGATTACTAAAGGTCCGGACCGTCTTCGGCCGAAATCGGTATCGGCCGGGCGACTTTGCAAGTCGTCGCCTCGCTGATTTCCAACGCGGCGGCACGGCTCTACGTGCATCCAACACGGCTTTGAAATGCCTCGGCGCGGCTTCGAATTGGACTTTGGTTGTGGCAGACAGAACCAGAACGTTCCCGGTCCAGGTCAGATGAAAATGGGGCGAGCTGAAGTGCCCAGTCGTCATTACAGTCAACGGCCACCTGCGTCAGATCAGTTAGATCTGGGAGTCGACTATGAAGGGGGCGCCACCCTTTTAACGTGCGACCAAATGCTGAAAGTAGCACGCTTAAAGTTACTCGGATATAAGGCCCCCCCGCCCTCCGTGTCGAATAATAAGGTCCCAGATCGCTCGGCAGGATCCGATCTGCTTGTCATTTCGAAAGCAGCCCAAGACAGCGGGTGTGGGACGTTGCTCGACAGCGACAGCGTTGCGATGGAGACGGGTCAACAGCTGGGTGGAAACACAATAAATGCGGGTAGGACTGGGTGCATGTAATTCAGGGTGGTGAGAGATAGAGCTGTCGGAGCCGTTAGAGGTGGTTGGATGTTATTGTGTTTGGGTGTAAGGATATTCCAGAGGGAGGAGATGGATAATAAGATGGTGGTGGAAGAGGGATATGAGCATTGCGAGGGTGGCAGACCGCTTAATTGTCTTTCACTCGCGCGGGCGCTTCGTCACTTCCGTTCTCGGCATCGAAGCCCGCTGTATTCCCCGTCCTTTTTGTCTTTGCCTCGGCTCACGCGCATACATCCCTCTCCTCCATGTTATTGTCTGCTCACACATGGGAACACACGTCCTCCTTGCTCGTCGGCGTCTACCCGAAAACAAAAAAGAACAAAAGTGCGAAGCGGCCCATGATTCATCTCGAGCCCAAATCTTTTTTGCGTCCTTCATTCTTTTTGTTGTTGGCGAACCCACCGGCAGCGGAGGACAGAATCTGGCTTTACCCCTTTACCTGCGATCGAACACGTATAAAACTCTCCGCGCTATGGCCCAAGACGAGTCATCGAAACCTCGAGTCATTGCCTCCCAGCAGCCTCTCCAACACCCAACACCACTACTCCCTTTTCAGAATAATTTGATTGCGATATGCCCTACTACGGAACCCCCGCCGCCGCCAACTACTATTCCCCTCCGAGTCACACCCCCCACCGACAAAGAGGCGTCCGCGTATGCGACACATGTGGGTCTGTTGAACAACCCACGGTCAAGTCGTTCCGCCTATGTGGAGGTTGTGTACGTCACCATTTGCCTTTTTCTTTTGCGTCAGCTAAACGAGTCCCCCTGACGTCATACAGATGATCACAAACTACTGCGTGAGCATCCCTCCCCTCGTCCCCTTAACATCGGGACCGACAGCTGATGTATAATAATAGTCACCTGAATGCCAGAAGAAGCATTGGCCGTCGCACAAAGCCCTCTGCCAACACACCGTCGCGCAAGTGGCCGCGACAAAGCAGCAGCCCATGAGCGCCGACTACCCGGACGAAAGCATCGCAAAGCTCCTCCGCCGCTTCACCTCCCAACACGCCACCCTCCTCGGCTGGGCCGGCTTCCAGGCCCTCCAGCTCAAACGCGTGCCCTCCAATGTGCGCCAATCGGCACTCCTCATCGAAGTTACCCCGCGTCCATCAAGTGACCCCCAACGGCAGTGCGTCTTTTCTCTTTCTCTCTTTCCGAGAGCCTCTCGCTCATCGCTCCACCCTCGTCTGGCAGATTCGTTGTCAAGGGCACACACATCGTACCACGCACATACGTCACCTCGCGCGACCCACTCGTGGCGGCAGACATCCAGCGCCGCGAGGAACGTTGCAGACGCGCAGGTGGCATCGGCACCGCCGTCGTGCTGATCCAGTGCGGCGCGGTGAGCCAGGTTATGCCGGTCGAGGTCGATGCGCCCGCGAAAATCTCGTGGGACGAGCGGAACGACTGGGCCGAGGTCCTTGCGCGCTTTGTCGACTCGGGCCGGGCGGACTTTAAGCCGATCTCGACGACTGCAAGAGGGTGAGCCCGTCATTTTCCAAACCAGGTTGAGGAACCGACTTGTGCTGACACAGGTTTTCCACGCAGGGTATACTATGGTTGATCGGCTGCACGCGGTGCTGCGATCTCATCTGAGACTTGGAATATAGAAGTACCTGCGCTCTTATTACCGGCTGGATTTCGGTTTCAAGGCGCCCAGCTTCATCTTTCCTCAACTCAACATCACCTAATAATTGATGGCCCTGACCCTCGACTTGCGATACATTTCCCCTACCTCGTTTAATGTGGGATGATCCCGTGCACTCACCCACACATGCATAACTTTTCCCCATCGCCTCTTATTCTGTTTACGATATGCCGCGCACTGTAAAATTACGCATTTTGTATCACGAGCTGTATTTCCATACTTGCTAATTCGTGTTTTCGTTACAATAGGGGAAGGTATACAGCCCTCGCATTTTTTTAACACGACCTTGTGTTGTTGCGTGCACGAGTGTGATGAGAAGGAAATGGTCATAGAACCAGTAGCAAAGCCATACATAGCAAGAGAGCAAAAACATTCAGTTCCAGGAACCACGGAAAGACAGAGATCAGCGACGTCTGGAAGCATTTGCAGGCGCACACAGAGGCCCGCGTTCCAATTCGAGATGTTCCGGCGTATCGTACTCAATCCCGAGATCCTCGGCAAGTTGGGCCGCGTCAGGCGGGGGCAACGGGTCAGACACGAGCGCCCAGAAGCTTTTTTTTGTCCATTTAGGAAAATCGAAATCGTCAGTGGCGCATTGGAAGCCGGTTCGCTCCCGTCATAGGGGAGAAACGGAGGATGCGCGTACTTGTAGAACACCTTTCTCCGCCGGACCCATTCGGCGCGCCACTTTACCCACTCGGCGTCGAGCACGTCGAGCTCGGTGGTTGAGACGAGGGGCGTACCCGCACGCAGAGGTTCGAGGTGTTCGCGAAGTTTCGCGACCTGTTTAATGACGGTAGGCGTGGATTGGATTGCAGTGGGGGTAGTGGCCGTGAGGCACGTAGTAGCTAGGGCAGCGGACGCGCACCTTGGACTCGACTTCGTCAATCTGCGTTGCGAGCTCCGCGTCGGTAGGAGTGTTCTTGATTCGTGCGAGTTCTGTGACATGAGAAGTAAACGCGGTCGTCCGTTTCCGGTCAGCATATATATGTGCAGTCGGCGTCGCGGTGCCCCTCGTCGTTTCCAGCAGAGGCGCAGGGCAAGGGAAGGTGGAAGGGCACACGAGCACGCACACACACCTGCAGAGGCGGCCTTTATTTCTGTAGCCAGCGTCTTGTTGCGCTCGGCGAGGGCCTCTGTCTCCTCCGCGAGAGCTTTGACCTTGTGTTCGGAAAGCGCATCGATGTTATCTTGGTTCGCGACGAAGAACGTGGTTTTCCCTGGGCGTATTTCGCGCATATATGCAGGTGGGGAAAAGGCTAGAGGGTAAAAAGAAAAGGAAGTATATACGTACCGTATGTCTTTTGCGTGACTTCGCCCTTTTCGGCGAGCGCGACGAGGACCTTCTGCGTGGCTGTTTTAGGGACGGCGCCCTTGAGGTTTGCTGAGACGTCGACGGCGCCGTATGGACGGTTTATCTGACAGGCCGTCGAGAACTGAAGCTGTAAAGGAACTTGCGAATTTGCTCACCCTCTTGATATAATCGAGGACCTTATTCTCAGCTTTGGACGGAACGTAAGAGGCAATCCACGGTGTCAAGTAGCATGGCGCGCACCATCTTGTCCTTTGAGAACTTTGACGTCCGATTTCGCCTTGGATGCCATTGTTGATTTGAGCGAGTCGGGTGGAGGACAAGCGGAGAGGAATCACATGATAGGTCCGTAATTTCGGAGCATTCGAGCGCTTGTGCTCGCCACGGACGGCTCTTACACTTTTATTTCTCGTTTATACTTGCACACTGTATACTCGCGAGGGGAGACATCGACGACCCCACTGCGTATGTGCATTGAACTCGAATGAGCTCTGATGCATCAAAGATTAGAACCGCGGACCAAGTGATTCGCTCCGGCATCGCTGGCGGTGTTGCTGGATGTGTCGTATGTCACTCACCGCTTTGTCCCGCCCTTTCCGCGGGTCTCGCTGACGTGTAGCATACACATCCGCCTTTCTCAGGCAAAGACGGTCGTTGCGCCGCTTGACCGTGTAAAGATCCTCTTCCAAGCCTCGAATCCTGAATTCCAGAAATATGCGGGTGCGTCCTGCGGCCTTCGTCGTCTCCCCACGTTTCAGCCGCGCTCGGCCCAGCGGCTGCTGTGCTGACACCTCGCTTGTCAGGTACATGGAGTGGGGCCTTCCGCGCTGGAACGCAAATATACAAAGAATCCGGGGTCCCTGGGCTCTTTCAAGGCCACTCGGCGACGCTCTTGCGTATATTCCCTTATGCAGCGATCAAATTCATGGCGTACGATCAGGTGCATGATGTACGCCTCGCTTCCTCCTCGCTTTCCGACCTGCTCGCTCACTCGGCTCTCGACTCAGTTGTTTATGCCGACCCGTGCACAAGAAACGAACTTGCGTCGATTCTCCGCAGGAGCTATATCGGGTATGTATTGCGATGCGCTCCTTTTGTGGCTGTTCATCTCTTTCTCCGCAAGGTGCTATTTCCGTCTTTTTCACGTATCCTCTCGAGCTGCTGCGCGTGCGCATGGCATTCGATACCATACACAGCTCCTCGTCCGGGAACCCCGTCCGTCCGTCCTGCCTGCGCACAGCCCACCTCATCTACGCCGAGGGATCACCAAAGCCATCCGCGGCGCCGATAACGCGCGAGCTCTTCCCCACCTTTGCGCTCCTCAAATTTTATCGCGGCTTCTCAGTCAGCCTCACGGGCATCGTCCCATACGCCGGCACCGCGTTCCTCACGTGGGGATACCTGCGCTCCGTCTTCATTCCTGTGGCGCCAGACGGCCGCCGTCTGCGGGCAACGCCCTTGGCGGATCTCGGCATCGGGGCTCTCTCGGGTGCCCTCGCGCAGACGGTCTCGTACCCGTTCGAGGTGGTGCGCCGACGCATGCAAATTGGTGGGCTAACTTCTCCCGGGCGCTGGCTACACTGGGGAGAGACGGTGCGCGCGATATGGACTCGCGGTGGAGCGAGAGGATTCTTCGTGGGGCTCAGCATAGGGTACCTCAAGATCGTGCCGATGAACGCGGTGAGCTTCGCCGTGTGGCAGAGCATGAAAAGACTACTAGATCCGTAGATAATCACAAAAGACGTTTCACTGTGTATCATTTCTATGTTATTGTTGCACATATTTGCAACGTCGGCTAACTCGGCTTGATCGGACCGCGGAGGTGGCCACTCTGCCCCACTCGCCGCTTCGGGTGCATTACTGTACAGATCATAGTACCACAACTAATGAAATAGCCCTTCTCTATCTCCGGACTGCGCAGCAACAGAATAACCTCACTTCCCCCTTTCCCATCATGACCTCTTCTCCACACAGAGAAATCGACGAGGAAGGTCGTCTGGACGAGCAGTACGTCCAAGATGCCTTTCACAGCTATCTCAAGTCTTCCCTTGCTCAGGCAAAGGCAGAGCGTTTGCTGGACGTAGAGGTCCTCAGCAGCGCCGAAGGAGACTTGATGATCACAGGTGTGTCCGATTCTCGTCGAGCCTCCGTCTGAGTCTCCTGCCAAGACTCACGATCCGACGACTACCAGGGCCGGCACTGTGCCTCTACTTCGCCGCGCTGCGCAGCACGACCTCTCCCCCATCCGTCCCCCTTCCACGCCGAGAAAAGTCCGCCCCGCGACACGACCTCTCCCTCTCCACCTGCCCGACCGTATTCATCCCCTTCCTCCGCCTCTGGGCCGAATCCGTCCCAGCGATCCAAAGCCTCGAACCAGAACGCCAACACGACCTCGCGCGAATCATCTGCGACCTTTCCGCCCTCGTCAAGCCCGAACTTCCAGCTCTCAACCGCCTCGCGGCGGACCTCCGCGCCATCGCGATCGAGATTAGCCAGCGCCGATCCTTCCAGGACCGCTTTGCGGGCGACCTCCAAGCCGCAATCGACGTCGGCGCACCTATGAGCTCTGATGCGCCACGCGCCAAGGCGTCTTTCCAACCCCCGCCGGCGTACACCCCGCCCTCCGAGTCGACGGTCCCACCATACACAGGAGGAAAGGCACCACGTGCCAAGCCTCCCCCCTCGCCGCGCCTGGCCCCGCCCGGCGCATACCCCTCCCCCCCCCGCTCCCCCTCTCGGCCGAGTAGCACCCTCTCGCCCCCGGCCCAACCCCCACAGCGCACCCCAACGATCGCAATGCCGACGAGCCCCGCCATAGAACTCATCCGCGAGACACTCTACGCCGCGCTCGCCGACGTCCTATCCAGCACGCCTTCCCTCCTCCCTCTCCTCAAATCCGACCCTCCCCGGGCCTACTTCGGCTCCGTCGCACTCGCCATCCTCACCGTCTCCTCAACATCCGTCGTCCCGATGACCGGTTCCGCCGCTACAGAAGCGGTGACAACAGAAGGACAAGCAGACGACGGAAACGCGGTCTTTGTCGGCGTGCGCGGCGTCCCGCTCACCCTCGCGGAGTGCCCCGTGCCGCTGCGCCCGCTGTTGCGCGAGT
>Ga0137397_10002665_pt1 | contig 12398 bp, 17 predicted proteins | sample czorhiz116metaG_FD_106658 | JGI IMG/M metagenome (GOLD analysis project Ga0137397, IMG submission 106658) | Vadose zone soil microbial communities from Angelo Coast Range Reserve, California, USA - czorhiz1.16 metaG | ecosystem: Environmental > Terrestrial > Soil > Vadose zone | place: USA... | reverse complement strand
GCCTTTCCTCTCTTCGGGCGCGCGTTGTATTTTCGGATTTGGCTGACTAATTCGACAGATCGAGGATGTAGAGGGCGCGTGCCAGGGGGCATTGGGATTCGGACCATTCTGAAATCACATTTTGTTGGCACCACTCTTATTTTTTAGACATATACGTCAAACGTAATAAACCCGAGAGAGAGAGAGTCTAATTAAAGAAAAAGACAATTTTAGGTCCGAAGTCATTCATCAACCAAACCAAAACTTCGTGTACTTGTTTTCGATACATTGCGCCATCTGGACGGCCTTGTATGATCCATCCGTCGCGTGCACTTTTAGAGAACGTCGGTGGACGACTGGCTACAAGGGGTCGGGATGACCCTCAGCAGTGTGCAGCGCCCGCTCGATCTGCTCCTGGCGCAGCCATTTGTCCGGAGACATGAAGTACCAACTGAGGATTGCGAAGATCGTCACCGAGCCAAAGATGACGGAGGCAAAGTTGAACGTGGAGGCCGTCATGGGGAAGTAGAACGGGGAGATCATGACCTGTCCGTTACGAAACCCCGTCGTCAGCATGCACGCCGAATCGACGTAAATAAGAAAAGTAAAAAACGAAAACGCACGGAAAAGACAAGCCCGTTGAACAGCACGGCACAGAGGTACATCGGACGCGCCCAGCGTCCGAGGTAGAAACGGGACGACTTGAAGGCGTGCGGGGTCATCGTGAGGCGGAGGAGCGCAATTAGCCCGTACGCGGCGATGGTCGGCACGGCGCCGGCGGATATGAGCGACGTGAAGGCGACCTGGCTCGGCAGGATCGAGCACAGCAACACGGCGGCAAAGACGAACATGACCGTCACCGCGTTCCTCGGCTGTCCGCCCGCATTCACGCGTCCTATCCAGCTCGAGAGCGGGAGCACGCCGTCGCGCGCGACGGCGAAGATGAGCCGCGACGAGGCCACCACCGCTATGCTGGTATTCTGCGAGCGATGCAAGGGCGGCGCATGACGTTGGCGTGAGATGATGAGTAATGAATGGGGTGTGTGTGTGTGTGAGGAAAGGAACGCGACGCGATGCGTACCAAAATGAGACCGAGCACGGCGATGATGGTCATGAAGATGCTCGGACCTTTGCCGAGAGCAAGCGCGTAGAGCTGTACGAACGGCTGCGGGGCGTCGAGCGAAAAGAACGTGTCGAGGTCCGGGATGCAGAACAGGAAAAGGACGGTCGTGATGAAGCCGAGCACGCCGGTGGCGATCGCGCTCGTGATAATACCTCGAGCGGCTACGACGCTGTTTATTTGGGGAGAGAAAACGATCAGCAAGGTCAGTCGATGGAAATGATAAACCCACTTTGCGTGCTTCGTCTCTTCGGCGACGTGGCCCGAGGCGTCAAAGCCGGTTAGCGTGCCCGTGGTGAAGAGGCTTCGGGGGAACGTCGTCAGGTCACGGATGATCATGCACCCGACACAAACGACTCACAAACATAGAATCCAATTCCATCCCGGAGGGGCGCCTGTTCCGTTATCTATTCGTCGTGTCAGTTAGTCAGCGCCCTTTCTCGGCCGAACAGAGAAAAATTTTGGACGCACAAGTGGAAGTGAAGACAAACTTTGCAGAGCGGAATCCGTAGGTGTTGTGGACGGCGATCGGGAGCCAGATGAGGCAGAGGAAAAAATCGAGCATCAAGATGAAGAGCGTGAAGCGGAACACGGCCTTGTACCACCTCGGAGGGAGATAATTGATCGCGATCGACACGAACAACATGAATTCGGAGATGGCCCAGACGAACGCACGCCATTTGATGTTATCGTTCCCGATGCCGCCGGAAAAGTTGACTTCCCATACGGCAAGCTGCGACACGATGTAATTCGCCGTTGCCTACTCCCCATTCGTCAGAAAACATTTTTTAGAGCCGCGGAGAACGAGTGCGATCCATCGGCCACTGTAATTTACCTGGCAGTTTCCAGCGGTGAACGTCATCCAAGCCGTGGTCGCCCACCAAGCGACGAGAAAGCCAAAGAACCGAGCGTACTTGGGCCCTGCGCTTTCGGCCGCCCATATGTAGATGGAACCACTCAGGGGCAACGCAGAGCAGATTTCGGCGAGGACGAAGGCGGTGATGAACATGAAAACCATGGTTATAAGGTAGGATGACCTTTAAAAAAAATCGTTAGGAAAAATTGATCCGACATGATACTACGCGGTTTTCGCATCAGACGTACCATACTGCCGCGGGCCCACCAGCCTGAAGACCCAGGAACAGAGCAACCCTAAGGACAGGGTGATGAGCCTAGAGGAATCGTCTCGGGAGCACGAGAAATGTGTAAAAACCTAACGCCACCGATAAAGTTCAAAGCGCAAAAGCTCGCGGCGAAGTTTTCCAGAAAATGCCAAGTGCGATGCAAAGACTTCGGGATGGAAGGGAGAAAACAAGTCAGGGACGGGCCTAATACAAGCAAGTTCTACGCACCGGCTTGTAACCGAGTTGTTGCTGATTGGGGGAGAAAAGGACAGAGAACGTCAGCGATTCCTGAATCTGCCCCACCCCCCCAAAGGAGCGGGGGGAGGGGGGAAAGGTAAGTGCGACACTGGGGGCTTCCCTACGCAGGTCTGAGCGCTGATCAGGTTCGGGCGGTATGATCTCAACCCCTGCCAACGAGAGAGAGGGCATCACCCCTCGTCCTCATAACCTTCCCCACCCGCGCGCCACCACCTCGCCACCACCTCTGTGAGAGGAGGGGGAACGGGATCGGGTTTTACGCGCACGGAGAGAGAGGCCAGGCAGGGATACCCGCAGCCATCCAGGTTTACACCACCACAAATGGGGACGTTACCGATTGTAAAACTCAGCCCCACTTCGGGTTTTCGGCCACGTCAGTGTCACGGTAATGGATCTTCACCAGCTGGAGCGCATCGCTGTCGATGGAGGAGACCTCTTCGCGGTCCCCTTCTCCTTTACTCTTGATGGAAGGAGAGGGATCTGACATGGTGAAGTGCTATATGCCTTTGGCTGTAGAGAGAGCGAGACGAGAGAGGGGATGTCCTAACCGGTCAAACTGTCTTCTTTTATATCTTGCCACTTGGGATAGTTACGGCAGATCGACTCAACTGAGCTCCCCTCGAAGCGGGGAGACTCCTTCGGACCGATGAGCCCTTTTGCCACCTCCGATGTCGGTACCGTCTTCGGCCTTCTGGGCTCTACAAAGCAAAAAAAAACGATGCGCGGTGGTCTTAACTGGTTCGAGTGGTCAAAGGTTCCGATGTCGGAAGTGGTGTCAGCCAGAAATCATCGGCAACCGATAACGATAAACGGCGATATCAGGCACGGACCTCATATGTGAGTAAGTGTTGAGCCTCAATTCAGTATAAATGCATCAGTATTGAGAAAAACATGGGACTACCATACATCGACAACTATAAATGAGTTGGTCCTTGGCTTGAAATATATGAAAAACACCACGACTGTACAATAAGTTCAAAACACCCAACGCGAGTCTGCATCTATACGCGTTGGTGTCCAATGCAACCAATACCCCTCATTTGGCCGCAAGATCACCGCCGATGTGCCCACGGGTCGGAATAGGGCGCTCCCGTGTTGTACCCTGCGACATACTGCATTCGCACGTCTCCCCCCGGCGCAGGTTCGAACAAGGGGCGGTACGTGGGCTTGCGACGTCTTGTCACGAGCCACACGACCAGCGAGAGTAACGCTACGGCCGCCACAGATGCAGCCGCGATGATCGGGGTCCTGTACTTCTCGAAGAAGTTTTGTGAGGAACTGGAGCCTGGGCCCGAACCGTTGGAACTGCTGGATACGTGCTGCGAGCCCGTCGAGTCTTTCCCGCCCAGTCGCGCCGCGACGAACTCTGCATGCGCCGTGGTGGGATTCGTCGTGGAGATGAATTGAACGTAAGGATTGGCCGTGTTGGAGGCGCTGCCATCGATAAAGTCGCCGTAATTCAGCAGGGCGTACATGTTTGATACTAAGAGTGCAGGGGTTCAGCGGACGAACGGATGTGCAGAAGCGGGAAAGGGACTCACAAACTGTCATTCCCAAGATCCCGTCAAAGGTCGGATCTTGAGCCCCAGTGATGGTTGTTTGGAACTATCAATTTCCTCGTTAGTCAGCGTATACCGCATCGAGGTCCGGAAATGCAATACGCACTGTCCCATAGCAGATATTCTTTCCATTGTCGTCTTGGCCTTGTCGGCTCAAGTCAAGAGGGTGGATAGGGAATGTTTGACCCCCGACTTTAATCGACACGTTGACCTCAGAAGTGCAGTCAAGAACCCAAACGTCCCCGTTGAAGGATGAGATCGACTCCTTATGGGCACCGCTGATACCAGAGTAGATGGCATCTACGACATACCTGTCGCATGTCCGTCGCGCATTCGTCATCAAGGGAAACAGAAAAAAGAGTGTCACTCACTCGGGAAATTGGGGTAGGGAGAACCCCGTGTCGAGAACCACCTGCAGTTGATGCTCGTCATGCGTCGGTGCATAGCTAGCATTACTCTTTATTGTGATCGCCTTGCCGTCTGGGCCAATGATTCCATCCGAGTCCAGAAGCACCGAGAAATGCTGGTCGCCAGACAAGCCAGATTGGAGTATGGTTACGGGCACCTTGGTCTGGCTCGAGATGTTTTGCAAATCGGGAAGTACCTCGCTGATGGTCATTTGGCCCGTGTATTTATCGTCGTCGTTCGGCCGGTCGAGTAGGACGGAGATGAAATTGGGTATCGAAGTGTTCTGACGGAAAATACGATCGAGGGGAGGGTCGCCTGCGCTGGTCTTACCGAGGGCGGAAAAAATCTTAGAGCTAGCGCTAGGGCCGAGGCCAATCAGCCCAATGCCCTCAGGATACTGGGATGAGGGAGACTCCTCGACTAGGGAAAAGACCGTCAAGCGAACGTTCCGAGAAGGCAAAGTGGTAACACACTGAATGGTTGGTCCTGCACTGTGTATCCGAGGATAGTCATCTGTGCGGTTTTCACTGGGCCTTCACGCGGAAAGCACGCGCGAGTGCGTTAGCTCGTGACTCTTGGCATGACGGGGGGAGCATGGCACACATACCACTGCTTGAGCCCACGGCGTATGTTACCCCTGCACTAGCGCCTGTGGCATGGGCATTAGGCACTGACCCTGCGACCCACAGGTCGGAGCTGAAAGTTGGCAAGGGGAAGGTGAACAAAGTACGGTGAGCGCGAGGATGGATAGGGAGGGAGGGAGGGAGGGAGGGAGAGGGGCATGAACAGATTTAGTCCACACACCTGCCCGTGTCTATCATGACGCTGAATGGCGCACCATTCAGGGTGATGTTGATGAAGTAACCCCCACTGAAGTAGTCCAGAATCGACGTGGAGTTGTCAGACGCCCGCGCAAACACGTTTGGAAGGGGCTCTGTCGGGGAGCGACGAGGGAGCTCGACGTGGGCGGCTAGGGATCGTTGTGAGGTATTGAGAAAGACGGAGAGAAGGACGATGGACGACCATAGGGAGCGCATGATGCGGGACGGAAAGGGGGTGGTGACGGCCTTGCCCAGCCCGCGAGTGGCAAAGTATTTGTACAATGCGTTGAGAACAGTGGACAGCCTCTGCATGCCGGGATGTCCCTGATCGGAGGTATTTGCTGTGCGTGTGCGTGGATGAGCGCCCAGGCGCTCTGATTAGGGTCACGAACAAAAACAAATAGGAACAAGGAGACAAAAAAAGCTACCGTTGTCTCTGTACTGCATGCCATGCCCACTGTAGTTTCAGAAATGGAACCTCTGCTATCGAAAACGAGTCTTAGTCGGAAGGGAAATCGGGCTGGCCATGGTTGCTCGCCGTCGGCAGGCAGAAGGGAGCGCGCAGCGGTGGCAAGTGGCGACAATTTGGCAGGCACTGGTAAGTGCCGCAGGTGGGCGCCGCCACGGCACGATTATCAATGGCCCGTATGTAAGAAATGTTCGTTCTGTACGTACCGTCATGTTGCCCAGTACTGCGCTGAGGGGACCTCTAACACCACATGGGTGCATGTGCCCAAAGTTTTTTCGTGGTCGACACCTAGTTATACAGAACGTGCCTGTAACTCACACTCCTCTTTCTTTCATTTACCTGTTATCATGTGCCAGGCGCCGCGCTGCCTCTGGCACTGGCACGCAGGGAAATTTGCAGTGGCTCGAGATCACCTGCTGGCGCAGACGAGTCCCAACCCCATGTCCTCACAATAATCGTCCGCCTATTACTTTCCCCGGGGTTATGTGAACTCTGAAAGCTACACTGTCTGAATCCGCTTTCTCTCCTCGCCTCCCGACTGGATTGTTGGCAACCAGCGGTATCCATGGTCACAGTCACAGAGCGAATGATGTGATTATTTAGGACTTGTAAGGTCCCACCCAAGGCGCCTGTGCGCATAGCAAAGGGCTTCGAAGGGACCAGTAGACGTATGTCGGGCGGCAGCAGCGAACAAGCACGCTGAGTGCACGCTACCTCTTTCCGTAACCTATTCTGAAAACAGACGTTTTGGCTTCGTGACCAACTCCACGGTGAGCAAGAAACATAAACTTGCGGGGGCCGATTTCCTTTCTCCACGCATAAGAAACGCACGCGCTCAGTCACTCACGCGTACTCACGAACCGCGCTTGTGAAGAAAGAAACCTCTTCACCTCCATTTGGAAAGTTGGCCGCGGTATCCCTAACGACTGGTTGTTTGATGAACCGTGGGCCACGATGTATCACAGTTATGTTGGATTATTCGCGCGGCTCTTTCTCGCGTCGGCCATTAAATTGGTTGCACAGGTTCAGAGATCTGATCGCGAGGATCGTAAGCCACTTCTTTGACTCACCTATACAGTACAGCAATCACACATGTGTTTATGCGCGGGTGTAGTAGAAAGACATGCACGGACACAGAATACTCTGATTGTGCAGCGTACAGAAGCAGTAATCATGAATGATGGCGTCCATCAACGCATCAACTCGTTATCGATTTGTAGCTTAGTGGATTGGACACAGGAGAGATAATCGATGATCGATGATCTGACAAGAGCAGCAGAGCGGAATTTCAAACTATCTGAGAGGAGGTGCCTGTTTGGGTGTGCCGTTGGTACAATTAACGGGCGGCACAGGAGATGCGGTGCGTGCCATGCAGTAACAAAGCAGGGATAAGCAGTGACGATCAGCAAACAATGCCAATTGATCCAGTTGATTCCATCGCCGACTGGACCGAACCTGCCCCTTAAACACCGGGTAGTACGGATCGGAAAAAAAGGGGGACGAGACACAAAATTCAAGTCGCTCCGTACATGTTCGACGAAAGCTCCCACAACACTGCACCGAAGGGACGTTTGGGGGTCCCATCATCTGTGTCGCCGAAAAAAACCCGTTGGCACTATCTCGTGGTTACAACCCACACTGGCACCTGGGAACTCGAAGTCGTCAGACGTGCATGGCCAAATGTTTTCCTAAAATATATATATTGCAAAACGTTACGGATACAACGGATGAAAGGACCAAAAAATAAGACGTGGCATCATCAGAAAGTTCTGGCGGAGACGGAGGAACCGTATGACCAACAACGGTGACCAAAAAAATCGCTTTGAATTCCGCCCCCTCCTTCGCCCTTTGCTTGTGGTCGCGGCTCAGGTCACGGCTCTGGCCTGCTTGATGGGAGTGGCGGAAGAGGTTGTTCGCACTGGCAGCTTTCAAAGGGGACGGCACCGGACTCGACGCATCTTCTTCGTACCCTGGCTCATCCTCCGTCACTATTTTCATCCGATTCGGGTCTATCCGGAACCGGCGGTTCTGCAACGGCCCCATTCATCTCCTCAGGCTGGTCGCTGCTGCAGCCCATTCAACAATTCCGCCCGTAAGCGTCTGTGCTATGAGAGTCGCAGCAGAGGCGAACGTTACGATACCAGGCTTGTGCAGTTAATTGCAGGCCGCGGCGCTCCTGAAAAATGCACGAACTGCAAGACGGTACGGAAGAGCGCATTCCATTCCAGCCGAGAGGATGAACTGCCGCATATATGATGTGGGTCCGGCTCAAGTGGGACTTCTATGATAGACTTGAGGGTCATGTCATGCACTCCAGGAAAGATGATGCTTCTGGAACGTCGACACAGTTATCGACACCGGTTCTGATGCATATAAAGAATACAATTCTGTTGCCAGGAAAGAGAGATACTGTCTCTGTGCACAGTGAGTGCTCAACTAACGCATGTTGAGTGTGCATGGAGAGAGAAGCTCGCGTATACAGTTGCGGTGAGCTAGGTGAAGATGTCTTTATCGGCGAACGCGTCAAGTCAACAGTTTGGCAGTCCTGGCCATATGTTGGACTTATTGGAACACGGTGGTGAGGTGTTGGATGGCATTCGCACGTGCTTGGACTAAGGGATTAGCCAGTACCTCGCGTGACCAGTTGAGTCCATTTACGTCTTCCGTAGAGCGGAGCTCCAGTGATGTTTCCTGCGTGTTGCGTAAGTGGCCTTGTTCAACTGTGAGGTTGCTGAGTGGTCAGACATTCGTGAGTTCGTGAGCTTAGGGGAGGCGAGGTCGATTGATGTATCCGGCCCGGGACCCGGGACTTTCAAAAAGAGGGCATTTATCACGGCTTTGAAGCAACCCAATCTACAAGTAGTATCCGAGATAAATCGTATTATGGTATCGTATCATTGAGTCCAGCAATACAGTATCAACATAAGCCCTGACATAGAAAATCGAACTCGCGTCATATGATGTCGTCACACTTAAAATTAGAAACGGCGTATGCGGGAAAAGAACCCTAGCTTCTCCGGGGCGAGATAATCAGTCGCACCCGTCATGCGAGAACGACGGCGCCCAAGCCACCCAATGCCACAAGCTATAAGCAGTAGGATAAGCGAAGCGAGTGTGATCCAGAACCCTGTCAACCCACGACACGTGTCAGCTATACCGAGAGAGGAAAAAAGGTGGCAATTTGGCCGTACCTGGTGCGGCGACAGAGCGCACCTGCACACCATCGAGGCTATGTACCCTACTGTGCACGATAGCGTACAGTGCGATGTCAATTGCAAACGCAATGAGGGTGAGAAGTGCCGCGATGAAAGCGAGGAACGTCGCAAGCATGGCTAACGTGACGTGTGAAGAGAGCGAGAACAGAAGGGCGATAAAGGCCGTTCCCGTGGCTGCAAGTGACGATGCTCAGTTCTCTCTGCTGGGAAGTGGGGGGACGAGAGTGGAATAGGGAACGTACCGACTGGATGCACAGCTAGGCCACGGGTAGCACTGGCTCCAATAGTGGCGTTTTTCGAGGTTGACTGAAGCTGCACCGTGTAGCTATGTCCTGCGGAGACACGACTTGAGCGGCCGGGGATCGATCGAGTCGATGAAACGCACCTGGGTCGATGCAAGTCCTGTGATCCGACCGGGCATCATAAATGCAGTACGCCCTTTATCTCTCCGCGTCAGCTCTCGATCGTATGAAATTTTAGGTGTGGGCGGAAACCCCCTGCCAATGTTACTGCTCACCAAATGCCAAACTGAACGAAAAAGAAAAAGCTTTTTGGTTAGCAAAGGGCAGTGAAAAGAGAATGGGATGATTGAGTATGTGGCGCACCCTGATCTGATTTATTGGCTCGGTATCTGTCGTGATGTGCGGAGAGGCGCCGCTAGTGAAGTGAATGCGGGCGATATCGGCGGTGGGCAAGGCGGGGAGGGAGACGGAGACGATGAGGGAGAGGATGAAGGCACAGAAGAGTAAGAGGGTGCCGGGGAGGAAGATGGCACGGGAGGACATGACCAGTACTGTGGTGAGTGACGGGTGGAGGTGGACATGATGACTGGAGTGTGGCAGGATTTATAGTACATTTGATGGAATTTTTTGACGCAAGGCCGTGGTGTGAAGGTGGCGTCAAAGCGAAGTCTATCCTTACGTCATTACGTCACCAAGTTATTGACCAATACATGACATGGGTACAGCGAGTACTTCACCATACCTGCCCTTCCATTCACCTCTTGTTCTATTCTGGGATCGCAGCATGTTATCAGAAAACGTTGGGCTGACAGTTTGCCGAATGACCGGTTAAAAGCACAGAACAAAATGAGCACGCAGGCACAGAGGCTCTAAACCACAGAACGAGCCCGAGTTTATGCACATGTTCGTTAAAATAAACAATTCGGCGAGCTGCTCAGAACCACTGTGGCCAGGCCATACTAGGAGTGCCGAGGATGTTCAGAGGGGGCAACAGGATAGGACGCTTCTGTCTCTCACCAAGACGAGAAGCAAGCGCTAGTCGAGTGGCGTCGCTGATGTCATGTGTGTCTGCCTCGACCCGAGCTAGTAGTCCAGTTGGGCGAAATGTGCCTTCAGGACTGAGTAAATCTTCGTCCAGGGAGCAAGGCTGTGACGGGTCCTCGGCGAGAGGCTCATTCGACGGCAACGAAAGGATAATGAAAGGTATAACAGGGGTCTCGGAATTGCACTCGGCGTCATCAATCGAGCGGAGGATCTGCGGGCTGTTGACTGTGTCGGGTACGCGTGTGTCAGGTTCGAGCTCATCCTTATCTACCACGGGATCCATCTGGTCAGAAGGGTGCCCGTGAGATCCTGCATCTTCCATAACATCGGAACTAGTGGGTTGTCGGCGCAAGCCTGGAAAAAGCTTGAGGATTCGCGTGGCGCGTAATGGATGTAGAGGGGCGGTGGCTCTATTACGCGAGCTTTTGGACGACGCGACAGATGACGAGGCAATACGGCTGATAGTGCTGGCGAGCAGAAGTTGTGGGAAACCATGGTAAAAAAGACCAACTGACGGGGCCGGAATGGATGGATACCGGAGGCTAGGGATAATCTTGAGACGGAGAGGACTTGAAAAAACGGTTGTCGATTGCGTTACGAGTGCGGAGACTGTGGAAGAAAACGAAGCCCGCTTCTTCGCCTCGTTGGATAGAAGAACTGGTGAGTCGAGGTTGGTAACGTTGTGGCGAGCACTTTCGTGGATTGGACGGTGACGGCGAACAATAGACCGGTAGGCTAAGAACGTCCCACATATGAAACCGAATGAAAGAGACAAGGCGACATATGTCAGATTCAGTGCGGGTTGGCGAATATCTGAGAAAGGTCGAGGGGCAACCAGAGCTTGAGTGGGTGGCATGTTGGCGGTGCTTGGGCGATAGCTGTGATCGTAAATGTTGGTTGGATAGAAACGTTAACCACCTTCAGAGCACGGGATGTAGAGGCGATAGAAAACGGACCACAAACTGAAGGTTAACCATGAGGGAGTCTGCCAGTGCAGTCGGACAGAGGGTATATGCGGACGATAGGCAGGATTGCAATCTCACGTGTCGGTAGAATTTGACCTGGTTGGCCTAGGTTGAAATAGTGCAAGGAAAATCAGGAATAAACATGCAGCCCCACAAGGTGTGCCATTTGAACAATATTGATCATGCGTAGGACGAAGGACAGCAGATCAATCCGGTGGCCGCGTGTGTTGACTTGAGTTTGGCGCACTCCTGCCGAGCATCTCCGACGGAACACCCTTGAGCACCCTTGGATCGTCACGGAGCTGTGTCGACTTGAAGGCTCCATCGAGCTCCGTCCGCGGTTCAGCAAACTGTCCGCATCCATCCTGCAGTATCCCGCCCCCTACAGAGGGGCGTGCAAATCGTCTCGTCACGGAATATACGTGCAATGTCGTGCAGAATGAGGCTCGTACTGTATCGCCGACATGGTGCCAAGGCATGTTGAAAAGACCACCATTGGGTGGCTGCCGCGAGGGAAGGGGCGGGGGAGGAGGGTCGACTGTGGATGCTGCAGACATTGCTTCGAGAGCATACGAGTGCAGATAATAAATGAATGAGGTATTTACTATTTGGAGCTGTGCTTGCGTTATGTTCTATGCATATGCCAACATACCTCAGGGTTCGCCCATTCGAGGGGTGGCATGCGCGTGCTGCGTAGCTCCAAAAGTACCAAGTGCCCGACTCGGCGAGTTGACCTTTCTTAGACATTGCGCCTCAGTTTATCGCACATAAGTTAACATGCAAAGTCACAATATCAATTCATTGCAAGTACATCACGAAAGTCAAGTATGAGTCAGGAAAGGGGAAAGGGGGGAGGGATAGTGACAGTGTCCAAGGAAGAAGAAACCAGGGAGTTACTGTAACGAGACCAGTCAAATGCCTACAACTGTCGCCTCGCCTCCTGCCGCGATCCGAAAGCACGCAAGTACGACGACGACAGAACGGGGGCCCAGCACCATCCTGAACTACAGAAGCCAGAGCGTTGCCACGTCGTAGACCCGCCACTGGCACACACCTCAGAGCACCTCGACGACGCACTCGTCGTCACGGTCGCCTTCCGTGGTGCGTCCGCGCCCTAAGGCTCCTCCCACCACCGCAAACCCTTGACCCCCCACGCATGCATCACCGCCCCCCGCTCCTTCACGACAGAAGACG
>Ga0137397_10002662_pt1 | contig 12402 bp, 19 predicted proteins | sample czorhiz116metaG_FD_106658 | JGI IMG/M metagenome (GOLD analysis project Ga0137397, IMG submission 106658) | Vadose zone soil microbial communities from Angelo Coast Range Reserve, California, USA - czorhiz1.16 metaG | ecosystem: Environmental > Terrestrial > Soil > Vadose zone | place: USA... | reverse complement strand
GTTCCCGAAGTTTTTGAACGGGGGTTCACCCTTGAGATGCGCCGCATAAATCACGCAACCCAGCGAATACATGTCCGAGGCAGTGTTCAAGACTTCGTCGAGGGCATACTCTGGAGCTGTGGCAATGACGTTAGTGTGGTGATCCTGCTCTTCGAGTAAGGGACCGTGTACACACCGATGTAATCAAGAGGTCGTTGGGCACACGATGGCATCCTACTATCGTATGATGGGAATTCCCATTCGGTCGAGGAACCATCTGACCGTTTGAGGGGGATGGTGAGACCAAGGCCACCCAGTTTCCAATCTCCCTATACGTGGCCGCGACTTGAGACGCATCGTCCTGAGGCTTCAGGACTGCACTTACAGCGTTGTTGATAAGAATGCTCTCTGGGTTGATATTGGAATGGATGGTTCGCGCCGACGTGTGGAGAAACGATAGGCCCTTGCAAAGTTGTAATACGCCCTTCTGGATCTGTAGTTGCCTTGTCAGCTGGCGGATGCCCGGTCTTGACTCTGCAGGTCACTCCCCTCGACTTCATCCAGATCGACAAGCGAAGACCCATGAGAAGAGCCAGGTATGGCAAGAAGAAGAGAGGACAGTAGAGGTTCGGTCGCAAATATGAGCTCACTGCGTGTCTCTTCTAGAGGCTCGACCATCTCTGGAAGGTCATGAAGCAAATGCGATGAGCATGAAGACGAAAGACACCGAGCGTACCGAGAATACAGGGATGTCTTAGCTTGCTCAGCGATGTAGCCTACCGCATTTTCGAACATCAGCAAGTCATCCATCGGTCTCCACTTTGCGTGCCACGCACCTCCGCTTTGAGTACGTCCATCGTTTTGTCCTTCGCCATCGGCGACAGACGGTCTATTTCTGCATTCCTCTTGTCAAATGTCCACACGGAGACGCGTTTGCCCGTGACTTTGTGAGTCGCTGATTGAACACGCCATAGGCCCACTTGGAATAGGGGGACGTGGGCTGGCGTAGGGAGGGCAGAAGATGACACTGCGGCTCCTGCTACTGGCACTGGGGTGGTCGTGCGACTGGAAGCGGCAGTGGAGGAACCCCCGATGGCGTAGTTTTGGGAGATGTTTGATCTCGAAAAGAAAGAGGTGGCAGCGGCAAACATTTGAGCGGCAATGGGTCGAAGATGAAAAACGCAGACGGCGGGTGAGCACAAGTCAAGGGTTGAGTTGGCTGCGCAGTCGCTGTGTGACTTTGAACGAGATGGGAGCCGAAAGCAAAGATGAAGTCGCTCACGTAGAACCAAATGGGGATATCATCACCCAACTATGAGCGTACGCGTGCTGGCCTTGGAACGGGCTCAGCGTCATCCCTCGCCCCGAAGACGGCGAGCATTTCCTTAACTACCCATACGTATACATCTTTCGTACCCAAATAAAAAGGGAGCATGGCCTCAAACAGCCCGGGCCAAACTCTCGCGCCGCGTTCCCTTTCGGGATCGCGACCCTCCTTCTCCCCTCCCCCTTCTCTCTCTCTCTCTTCCCCTTTCTTCCCCCCCTTTTTTTGCACGCTCGCGATTCGTTTCGTTTCGGAATCGTGACCCGCCTCGGAACTATTGCCCCCGAACTCGCCTTACATTGTAACATAATTAAGACACAGCACTCACACTGGTTTACCATTGGACAGATGAAGGTCGTCGTAGCTGTAACCGCCCGTCCCCTATTTCAAGCGCAGGGTCGGAAAATCCACTGTACCCAAGTAGCCCTCGTTCGCGAGCACCCCACGGTTCAGCCGCCACACCGATCCGTGATACGTGCCTATAACTTGGCACAAATTTCAACGTAGAGTCCGGACAACACACCGAGACTCGAATCAAATACTGTTCCGCCAAGGAATCAGTCCGCCTGAGAGTAAGGATACGCAGAACATTAAACTCACGGCTACTTCAATGACCTCGGTGATTCCCCAGCTCTGCTCTTTCCCGGGCTCGCCGAGAGTAAGATCGACATATGAGATGGCGAAACCTTCTTGGGTGGTGTCGGTCTGAGTAAATTTACATTTGCTAAGGATAACCTCTCGCCCCCCAACGATCTGACCACCAGGGGACCATGCTACCACGTGCTTTACCAACTCGGCTTCAAACCCTCGGATGAGGAGTTCAGCCAGAGCGGGAGCCTCCTTGCTCTGGATAATAAGCTTCAAGGGAAAGGGTTGTCCTGAAGGGTATGTGACACCCGATGGGTAGGACAACTACTGTTCGGTGAGTGATGGGATGGGTATGGATGTAAGCGTCGGTGAAGCTTGCCTCAACTATCGGACTCGTGGCTTTAGCTTTGGGGCCGATGTCAAGAGACCACACAGGTTGAAGAGTGGTGGTCTTATACATGGCCGAATCTGAGGGCGAGAAAAAGGCCGATTCCCTGGTGGGGGCCGGGTGGGAGGGCCATATTTTTGGGAGGTACAAAATGGGGAGAATTCTCCTAGAAGGACACCGGGGTCAAAAATTACGAGTGACGCAAAAAGAACTTACATTTCGTGTCTGCGAAGTCCCTTTCGGTGAACGTCGACCCTGACGCAGTATTCTACTTCGCATGAAAACGTAGGCGACCACAAGGCATAGGATGGGGGAAGCGGGCTTGTACCACCACTCACGTACGACGGAAACGGAATGGAGAACGCCAAAGACTGTTCAGTCGGAGTGCATTCACCACGTGCAGGACAAGAGAGGACAATCTTAGATGTGACTATGCTGCGATTGACGACCTCGGAGAGCAGTCCTCTCTCTGAGGTAGTCACTTTGGCTCTGCCCAGGAGCTACAAAACAGAACGCGTCGATCACCTGTACCCAGCATTAATTAAAGATCAGGGCTTACTGAAACCTCCACGCGGACAACATGGTCGCACTTTCTACTCAGCTTGACGGCTCCTTGGACAAGACCGTTGAAGCCATAAACAGGCAGCCGTCGATCCCAAACGCGCCTGCCAAGGCTGACGCTGACGAGAGGACTCTCGTACAAGAAAGAAGCGGTGGAAGACCACAGTGGATCATCATTCCAGGGTGGCACATAATCGGGAAGGGACTGCGCTGGGAAGGTGGACTCTGAGCTTGTCGGCTCTGGAGAATAGGGTGGAGAAGGTTGGAAGCTGTTGTGACTATCCGTCCAACCACCACTCGAGTAAGATCCAGAGGGAAATGTTCGAATCATATCGAACAAGAAACCGGCACTTGGAAGGACGGCACCTGCAAACTTAGGACAGTGGAGTAGGGCGACTGTCAAAAGGCTAATAAGACAGCTTAGTTGGCTTGGGCTCGGGCTGGAGTAGGCACTAAATACTGTAGCACAGGAGGACCCCCGAAAGTTCACTGACACCCCTGATATGAAACGGGAGGATTGGCCGATTCGGCCGTACAACGGCCCTGAACCGTTTCTGGTCTACTGAGCGTACGCGTACGGAGAGAGCTGAGCAGGGTTGCAAAAGAAGCGAGGATCAAATATAATCAATTGGAGGCCTAAGCGACGGGTGAGGGCCCCCACCAAATCTCATCAGAATTATTTCGGATCACATCTTGGGGAACTTTCAGGGGTCCTAGCCTATGTCAATCGAGTCATTCTCAAGATTGGCGCGCCAAACCGTCAGCCAAAGTCAGGACTGTCAATTTTGTCAGGTACAGTAAAATGATTGGCTGTAAGTATAATAATCAGCAAGCAAGTCCCAAACATATAAACGTACCACCTCCATCGATACGCAAGGTTACCTCTTTCATAAAGCAGATTGGCTGTGAAGGTAAAAATTGCTTGCGAGAAACTCGACATTAACAGAGCAAAATTTGTCGGAGATCGACAACGGGAATCTCACGTGACCATATAGCCCCGAAATGGTGACTAATAAGGCCATGGGCTCATTGATGCAATCAGAGCATGTCGGGCCATGCCGAACATGATTATGCTGTTGGGTGCTGAGCAAACGCTTGCGTAGTTGGCAAGAATTGGCAGAAATTGCATGAATAATACATCACAGGCACGTACATGCGGCGTTGCGCATCAAGCAGAGACTAATTAAAGGCAGAGCCTGGAATTTGGCGCGGTGGCGAGTGCCTGCCAACGTGGTTAGTGACTCGGTGGGGAACCTGTCCGCGGGGGTCCGTTCAACTTTCAACTGCAACAACATTTTCTGTATGAGGACTACCGCTCGCATCCTCAGTCAAGCGTCGTGCTCGCGTGAAAAGAGCATCAGTTTCGTCGGCCTGGGCCGCATGGGTTCTGAGATGGCTTATAACCTATTCTCGAAGCGAATCACCGAGTCCAGCGACTCTCGTTTTGTTGTTTTTGATAAGGTCCCAGAGGCAGCCGCCCGATTCACGAATGAATTTCGCAAGCAATTCCAAGCGGCTAACATAGCCGTCGCTACTGATCTCGAAGAGTGAGTATCGCTGATGGCATCGTCTTCTCACCCCCCAAAATAACAAAACTCAGGGCCACTCGGGCGTCTGGGACGATCATCACCATGCTGCCTTCATCGCCTCACGTACGCCAGGTCTATCTAGATTCGAGCGGTATCGTTCCGGCGCTTCGTTCGTTGTCGCCAGTAGACGCATCGAATACCCTCTGCATTGACTCGACCACCCTCGACGTGCAAGTCGGTCGTGATGTCGCTGCAGAAGTGCACTCTGCGGGGGCAGGGATGGTGGATGCCCCCGTTTCTGGAGGTATACCCTATGGTTACTACGGAAATCAGGACGTATTGAGTTTACACGAATCTTTTCAGGTGTGACAGGCGCCAAGGCAGGAACGTTGTCTTTTCTCGTTGGAGGTAGCAAGCAGTCATTCGGCCGTGCCTCACCGATACTTGCGCTCATGGGCCAGCGCATAATTCATTGCGGCCCTGCAGGATCAGGCCTTGCGGCAAAGATATGTAATAATTTGATGCTCGGAGTGGAGCAGATAGTTGTGGCCGAAGCCATGCTTCTTGGACAACGACTGGGATTGGATCCCGCGGTGTTGGCGAGTGTCATCAACAATTCCACAGGCGCGTGCTGGTCATCCAGTGTGAACAACCCGGTGCCTGGGGCGCTGCCAGAAAAGTCACCACCCTGTGAGCGTGGCTTCGAAGGTGGCTTTGCCACCGAATTAATGATCAAGGTCGGTGACGTAAAGCGTCTCTCTTGATCATCACAAGTGCACTCAATCACAGCGCGTTTCTTACGGTCGGGATATGATAGGACCTGGGACTGGCAAGGGACGTATCAAGAGCATCGGGTTCACCAGTGCCATTGGCAGAAGCAGCGGAAAAGGTGTACGTGGAGGCGGTGAAACGGAGTCCGGATCTTTCGAGGAAGGATTTTTCTTCGGTGTATCGGCATTTAGAGACGGAGAAACGGTAGATGAGATGGGTAGAAGTCTGTACGGTAGTTTGTGAAGAGCAATTCAAGTTGATCGGGTCGGGGTCGACTGACTAAAGAACAATAAGCTCAACTGTGACCCGACCGACCTTGGCTGCTACCAACCACTCACTCATCCACCACACGCCGCCATCACTGTTCCCTCTTTCTCCCTTTTTATTCTCCATCACCACTCACTCCTTCCATATCTTCACTTTTTTCTCTCCCTTCTTACCCCTTGTCTAGCTCATTTTCTTCCTCTCCTTCCCTGATCACCTCCGATGTCCCAAAAGCCTAATGCCATCATATTCGGTCAGTCCAGAACTGATATTTCTCGTCTTACCTGCACGAATCCACCCGTGTCAATCTCTGAAACAATTTTTTGTTTCACTTCTCTTTCCCAGGCGGCGTCAACACTTGTTCTCGCGAACTGACAAGTCTCTTGGTACCTCTACAGGGGGAACCCCTTGTCTCCGTCAGTCTCCGATTCCGATCTGTTGTCTTTCCCTCACCTCAACTGCAATCCAGAAGCTGCGCATCGTTGACAAGTACTCCGTATCACCTCCTACAACGTGCGAACTTCCATCCTGTCTTGATTTGCGCTTGACCCCATAGCGTCAAAATGAACAGGTATCTTGGTCCGGAATTCCCTCAAATTCTATTGAAGGACAACGTCGAATATAAGCAGGCGAATTTGTCCGTCCCCGGTTGGTTTACCCCCCTTACTATTTGCGTTTTTTTGACAACTTTAATGTTGCCACCAGCGATTGTTTCATCCGCCTTCGAACCACAGGCTGGACAGGAGCCCTATTCGCTTGTTTTCGACTTGACTGGAGACGTAGCGCACGACCGCCCTGAGAAGGTGAGTTCTTCGCTCGTCTTCATATCCGGATTCGAAGTACCTTGCCAACCTGATGCACGTTCAAGGTCCAAATCAACCATACGTGTAACGTTGCGCGTTTAATCGGGGAAGAAGCTGCTCGCCGTAACGTGAAGGCATACGTGCGTTTACAGCAGCCCTGGTACGAGTGTCCGGAGAAAGGCTCGCACGATGAGAAAGAAGATGCAAAGCCTCACGGTGTCATTGGCACATGGTGGCACGAGTCGCTTCGCATCTTGGGTGCCATTGAGGGGTGCGTAGGGTCCTTCTGTGTCATCGCCGCTTATGACCTGGCATCAGCCTCAATCTTGTTGTCCTACGAATCGGCCTCGTTTATGGGCCGTACATTGACTTCGGCTTGAGTACGTACATCGCTATTGACCCATCATCATCTCTTACATGGGGTTGTAGTGACAAACGTGCTAACTGTGGCTGCCGTGTATGGCTACCTGAAGAAGCCCATGAAATCTTTGTAAGGCTCCCTCGCGCCTATCCGCCCTATTTTTGTTTACTTGCATTCAGATGGAGCCCCGGCCATAATCCGATGCATACTGTTCATTCTGAAGACGTCGCTGGTGGCCTTTGGGCCGTGGCTGGGTGGATGTCCCGTATCGGCCGCGAGGAGGCGCTGAAATTGGCTGGAGAAGAAATCGTCTGGAGAAATGACAAGAGCAAATTGACGGAAGCTACGGGCATGCCTCCGCCAGAGAAGAAGATCATTGCACCCTTGTTTAATCTCGTGAGTATCATCATGTCAATCGGTGAATTCGAAGTTGATTTTTTCAGACGGACGATAACGGGACGACACTTGACAAGGCCGGAAAGACTATGACTGGGATCTTTGGTACCACCTTTGAGTATTACAACTTCGTGACCAGCGCAATGATCAGGGTACGCGTTCAATTAGCTAGCAGGGTTGTTCCGGATTCATCGTCTCCCCACTCAGTTCCGCTTGGAAGACGTTGTAGAAGACATCAATGAGACTCACGTGAGCGCATGGGCGGAAATGCTCACCAGGTCTGAACCTCCGGTGATCAGAACACCTCTGAGCGCGTACATGGACACCGTCTCGCTCTCGAAGCATACCGTCGCCTTCTCCAACAAGAAGGTGCATCGTATCATTGGCTACCATCTCAAGCGCCCGATTATGACGGCTGATGTCCTTTACGAAATCGTTGACAAGTGGAAGGCGGAAGGTAGCTGGCCAGCAATTCGGAGTTAAGGAGGAGCGATCACATGTAGACGACCTCTGATACGAGTATATTTCATGATTTTGCCTACGAGCCTAGGACCTTACGTCTCTTTGCTTTTGGCTTCAAAGCCGTTGGCGTGTTGCCTTGTGACCACTCGACCATTTAGTCTGCACTTATTACAACTTTGATGATATTTAACCTACATAGCATTTAATGAACCATTTATTTGGGCTGGAGACTTTGTTCTGTCAACAAAAAGCAACTGTTTGACACCCATACAGGCCAGACAACACGTGCGTGTCACCGTCTTCGACAGTACCTGCAGCTACGTAGATGGGGACAAAATGCTCCTCTCGTGGGTGCGCAAGGAGGAAACCTTTGTGCTGTGTGAGTGCAAGCAGTGCGGTCCTCCTCGCAACGGGCTTTGAAAAGTATGGTCAACACTGAGATGTACTGCTCGCGCTGGAGTGGGGGGAACGCTCACATCAGAGATCGATATGGCCGAAGAAACAGCATCGTTGAACTCCCGCACAAGTGGGTTGGCGGTCTCCGGAACGAAGCTCGTTCGGTCTTGCAGGTTGTGGACGGTCAGACCGCCGGACAGGATCAGGATGCCTTCCTCCCTAATGGCAGACAAGATAGCGATAGACGCCCAGTGAACACCGAGATGAACACAAAAAACCACCGACGCGTAGTAAAATCGCGCTGCACGCACCGGAGCTTGGCGATCGCCTTGCCGAGGTTCCAATTGCTCTCGGGACTTAACGATCCGTCGATCGACGCTTGCACTATCGGCACGCTACGGAACTCCTCGCCAAACATGAGGCGGAAAGGGACAAAGACCCCGTGGTCCATACCGGGCCCTGCGAAACCTCGTCCGTCTGCCCCGCGGACTTCGTCCCGAGTCGTTAAACGAGCGCGGATACCGGCCTGTCGTGGATCGCGTACAATGGTTTTAGACAAGCGTCGGACCGGAAGGAGGGAGAGTGGGGAAAGAGAGAGATACAGTACTTGGTGGAACAGTTCAAGTACGCGTCGGGAGAGCGTCGCATCGCCTCGCGAGCTAAACTGGAGCTTGTATAACTCCGGAGACATGCCGTAGTAGTCCATGAGCAGGGGGTTTTCGTCCCCATAGTCGGTCACTATTGTGTTCGAAGAATGAGCAAAAACAAAGATGGGATTGACGTGTGGGCCGCCGAGCCCAGGTGGATGAGCGGCGCGTCAACGCACCGAGTTGTTCTCCTTCTGTCTCCCAGTGCGCGCTAAAGACGAGTATGCCCTTTGGTTTGTACTTGGCAAGCAGAGCAGGGCCGAAATCGCGCAGGAAGTCAGCGAAGGGGCTCTCAAGGCCGCTACGCTCGATCATTGCGTGCATGAGGGGATTCTGGACGGTGACCGCTTTGGAGAGGGCGAGGAGGGGTGAGCCGTGGCCGAAGAAGAAGGCCGGGATGTGGTTGGGGGAGCCCGGAAGTGTAGCGAGGCGATCTTTCCAGGCAGATCGAGTGAGCGGGAGGTCTGAAGACATGGTTTGGCAGGGAGATATGGATACATTTGAGGATGGTACTGCGCAGTATTTGTACCGTGTACCCGTGTGTATGAGTGAGCGAGATCTTGTCTTGTCAGCAACACCACGGATCACGTAATAAAAAGATGTAAGACCACTGCTACTATGTCAAGCAGGGCTAATGGTGGAAGCTGGCTCAGAGGGACGACTATCCGCAAGGGAAATGCAACCCCAACGACGCGTTCTCATACCCCGCAAGCACAGTCCTCATCCGCCATAGTATTCAGCGGTGGGGTCAAAGATGCGTCCGGAAGGACATCCGAGTATTTCGTGAGTCTCTCACAGACATTATGCACTACTCCCGTCGCACTGATCTTCCTGACTTAGTCCATGGACGATCAATGTCCAGTGTGCAAATCGGACCGATACTTGAACCCAAAGCTCCGCTTGCTCGTGAGCTCATGTTATCACAAAATGTGCGTCGTGTATTCCAATCGTCATCTGCTCTTCTTTCCCTCATACCACCACCCTTTTTATGCGCCAAGGTGTGAATCTTGTATAGATCGCCTGTACACATTGGGCCCGGCACCATGTCCAATCTGCGGGAAGACGCTCAAAAAGATGACCTTCATCCCTCAGACGTTTGAGGATCTCGTTGTGGAGAAAGAAGTCGCTATCAGGAGAAAGATTGCAAAAGAGTCCGTAGAAATTCTTTGTCGTCCCATCCAACATGTTCACCTTTGTCTGGGTCCAGGTTCAACAAGCGTAGAGAAGACTTTCCGGATCTTCGCTCATACAACGATTATTTGCAAGAGGTGGAAGATATCAGTAAGGGTCACTACATCGCCTTATCACTACCACTTTTAACACATGCTCCTTCCGCCTAGCCTTCAACCTCATTAACGAGATCGATATTCCCGAAACGCAAGCGCGCATCGCAGCCTACCGAAAAGAAAACGCGGCACTCATCGAGCTCAACCAACAGCGCGAAGAGACGTACGCGCAAGCGCTGAAAGAGCAAGAGGAAGCCGAGCGGCGCGAGCGGCAGCTGCGCGCGGAAGAGCTGCGGCGTGCCGAAGAGGAGGAGCGCGACGCGCGGGAGGGCGAGCGGCGCGCCCTAATCGACAACCTCGAGAACAGCGACGCGGACGCTGCGCGGCTCGTGGAGCAGGCACGCGCCGAGGCGCTCAAGCGTGCCGCCGCCCGTACCGCCGCGGCGCAGCAGGCCGTCGCGCAGCAGCAGAGCTCGGCGGCGCACGCGCTCCGCTCGCGCGCGGCCCTCAGCGCCGCCGTGCCCGACGTGCCGCACGTCCCGCTGCTGGACTCGTATTACGCGTACGAGGACCTGTATCGCCTCCGCGGCTCGTACTTTGACCCGGCCAGTGAGGCCGTTCGGAGGGATAAGGAGGGCATCATGCGTGCTGGGGGTTATCGTATCGAGGAGGCTTGGGAGCGGGCCCTTCGATCTGCGGTTGCTGGGTTGGATATCCCCCCGTTCGGTGGCGCGTCTACTAGCACGTCTCATCTGCGCGAACCGACCACTAGTGGACTCGCTGTGGACGTGGCGATGGCATCGGTGTAGTCACATCCGTTCAAAGTATGATGGGACATCTCTATCGTAATAGAGCAAAACCACGTGGCGTCACTGTTAACCGACACAAAGGCCCGACATAAAATCGTTCGGAACTTGAGACAAAATCTACCCAGCTGCTATATATCTAGCTCTAGAGACCATTTAGGTGACAAAGAGATGTAGGTGCACCTATAACAAGAAAAAGCGAGAGAGGCACTTGACATAGGTCGCGAGGCATAAACATGCCTTCAAGATGCTGGCGCATCTGAACGGCGCAGTTAGCCGACCCTTCATGCAATTCATTAGTAGAACAAACTCACACAAGTCATAGACCAAACGGGCCTCAATGTGCTCATCTTTCGGGCCTATGAAGTGGACGCGTCGAACATGGCGTCTTTCACCATTAATTTCTTCGAATCCCCAGATCTGAATGGGCAAGGTGGTTTACAGACAAGCGAAGCAGATAAAGTATCGAAAAGGCTAACATACCTGGTGTACAATCCAAGTCTTGTTGCTCTTTGGAGTATCACTTTCCGCGTATAGGTTGATTGCCCCATGCTCCATCGTATCTGGCAGCCACCCATTTCTCAGAAATTCGTTATCGATCTCATCGAGCTGCACCCTTCTGAATTTTCCGAGCATCGGCCCAAATAGACCGTCGTTGTCCTCCCTCAAAGTCCAGTCCAACGTGCGGTTTTCGGGCTTTCCGGGAATACCTCCCGTGATTTTTGGTTTGGCATCGATATGCTCGACATTGTTATCATCCTTGTAATGCCGAACGCCGAGAGTCACTGTGGCCAAGGCAATGGCTTTGCGTGTGAGCCAGCTTATACCCTGGAGGCGCAAGATCTCATCTGTATCATCGCTCAGAGTCTTGTTCTATATGTTTTTGTCGAGATAAGAACCACTGTTACTAGTCGGGAGGAAATGAGCAGCGCGAACCATGACCCATGTCCCACTCAAGTCTCGAGTTGTGATTGACGGTGGAGCGGCCATTGCGGATTGCTTGGTTGTCTGACTTGTCTTGCGTAGCTGTAGCCGTAGCGAGTAGCAGCAAGTCTCATCAATGATGGGTTCTTATATTCTGTACCGCAGGTACAATACAGTATTAGTACTAGCGTCAATGGGTTTAGTTCTCGAAACTTGGCCAATCAGATTGCAGGACTTTTTGAACCAGTCAGCCCGAGATCTGCCGAGAACTATCATCACGCGGTCAAGCGAAATACCCGAGGGCGGGCAAGCCTGAAAGTACTAGTTTGGACGTAATCATGCGGATTTGAGAAGACAGTTGTGGCGGGGTATATGATGGGAAGATGGCGGCAGCGGAGGACGGGGTCCTGTATGCGGTTCTAGCGACCGGCTCACAGTCCCAGTGGATAAACTGCGGTGCAAGAGAACATGGCGGGCACATTACCTGACCCGTTCGTACTAGCGTGCTAAAACTACGGCCATAGAGTGCCCTTACATGTAGTGGTCGTAGCTGGCACACCGCGATGAAGAATGTTATTCAAGATCCAGAACTAGCTCGCCCCGTGTGCCCGCGAATGGTTAGTGGCGATCCACGGGGATAGCTCAATCTGCGTGACACGAACTTGAAGTTGAAAATAGCAGACGTGCATCGGTAAAAGTCAGCCCAGAGAAAATTTCTAGGGACTCACATGGTCTTTCAAGCTTTCAAGTGTAGACGTATTTGGAGTGACCAGTATGAAGCGAGAAGAATTGGGTCTCACAGGATATCAGTCGCGTTCACGAGAGGAATGCGCTTAGCGCCTGCCTGTCCACAATGTTGGAAGTGCGCTGGCCACGCGGCTGCGCAGGCAACGGCCGGATGTTTGAGACGAAAGAGGAAGATGCATTAACAGATTCAGACTGACACTGGCATGTGTTTGCCATTGGAATTCATACCT
>Ga0137397_10002661_pt1 | contig 12402 bp, 8 predicted proteins | sample czorhiz116metaG_FD_106658 | JGI IMG/M metagenome (GOLD analysis project Ga0137397, IMG submission 106658) | Vadose zone soil microbial communities from Angelo Coast Range Reserve, California, USA - czorhiz1.16 metaG | ecosystem: Environmental > Terrestrial > Soil > Vadose zone | place: USA... | reverse complement strand
CGGCTACATCACCGAGGCGAATAGCATCCGTTCCATTAATCTGGATACGGCTGAAGTGATCACCCTCGCCGGCATTGCCGACCAACCCGGCGCTGTAGACGGCATTGGAAGCGACGCACGGTTCCGGAATCCTACCGGTCTGTGGAGCTCCAACGGCATTCTCTATGTATGCGATTCGAGCAATACTGTCATTCGCAAACTGGATCTGGCATCCGGGACGGTGACTACGCTTGCGGGTGCCTTCGTACGTGCCGGAACCAACGACGGGACGGGTGCCGACGCGCGATTCCAGTTACCAACAGGCCTCTGGGGTGACGGCACGAATCTCTATGTCAGCGACTTCAGCAGGATTCGCTCAGTCTCCATCTCGACCGCCGAAGTGAAGACCGTTGCCACCGTGCCCTATGGAAACATTCGAGCTCTCTGGGGAAGAGGCCGCGTGGTCTACGCGCTCTCGGCATTTTCCGTCTCCACGGCCTATGTCAAGAATAGGGTTCATATTTATCGTATTGATCTCGACAGTGGACGGATCTCGGAACCCGTATACGGACAGAATGAAAGCACAGCCGGCCAACCGATACTGCTTACGGCCAGCCAACCGATAATGGTTACAGACGGCGAAGGAGTCTGGGGCGACGAAACAGATTTGTTCATCACGGAGTACCGGAACAATACCATTCGCCATCTCACCCGAGACGTGCTGCCCAGTCTTGCGCGGATTCAAGTTGCGACTCCTGGATATTCTTCTCGAATCACCACAGGAAATGCGGCCGCGATATCGGTGGGTCACGCGGCCATCACGGTTGAGCCCGGCAGCGGCACTCCGTCTGGATTTGCCGTCTTTGCGCTGCGACAGAACGGTGTCCTGATTTCTGAAGCATCCGTTCCTGCGGCGCCGGCCATCCGCTCCGGGCGCATCAGCGCGACGGCGGCCGGTGTTGTGAATACCGGGCTCGCCATTGCCAATCCCAATTCCGTTGAGGCCGTCATTTCTTTTTACTTCACCGATGCGGCCGGGCGGAACTATGGCCAGGGCAGCTTCACAGTGGCGCCCGGAGCACAAGTCGCACGTTTTCTGACGGAGGATCCGTACAAGGGTCCGGCCACCATTGAAGGAACATTCACATTCGTGTCATCGGTTCCGATCGGCGCCGTGGCTCTGCGAAGCTACGTCAACGAGAGATCGGAATTCCTGATGACGACCCTGCCGGTCGTGGATCTTGCGCGCCGGTCGAGCGCGCCCGCGACTGTGACGCATTATGCCGCAGGAGGCGGATGGACAACAGAATTGCTCCTCGTCAATCCATCGGACCAGGCAATCTCCGGAACGGTTCAGCCGATCGGCGGCGGAACCGCGTTCCGATACGGAATCCCGTCGCGGACGTCACAGAAGTTTCTTTTCGAGGGAACTGCCGATGCGATCCGAAGCGGCGCCTTCCGCGTTATTCCTGAAACGGGAATGACGCCCTCTGCTGCGTGCATCTTTTCGTTCGTGAAGAACGGAGTGCGAGTCACTGAAGCAACGGTGCCGGACGTCCCCACATCGGCGGCCTTTCATGCATATGCGGAAATAGCACGACGTGTTTCGTTCGGAGAGCCAGGTTCGATCCGAAGCGGATTCGCGGTAACGAACACGTCCGCCGCCCCGGTGGATGTCACCGTCGAAGTCACCAACTCGGATGGTGTGAACGCGCCATTGACGGGGGGCTCAGGGTTTGTCACGGGAACTATTCACATCGAAGCGATGTCGCATGTGTCGATGTTTCTCGATGAGCTTCCGGGACAAGCGGGGCAGGTTCTTCTCGGATTCGCGCCTGGCCCTTTTTTCCTGAGACTTTCGACGAGACTGCCCGACATTTCCGTGGTCGGGTTGCGCGGTCGTTACAACGAGCGAGGTGATTTCCTGATCACCACCACGCCGGCGGTAGCTGAAGACACCGCGCCCGATACGTCGCCTCTGTATTTCCCCCACATCGTGGACGGCGGCGGCTACACGACTCAGTTCGTTATCTTCGGTGCAACGGCGCAGTCCGTATCTACAAGCCTTTCCGCAACGACTCGGTATTTCACCCAAACGGGCGCCCCTATGCGCTTCCCTGCCAACTGAAACTTTGAACTCTGCCTGGGGCAGTCCGACGGGATTGCTAGCCGTGATTCATGTTTATCGGCTGTCTTGCAGGTCGCTCTCCAGCTGTAGCGGCGGTCTATGAGTTGCCGAAGGCATCCGAATACAGCCGCGTAGCGGCGACATAATGTAGCCCCACGCGCCAGCGTGGGGACCCGGCAGACCTCGATTTACGAGCTCCGGAGGAGCGAAAGATGGTTCTGAGAATCTTCGCCCCTCGCGGGGCTAACCTTCAATTGCAACGCATACCCCACACTGGCGCGTGGGGCGACATTCTGTCGCCGCTACGCGGCTGTATTCGGATGCGCTTCGCGCGATATCCTGGACAGCTGGTCATAGACCGCCGCTGCAGTCGCCGCCTCGACTGCTATGCGCTTACTCGAAGAGTTCGGGGAAGTAGAAGGTGACGACCTTGTTCATTTGAGAGCACGCGATCATGATCTCTTTGAACTTCGGAATGATGGCAATTCCAGCGTTCTGCCTTCCTCCTCCAACGAGCTCTTTTACCGGGATTTTCCAGCGGGGCGCAACGTCGCCGTCATCCATGACACTCCAGACAGCCCAGTCATCCCTTGAATTGGTCAGGATCCAGCCTTTTTCGGGATAGATCGCAATTTGTCCGCCGCCGAACCCGCCGGTCTTTGGTCCCTTGATCACGCGTAGAGGCTTGGTGTTTCCACTGGCCTCCCGGTCAAAGATCAGGAGGGCGCCACCACTCTTAACCACCAGGAGGTTATGAATCGGGTCCACCGCGGACTGGGGAGTCGGCGAGTTGATCAGCGTGTCCGGACCGGCCAGAATTCGCTTGGGCGCGACGTCGCCGTCTGCCAGGCGGTCAAACACATAAACCCCTTGAAGGCTACCGGTGCCGCGGCCTCTGAGGCCGTTGCCGACAGGGAGAAAAATCTCGTTGTGTTCGGGATCCGCTGTCACCGTATTGAGAGCTCCGGTATCGGCTCCCAGTATCTTCGTTTTCGGCCCCTGGATTACACGGATAGGCGGTTCCTCTCCGTTGACACTTCCGCGGAATGTCAGGATGGCCTGTGTCAACGGACTGTTGACAACAATTTCATCATGGATCGGATCATACGAAAAACCGTGCATCGTCCTGCTCAGCTTTGTCCTGTGACCCTCGATCGTTCGTACTGGCGGCTCGTTTATCTTCGCCTCCCGGGCGAAGCCCGCAATCTGCGGATGGGTCACTCAGTTCGGCACCCATATTTGGTCTCGCCTGGAGTCATACGCCAGCGCCTCCACCTTTCCGAACTTCAAAGAAACCTTGCCTTCAGGTGCGCTGCGTATGGTGCGTATCGGCGCAACGTTTCCATTCGCGTTGAGGGGATACACAACAGCGGAAGCGTTTCCAAAGTTGGCAACCCACACCTCCTTGTGCTTGCTGTCGACAAACACGCCGGAAGGATTCAGCAGGCCGGTCCGGTTCCCTTTTATGATTCGTGTCGGCGCGACATTGCCCCTGTCGGTTTGCTTGAAGACGAGCACCGACTGGCCGATGTCGTTCGCGACGTAAATATCGCCGGTATCGGGATCGAGCGACATCTGCGCGGGCCAATTCATTTGTGTCAGGGAACCCTGAATGATGCGTAGCGGAGCAACGTCTCCCGCCGCGCCCATCGGATATACCGAAATCGACGGGTCCTCAAATCTACCGGTGCCGGCAATAGTGGAGTCACTGATGTGGCCCCAATTGCTCACAAGCATGAGCTTGTTCTTCTGGTCCAGGACGATACCGTGAACGTCCGATAAACGAGTGCTCTCCCCCTGAAGGCTCCGCAGTGGTTTCTCGTCACCCGAAGCTCCCTTGCGGTAAACCGCCACTTGAGGAGGGTGCTGCACGCCAACGTAAAGCTCCTGGTTCTCTTCATCCACGGCGAGGGAAAAGCCGCGATGAGGAGTTTTCAGAGTGCGTGGCGGTTTGACATTTCCGTTCGCTTCGCGAGGAAAAATGACAATCTCGTCTCCCGTGTCGGTTTCGACCGAATAGATGTCGCCGTTCTTCGGATCAATGTAAATCCCGTTGTTGTATTGGATCTCAGTTTCCAGCCCTTGAATGACCCGCTTCGGTTGGGTGAACGGAACTCCCGGCGGCGTATTGTCGAGCCTGTTGAATATCCGAATCGCCCAGTTGTTTTGGTCCATGAGGACCACTTCATCGAAATTCAGATCGACCGCGACCGAGCTGTAAATCGGAGCCTCGTCCCGGATCGTTCGTGTCGGCGGACGATTGATGAAACCGGTCTGACCGGAACTCTGCGAACCGGCATATACCGATGCTTCACCAAACGTGTCGAACAGATTGGCCTGTTTCGGTAACGCATCGTAGCCGGGTTCGCAATAATCTCCGGACGGAGGCAACTCCATAACTGAAATCAATTGAGGGCCACTCGTGGGCGGCCTCAATTCCGGCCCACTTATCAGAGAAAAGCAGAAGATGCCTCCTGCAACTGCAACGATCGCTGCAAGGAAATTCCTTGTTCTTTTTGCTGCACGCATAAGCCTCCTGGGAACGGTCCTGAGGAAACACTCTGCGCAGTTAATACCAGGTTTGAATCGCTGTCAATTTATGCGCGTACTGGATAAATTCGCCGGCATTTCATCTATAATCGCCGCACTCAACGATGAACCTGGATTTTGCCACTCTGGAGGCTTTGCGCAAGAATCACCCCGGCTGGAAGCTACTGCTGGCAGACTCTGCGCCGCTGGTAGTGAGTTTTCTCCGTAAGACATTTATTGAGCCCAACATTCGGGTATTGTCTCAGGTTGATCTTATAGAAGCTTTGGAAGACGAACTCTATGGATTGAGGGAACGGTTCGGCGCGGGAGCTTTTCCACGACGCGCACAAGAGTATCTCAATGAATGGGCATCGAACGATCGAGCGTGGCTGCGCAAGTTTTATCCACAGAACTCCGACGAACCTCATTTCGATCTGACTCCAACGACTGAAAAGACGATCGCCTGGGTGGATAACCTGACGGCACGGGCATTCGTGGGTACCGAATCGCGTTTGCTGACGCTTTTTGAGCTCCTGCGGCAAATGGTTCAGGGCTCCGAGACGGATCCTCACGTGCGAATCGCGGAGTTGCAGAAACGTCGAGACGAAATTGACGCGGAGATTGCGCGCGTCCAGCAGGGGGATCTGTCGTTGCTGGACGATACCGGCCTCAAGGATCGGTTCCAGCAGTTCGTCGCTTTGGCACGCGAACTCCTTTCGGACTTCCGCGAGGTGGAGCACAACTTCCGTAATCTTGACAGGCAAGTGCGCGAACGCATTACGCTCTGGGAAGGAGCCAAGGGCGCCCTGCTCGATGAGATCCTTGGCCAGCGCGATGCCATAGCGGATTCCGATCAGGGACGAAGCTTCCGCGCGTTTTGGGATTTTCTCATGTCGCAGTCGAGGCAGGAGGAATTGTCCGGTCTCCTCGAGCAGGTGTTGCGACTCCCTGCGGTTGCAAAAACCACACCGGACAAACGTCTCAATCGTGTTCATTACGACTGGCTTGACGCCGGCGAACACACCCAACGAACCGTCGCGCAGCTCTCCCAACAGCTACGGCGCTTTATGGACGATCAGGCGTATCTGGAGAATCGCCGCATCATGAACATTCTCCGCAGCATCGAAATACAGGCCGTCGCCGTGCGTGACACGCACCCACGCGGCGAATTCATGAGCGTCGCGGAGCCAGGAACAGCGATCGATTTGCCGATGGAAAGGCCGTTGTACTCGCCGTCCATCAAACCCCTGATCGCCAGTCAACTCACAGCAGCCGGCGACGCAGACATCGACGTCGAAGTGTTGTTCTCGCAAGTCGTCGTCGACAAGGCCAAGCTCGCCGGTTATGTTCGTCAGGCGCTACAGAGTCAAAATCAGATCACGCTTCGCGCTCTTGTCGAATCTCACCCGCTGGAACACGGGCTAGCCGAACTGGTGACCTACTTGCAACTCGCAGTTGACAGCTTGAACGCATTGTTCGATGAAGAACGCATCGAACCGGTGACGTGGCAGGACCAGCAGGGAAACTGGAAATCTGCGGAAATGCCGCGTGTCATTTTCGTGAGGTAGCATGGAGTCACAACCGGTCGATTCTTCAAGCCTTTCCCTCATCGTCGTCCCGCTGCTCAAAGGCGTCGTGTACCAGGAAGCCGATCCGCAGCTTTGGAACAGCCTTCTCAACTTACAGGCTCGCGTGCGCGATTATGTCTCTGTGCTCGGACTGGGACTCGTGCTGGATGAGGCTGAGGGCTATGCATTTCTCCGCTCCAGCCCTGAAACGCCCGACGAGGCCGAACCAAAGTTGCCGCGCCTTGTTGCGCGGAGACAGCTTTCGTTTCCAGTCAGTCTGCTCCTGGCGCTGTTGAGAAAAAAGATGGCCGAATTCGACGCCGGCGGTGGCGACACGAAGCTCGTGCTTTCCCGGGAGGAGGTCGTCGATCTGATCCGCATATTCCTGCCGGAAGGCACTAACGAAACTCGAATCATCGACCAGGTCGATACGCATCTGAACAAAATCATGGAATTGGGATTTGTGCGTCCGCTGAAGGGTCAGGACCAAATGTTTGAGGTTCGCCGCATCCTGAAAGCATTCGTGGATGCTCAATGGCTGGCGGAATTCGACCAACGCCTCGCGCGATACCGTGCATTGTTGGCCGGCAAAGAGGAAGAGACCAATGATTGAGCCATCGAAACTCGATTTCGTCGGAGAGGACCGGCTCAGCGGGTTCCGCCTCCTCCGGTTGGAAGTGTTCAACTGGGGGACGTTCGATGGAAAGGTTTGGACACTCCATTTGAATGGCCAAAACGGGTTGCTGACAGGCGATATCGGCTCCGGTAAGTCCACACTCATCGACGCCATCACAACCCTCGTTGTGCCCGCCAATCGTGTCGCCTACAACAAGGCAGCCGGCGCCGACACTCGAGAACGAACGCTGCGTTCCTATGTGTTAGGTCATTACAAGTCTGAACGGAATGAAGTCAGCGGAGCGAAACCCGTGCCGTTGCGCCACTACAACAGTTATTCGGTAATTCTCGGAGTATTCCACAACTCCGGTTTTGGAGACACGGTAACGCTCGCTCAGGTCTTCTGGTTCAAGGACCCGCAGGGTCAGCCAGCCCGCCTCTTCGTCGCGGCGGAACGGGATCTCACCATCGCCACAGATTTCGCCAACTTCGGTCCGGACATCGGAGACCTCCGGAAGCGTTTGCGAAAGTCAGGCATTGATGTCTTTGACTCCTTTCCGCCCTACGGATCGTATTTTCGACGGCGCTTTGGCATCAACAATGACCAGGCGCTGGAACTGTTTCACCAGACGGTATCAATGAAGTCCGTCGGCAATCTCACGGATTTCGTCCGCACTCACATGCTCGAGCCGTTCGACGTCGAGTCACGCATCCAGGCATTGATCGATCATTTCGACGACCTCAATCGAGCACACGAAGCCGTGCTCAAGGCAAAGACGCAGGTTGAACAACTGACGCCGCTGGTGGCGGACTGCTCGAGTCTTGGAGTACTCATTGCTGAGATCGAAAACCTGCGTGCGTGCCGCGAAGCGCTGAAGCTTTACTTCACCGGTTTGAAAGCCGGACTGTTGCGCGATCGAATTCTCAAGCTTCGGGAGGAATTCGAACGGCTGAACCTTCAGGTGCAGCGGCTCGATGAGAAGAAGCAGTCGCAGGAATCGGATGAACGCGAATTACGCCGAGCTATCAGCGAAAACGGCGGCGATCGTATCGCGCATATTGAAGAAGAGATAGCATCAAAGCAGACCGAACAAGCGCGGAGAAAGAAGAAGGCGGAGCGATACCAGGAACTCGCGGCAGGGCTCAATCTTAAAGTCGCATTAACGGCTGAAGAGTTTGCAAGTCAACTCTCTGAACTTGGCCTGATCCGTGATCAAACAGACGTGGAAGAGGCCGGCATTCAAAACCTCCTGACTGACAAGAGCGTCGCATTCAAGCAGGAGTTATCCGTTCACGAAGAACTGAAGAGCGAAATCGCCGGACTCAGAACTCGACGCAGCAATATCGATCAGACCCAGATCTCCATGCGGGAGGCAATCTCGGCCGCACTTCAGTTGCCGCAGGCAGAAATGCCTTTTGCCGGCGAGCTGATTCAGGTGCGAGAGAATCAAAAGGACTGGGAAGGGGCTGCCGAGCGCCTCTTGCATAGTTTCGGGTTGTCGCTGCTGGTGCCGGACCGCCACTACGCGAGAGTGGAGGAGTGGGTTGATCGCACGAACCTGCGGGGTCGGCTCGTCTATTACCGCGTTCGCGAAATCCAACATTCGGCAATGCCATCGCTCCACCCGAATTCCTTAGTACACAAGCTCGCCCTCAAGACGGACACACCTTACTACAATTGGCTCGAACGGGAGGTTGCCAATCGTTTCGACCTGGCATGCTGCACCAGCCACGAAGACTTCCGCCGCGAGATCAAAGCCATAACTCGCGCCGGTCAGATCAAAGGGCGCGATGAGCGCCACGAAAAAGATGACCGATACCGCCTGGATGACCGAAGCCGGTATGTGCTTGGCTGGAGCAATGATGCCAAAATCGCCACGCTGGAAGCGAAGGCCAAAATATTGGAGGATCGAGTGGCCTCGCTCGGCAACGACATTACGTCTCTGCAAACCCGCCTGCGGAAGGTCAAACAACGCATTGAAACTCTCGACAAAATTGTCGAATACCTCGACTTCCGGGACATCGACTGGCGGCCTCTTGCCGCTGAAATCGCCGTTCTTCAGGAGGAGAAAGAAAACCTCGAGCGCGCATCCGACATTTTGAAAACTCTCAACGAGCGGCTGTCCAAGCTCTTCACCGAGCAAAAGGAAACCGGCGGCTTGCTCGACAAACGCAAGGACGAGAGGAGCAGAACCGATGACAGGCGCCTGACCGCGTCAGCGCTGCTGGAAGACGCGGAAGCCAGGCTAACCTCCGATATTCTGGAAACTCATGCCAGGTCGTTTCCCCGCATAGAAGCTTTTCGTAGGGAAGCTTTGGGCGACCACTCGCTGACCGTGGAGTCCTGCGAGACGCGTGAACAACAACTCCGAGAGTGGCTGCAGGGCCGAATCGATGCGGAGGACAAGAAGCTTACCCGCATACGGGAACGCATCATCGATTCAATGAGGCGATTCCGGGACGATTATCCACTCGACACGCAGGACATGGACGTCAGCGTCGACGCTGCAGAGGAATACGCGAGAATGCTTTTACGTCTCCACACTGACGATTTGCCAAGATTTGAAACACGCTTCAAGCAGTTGCTGAATGAAAACACGATCCGTGAAGTCGCGAATTTTCAAAGCCAGCTTGGCCGTGAACGACAGCTCATCAAGGAGCGGATCGCCAGTATCAATGAATCGCTAACCAGGATCGACTACAACCCGGGCCGGTACATCGTATTGGAGGCGCAACCGAGCGCCGACGCGGATATTCGCGATTTTCAACTCGAATTGCGCGCATGCACCGAGGGCGCCCTTACAGGCTCAGAGGACGAACAATACTCAGAAGCCAAGTTCCTGCAGGTCAAGCGCATCATCGAGCGTTTCAGGGGCCGCGAAGGACAAGCGGAGTGGGATCGCCGCTGGACAAAGAAAGTTACGGACGTGCGCAATGCTTTTGTGTTCGCAGCCTCGGAACGGTGGCGTGAAGATAACACGGAGCATGAGCACTATTCCGATTCCGGAGGCAAATCCGGCGGACAAAAAGAGAAGCTCGCCTACACCATCCTTGCGGCAAGCCTCGCGTATCAATTTGGCCTCGAATGGGGGGCATTACGCTCGCGTACTTTCCGATTCGTTGTGATCGACGAGGCATTCGGTCGCGGCTCCGACGAATCGGCGCAGTATGGACTGCACTTGTTTCAACAACTCAACCTGCAATTGCTCGTCGTCACACCTCTTCAGAAGATTCATGTCATCGAACCCTTTGTCTCGAGTGTCGGTTTCGTCCACAACAATGACGGCCGAGCCTCGATGCTCCGCAACCTGACGATCGAGGAATATCGCGCCGAGAAGGCGGCGTATCACGCATAAAGCATGAGCGGAGCGAATGCAAGCCCGACAGGGCGCAGCCATTAATTAAGATGTACGGACCTGATGAGATCTTGCAACGAGCGGCCCGATCGTATCCGGCATATTTGCGCAGCCTGATCACTGGAGAAGAGTTTTTTCCACTGGTGATTCCTTTTGGCAAGACGTCCATCCGCGGGACTGACTTTGCGACACTGCGACGTGAGATCGCCGCTCTCAAAGAGACTACGGCCAAATTCACTGTTGAATGGGTGGAAAAGACCGATCGGCGCTGGGGACGGCAGCAGTTCCCGGCGAAAATCTATTTTGCCGCCGCACCGGCTTTTCTGTCTTCCATTGGAAAGATTCGTGAAGCTGAGCGCTTCGTCCAGAACCTGCAGTTGACGCGCTCAGTCTGTCCTGAGCTGGAGGGATGGCTCGCCGGCAACGCACTGAAGATTGTCGAGAACAGCGATATCTGGCCGGACATATTGAAGGTTTGCCGCTATTTTCTTGATAATCCCCGTCCCAACAGGTTCGTACGCGAACTTCCCATCGCGATCGACACAAAGTTCATCGAAAGAAACGAAGCCATCATTGCGAATCTGTTGAAGTACCTGATCCCGCATTCTGTCGATCCACGAGCTAGCTCTTTTGAAAAGAGGTTCGGCCTGTTGTTCGATCCACCGCTCATACGATTCCGCGTATTGGACGAAGCGCTGCGCCCGCGACTCGGCCTGGTTTTTAACGATCTCTCCGTTCCCGCTGATGAGTTTGCGCGGTGGGAAGCGGCCGGCATATCGGTTGTCATCACGGAAAACAAAATGAACTTCCTTACGCTGCCCAGACTGCCAAACACGATTGGCATCTGGGGAGGCGGCAATGCGGCAGGCCTCCTGTCGGCATGTAGCTGGCTCAAATCTTGTCGAGTCATCTATTGGGGAGACATTGATGTCAGCGGCTTCGAGATTCTGAGCAGACTGCGCGAGACGTTTCCCAAAACTCAAACCGTACTCATGGATGAAGCTACGCTGGAGCGGTTCGTTCAGCTTGCGCTGCCGGGCAAAGGATGTCGCACAGACGCCACACTAAATCTCAACTTGACCGAACGGGCCGCCTTCAACAAAGTGATGTGCGAAAACCTGCTGCTCGAGCAGGAAAAGTTGCCTGACGAGCTTTCCAAACGCGCGCTTGAAGCTTTAGTTGTGAAATGCGCAAGCGCAGAGCCGGCTCGCGGATCGAATGACACGCATCCAGCAACCGAAACTCTACTCCTGGAAGGCTATCGCAAGATGACGTCAGTCCAGAAAATCGAGCGCGTCCGTGTCCTGACACTCGCCATTCAGGAACTCGCCCTCCTTGACATTCGCCGCCGTTATCCCGAAGCGGATATTACAGAACAAAGTCTTCGTCTGGCATCGCGATGGATTCCTCCCGAATTGATGCTACGCGCATTCGGTTGGGATAGTCGGAAGGCAGGTTATTAATGCTTTCCGACCCGCTCATCGTTATTACCAGGCTCGCTCAGATATTCGATGAGCTGGAAATCCCGTATGTCGTGGGAGGCTCAATCGCCAGTTCAATGTACGGAATACCGCGCGCCACGCAGGATGTCGATCTTATGGCAAACGTCAAACTCGAGCACGTCCATCGACTGACAGCAGCTCTTGAACCGGAATTCTATGTCGCGGCCGAGTTGATCACAGATGCGATACATCGGCATGAGTCTTTCAACATTATTCACCTCCAAACAATGTTCAAAGCCGACGTTTTTGTTCCCGCAGATAACGAATGGTCCCGCCAGGAAATGAGTCGGGCTCGAACGGAAGTCCTGCGGCCCGAAGGGCCGCTGGCGGTTCGGTTTTCGAGCCCTGAGGATACAATTCTGCACAAACTGCTCTGGTACAGAATGGGAGGACACCAATCCGATACGCAGTGGAACGACGTCCTCGGAATACTCCGGATTCAAGAACATTCCATTGATTTCACATACCTCGAACGGTGGGCTGCCTTTTTGAACATCAGTGATCTATTGAGTCGGGTGCGGACGGACGCCAGCACCGATCCACGCTAAGAAATTGTCCCCGAACCTGCGTCGAGTTCCGGCTAGTGTCCCGTAACAGTGATTCGCAATATAAGTCATGACGTATGCGTATCGGAAGTTCGATGTGCAAAGCGAGCGATACTGGCGAGGATTTCGTCAGCGGACTTCGTCCATACGAATGGCTTCGGTTCGGCGTTATTGGTGTCG
>Ga0137397_10002660_pt1 | contig 12404 bp, 9 predicted proteins | sample czorhiz116metaG_FD_106658 | JGI IMG/M metagenome (GOLD analysis project Ga0137397, IMG submission 106658) | Vadose zone soil microbial communities from Angelo Coast Range Reserve, California, USA - czorhiz1.16 metaG | ecosystem: Environmental > Terrestrial > Soil > Vadose zone | place: USA... | reverse complement strand
TTTCTTCACTGCATCCTCGGCGTGCTTGCGGGCGGTGATGTCCAGCGCCATCCAGCATTGGTCGTGCGGCATCGCGGAGCCGTCCGTCGCGAAGAATCGTTCAGCTTCGGCGCCCGGCCCCACAGCTCGAGCGCGTGCGCGTTGAAGGACGTGATCAGCTCGGCAGGGTCGCAGGCGTACGCACCGGCGCGGAGCGTTTTCAGCAGACGGTGAAACGCCGTCTGGCCTCTTACGATGTCGGGTCTCCGTTGTCGCTCAGTGGGTGACCCAGCATTGTGATCTCCCGTCAGCAACTCGTGTGCCATCGTCAAACACGTGAGGCACCTTGCACTCCTCGGAGCCTCCAGCGCAAGGGGGCATGCCAGGGCGGAGGGCCGAAAAAGCGGCCGATTTCGGCGGAAGGGACCGGATGCGCCGGGTAAAATTTCCCCTGCGACCGTGTAAGAACGTCTCAGCGTCCCGCGAGGAAGTGCTACCCTCCGGTGGCGTATCACATGGCCGCCGAGACGGAGACGCTGCGCGCGCTGATCGACGCCTTCCGCCCGCCGGGCTGCCCGGTCAGCGTCGATGCGGCGACGCGACGCGCGCTCGATTTCCTGGCTGCGTTCCGGGCGAGCGGCTCGTCGCGGGTCAAGACCCTGGACATCAGCCTGTCCCTGCTCGCCCTGATGGTGATGACGGGCACGGACGGGACCCGCGACGCGGTCAGGCGGCGGCTCACCCTGATGGACTCGAGTCTTCCGCCCCTCCACGACCTCGCGCGGCTCGCTCAGCGCCTGGCGACGGTGGTGCTCTACGCCACGCTGGACGACACCGGGCGTCCGGCCGCGGCCCAGGCGGTCGGCTATGACGTCTTCGCGGACCGGCCGCGGGGAGCGGTTCCCCTCGTGCCGCTCGAGCCGCGACTGCCGTCGGGCGCCGTCGTCGGTCCCGCCGACCCGGTCCCCGACGATGTCTACGATGTCGTCGTCGTCGGGTCCGGCGCGGCCGGGTCGGTGCTGGCGGCCCGGCTCACCGACCAGGGACGGACGGTGGCGCTGGTGGAGGCCGGTGACTACGTCCCGGAGCGATATGACGCGGCCGCGCCGGGTCGCCCGCGTCCTCACGACGAGCTGGACAACCTCCTGCGCTACTACAAGGACGCCGGGCTCCAGGTGAGCGACGGCGATTGCCGGATGTCGGTGCTCCAGGGCCAGTGCGTGGGGGGCGGGAGCGTCATCAACAACGCCGTCTGCTTCCGGATGCCGGATCACGTCCGCACCACCTGGTCGCGCGAGTTCGGGGCGACCTGGGCCGTGAACGGCGCGCTGGACACCGCCTACGACCGCATCGCGAAGGAGCTCCGGATCGCGCCCGCGACGTCCGCGGTCCCCGACGGCTGGATCAACCCCTCGGCGCGCTTTCTCGCGAACGGGGCAAAGGCGCTGGGACGAGAGGACGCGCTGCGACCGTGCGACGTCAACGTCGAGGCGTGCCTGGGCTGCGGCTACTGCAACCTCGCGTGCGCATACCTGCGCAAGCGGACCGTGCTCCAGGCGCTGCTCCCGCCGGCCGCTTCGACCGGGCGGCTGCGGATCTTCGCCGGCCGGCGCGCGCGCGAGATCATCGTTCGCACGACGGGCTATCGGGCCGAGGGCGTGATCGCGGAGCCCACCCGAGGCGGCGGCGTGCGGCGGGCCATTCGCGGCCGCCGCGTCGTGGTGGCGGCGGGCGCCGTGGGCAGCAGCGCGCTGCTCGGCCGGACGACGGCTCTCAACCCGCTCGAGCTGCCGATCGGCGAGCGGTTCTCGTTCAACTTCGTGAGCCCCGTGCATGCCGAGTACGAGGCGCCCGTGCGCGCGTTCGACGGGCTCCAGATGGGCCACTACTATGCCGAGGACCTGACCCGGGACGGCTTCGTGATCGAGACGTGGTTCAGCCCGCCGGCCACGCAGTCGCTGTCGCTCCCGGGCTGGATGGACGAGCTGCAGCTCAACATGGCGCGCTATGCCTACTACGCGTGCGCGTCGCCGTTGATCGGCTCGACCGCCGGCTCGAAGGTGGACACGCGGCACACGCCGGAGCGAATCTGGATCCAGCTCACCGACGGCGACCTCGAGAAGCTGAAGCGGGGCCTGCTGCGCACGTGCGAGCTCTTCTTCCACGGCACGCCGGCGCCGCGCCGCGTGCTGATCGGGGCGCGGAAGAACTGGAGCCTCACACCGGGCACGTATCAGAGCGCCATCGCCGCGCTCGCCTCGTTCGACGACCTCCAGATCAGCACCGCGCATCCCCAGGGCGGGAATTGCCTGTCCGGCGCGGGGCGAGGCGTCGTCCGGCCCGACTTCCGCGTCCAGCACACGCGAGACCTCTACGTGGTCGACGCGAGCGTCTTTCCCACGAGCCTGGGTGTGAACCCCCACTGGACGATCATGGCCATGGCCGATCTCGCCGCCGGTCACATCGGCGGCGACTGAGTCGATGGCGGGTGGCCACACGATGACCCGCCTGGTCCTCGCCGCGCTCGCGTGTGGGTTGGCGCTCGTGCTGACCGACCCGGGCGCCGCGGCCACTCCACCACCGAGCGCCCCCGTCCTGGAGGCGTGGAAGACCTTCAGCACCTTTCACGAGGACCTCGCACGGATCGATCGCGCTCGGGACCTTCTCGAGACCGAGGTCGCCCGTGCCCCGACGCTGGAGGCGCTGCTGCTTCTGTCCTGGGTGCATCTCTCGTGGGCCGACTATCGGGCCACGACCACCGACGCGAAGCTCGCGAGCTACGAGCGCGGCCGTGACGTCGCCAAGCGCGCGATCGACCTGGCGCCCCGAAGCCCGGAGGCGCACCTCTGGTACGCCGCGAATCTCGGGCGCTGGGCGACCACGAAGGGGAAGCTCAACGCCGCCTTCCTCCTGTCCACGCTGAGAGCGGAGATCCACACGATCCTCGAGCTCGACCCCAATCACGTCCCGGGGTTGGCGCTGGCCGGCTCGTTCTACCTCGAGACGCCTGGACTCTTCGGCGGCGACGTCCCGCGCGCCGAGGGCTATCTCAGGAAGGCGCTCTCGCTCGACCCGCACTTCACCCGCGCCCGCGTCGAGCTGGCCCGCTGCCTCATCGCGCAAGGGCGCAACGACCAGGCCCGAGAGCAGCTGAAGCTGGTCATCGACGAGCGCCAACCGAGCTACGTGGCCGACTGGGTGATGCGGCACCGGCCCACCGCCGAGCGCCTGCTGGCCGGCATCCGGGCCAAATGACCCCGCCCGGCACGCCGGTGGCGGTGCATGCGCTGTCTCCGTCCCGGCGCGCCGACCGCGCGCGGTTCATCGCGGTGCCGGCCCCGCTCTATCGCGGCGACCCACGGTACGTTCCGCCGCTGCGCCGCGAAGTCCACGGGCTCCTCGATCCGGCGCGGAATCCCTGGCATCGCCGCGCCGAGATGGCGCTGTTCGTCGCGGTTCGGGGGCGCCAGACGCTCGGGCGGGTCGCCGCCATCCGCGATCGCCGCTACGACGAGGTTCGGGCCGAGCGCCTGGGATTCTTCGGCTTCTTCGACTGCGTCGACGATCGCGCGTGTGCCGCCGCGCTGCTCGGCGAGGCCGAGGGCTGGGCTCGCGAGCGCGGCGCCACGGCGATGCGGGGGCCGATCAGCCCCTCGATGCACGACGAGTGCGGCACCCTCGTGGAGGGCTTCGACTCGCCCCCGATGATCCAGATGCCGTACAACCCGCCGTACCACGCCCGCCTGCTCGAGACCTGTGGCTACCGGAAGGCGCAGGACCTCCTGGCCTACGAGTTCGTGTTGAGCCAGGACGTCCGGCCCGCGCTCGCGCGCATCGCGCACGCGGTCGAGGCGAGCGGCGACTTTCGTATCCGCAGCGTCGACCTGCGCCGGTTCTGGAGCGAGGTCGAGATCGTGCGCACCCTCTACAACGCGGCATGGGAGGTGAACTGGGGGTTCGTCCCGCTCGCCGCCGAAGAGATGACGTGGCGAGCGGAGAAGCTCAAGCAGCTGATCGACCCCCGCGTCGCGCTCATCGTGGAGGCGCTGCGCGGGGAGGCCCCGGAACCGGTCGGCTTCGCCCTCGCCGTGCCCGACGTCAACGAGATCCTGGTCGGCCTCAAGGGCCGGCTGACTCCGTTCGCGCTGCTCCGGCTCGTGCGCGGTCTCCGGCGCGTCCGGACGATGCGGCTTCTCCTGCTCGGGGTCGTCGCCGGATACCGCAAGCGCGGCCTGGAAGCGCTGCTCATCCGCGAGATCCATCGCCGCGCGGCTCGAGCCGGCGTCGCGCGGGCCGAGCTCTCGTGGGTGCTCGAGGACAACCTCGCGATGAACCGGACGATCCTGAAGGTGGGTGGCCGCCACTACAAGACCTACAGGATCTACGGCAAGGCCCTGACCTAGCCCACGACTCAAAGCCCAGGCCGTCGCCGCCTTGGGTCCAGGTCCATCTGCGGCGCGCGGTTCGTTGACCTTGACAGCGCCAGCGAGGCCGCGTCATCTTCGAGTTTCCGTGGAGCTCACGCCGAGCGAAGGGAACGAGAGAGTGCCGAACGGGCGAGCGCGATGAGTCGTAACGGGGCACGAACGACCGCCGGGAACGCGACCGGCCAGTCGAGCGCGGTGGACGCGTACGGCCACGGCTGCCGACCCGGGCTCGTCCGCCTCCTCTCCGCGATCGGCCTCGACGTCGTGTACGAGCGCGCCCAGGGCGACACGCTCTGGCTGCGCCGGGACGGCCGGCTCGTCCCGATCCTCGACCTCGTGGGTGGGTACGGGGCGAACCTCTTCGGCCACCACCATCCCGATCTCGTAGCGGTCGCGCGTCGCTGCTTCGACGAGCAGACGCCGTTCCACGCCCAGGCGTCGATCCGGCCCGGGGCGGGACGACTCGCCGAAGCGCTCTGCCGCCGCCTCGGCGACTACGTGGTGATCCTGACGAACTCGGGCACGGAGACGATCGAGGCCGCGCTCAAGCACGCCCTCCTGGAACGGCGGCGCCCGACCTTCTGGGCCGTGCGGGGCGCATTCCACGGCAAGACCCTGGGCTCGATCCAGTTCACGTGGTCCTACCGCGGCCCGTACGAGGGGCTCGGACCTCGCGTGCGGTTCCTCGATCCGGACGATCCTCGAGACTGGGAGTCGGCGGCGGCGCACGTCGACGACGTCGCGGCGCTGCTTCTCGAGCCGATCGCCGGCGAGGGTGGGATCCGGCCGCTCCCGGCGCCCTTCGTCGCGTGGGTGCGGACGACGTGCCGCGCCGCGGGCGTCCCGGTGATCGCCGACGAGATCCAGAGCGGCATGGGCCGGACGGGCACCTTCCTCGCGGCGGAGGCGCTCGGGATCGAGCCGGACTACGTCTGCCTGGCGAAATCCCTGGGCGGCGGTATTGCGAAGGTCGGCGCCCTGCTCGTCCGCCGGTCGCGCTTCGTGGAGGAGTTCTCGCTGAAGCACACCTCGACCTTCGCGGAGGACGACTACGGGTGTGCGATCGCCCTCGAGGCTCTACGGCTTCTGGACCGCGGCGACCTGCTCGCCCGCTGCCGCGCGCGCGGCGAGTTCCTGGTCGATGCGCTCCGCCGGGTTCAGGCGCGGTTCCCCGATCAGGTGAAAGACGTCCGCGGCCTCGGCCTCATGGTCGGCTTCGAGCTGCGCGATCGCTCCGACGCGACGTCGTACACGTTGCGGATGCTCTCGCGGCAGGACTACCTCGGGTACGTCGCCGCGGCCTACCTGCTCAACGTCCACGACGTCCGCGTGACGCCGTCGCTGGGCGACCCGCGGACGCTGCGTCTCGAGCCCTCGGCGTACGTCTCCGAGGAGGCGCTGACCCGATTCGTCCGCGGGGCGGAGGCGCTCTGCGAGCTCCTGCGCGCCGAGAACGTCGCGCGGCTGACCGGTCACACCCTCGGGTTCGTCCCGAGCGCGGCGGTCGATTACTCGGCGGTGGCGCGCCCCGACGCCCAGGAGGAGCCGCGCACGCCGCGACGGGTGGGCTTCATCGGCCACCTCCTGCTCGACGAGCACGCGACGCTCATCGATCCCTCGTACCGGGCGTTCGGGAAGGACCGGCTCGAGGAGTACCTCGACCGGACCGGGAAGGTCGTCGACCCGATCGTCTTCGACCGCGTCCACGTGCGATCGAAGACGGGGGACGAGGTCCACCTGAGCTTCGTCGGCCTCCTCAACCCGTCGAGGCAGTTCGCCCGCGCCATGCACGAGCGAGACTCACGCTGGATCACCGACAAGATCGAGACCGCGGTGCAGATCGCCAAGGCGGCCGGTTGTGGGGTCGTAGGGTTCGGCGGCTACACCTCGATCGTGACCGCCAGCTGCCGGCGCGTGCGGACCAACGGTGTCGCCCTGACGACCGGCAACTCCCTGACGGTCGGCATGGGGGTCGCGGCGCTCCGCGCGGCGGCGCGCCAGCAGGGGATCGACCTCGCGGCGAGCCGGCTCGCCGTGCTGGGCGCGACCGGGAACATCGCGAGCACGTACGCGGCGCTCATGGCGCCCGAGATACGCGAAGTCGTCCTCGTGGTCCGGAACCTGCGCTCCTCGAAGCTCGGCCCCGTCCTCGCCGGCGTGCGCGCGGCCGCCCCGAACGTCGCGGTGCGCGCGGTCGACGACCTCGCGGCGCTCGCCGACTGCCCGCTCATCGTCGCCGCGTCGAGCACCCCCCAGCCGCTCATCTATCCGGAGCACCTCGGCCCGGGCCCGGCCGTGATCTGCGACATCTCGCTCCCCTCCAACGTCGCCGACGCGGTCACGCTCGAGTGCCCGAACGTTCTGGTGGTGCAGGGGGGCGTGGTACGGCTCCCGCTCGACGACGACTTCGCGATCGGCGGGATCCCGCTCGCCCGCGGTCACGTGTACGCCTGCATGGCCGAGACCCTGCTCATGGGCCTCGAGGGGCTGTCGACTCACGGCTCGATCGGGCCGGTGACCGTGGAGGGCGTCCGGCGCGCGATGGCGATGGCGGAGAAGCACGGGTTCGCGCTCGGTGACATCCACGAGAACGGCGCCGCGTCCGGGCTGATGGGGGTCGGGTACGCACGGCATCATCGGCATGGATCCGTCTGAGGTGGCGCCGCGGTACCGCGTTCGCCCCGTCCACCGTGCCGCCGATCTCGCCGCGGCGGACTGGGCGAAGGTCCGCGAGGTCGCGCCGACCGTCTTCATGGATCCGCGGTTCCTCGCGACGGTCGAGCGGGCGTTCGCGACGCAAGGCCGATTCCTCCTGGCACTCGTCGTCGATCAGCGGGAGCGGCCCATGGCCTGGGCCTCGCTCTGCTCCTTCCCGGTCGACGTCGTCACGCTCGCCGGGCCCGGCGTCCAGTCGCTCGCCGGCCGCCTGCGCACGGTCCTTCCGCGGCTGGGCCTCCTGCGAACGCTGTTCGTGGGGCTCCCGGTCTCCCTGGGTCAGAGTCACCTGGTGCTGTCGGCCGACGCCGATCCGGAGGCGGTGCTGGCGACGCTCGACGCAGCACTCGCGGAGATCGCCGCGCGCGAGCGCGCGTGGCTGATCGTCTGGAAGGAGTTCGACGCAACCGCGGCGGCCCGGCTCGCTCCCTTGCTCGCGCGCGGCTACCACCGCGCCGAGTCGCCCGTCATGCACGAGCTCGACGTGCGCTTCAAGGACTTCCCGGACTACTGTGCGGCGCTCAAGTCGCACTACCGGAGCGACGTCCGGCGGTCCGAGCGCAAGTTCCGCGCGTCGGGGTTCCGCGTGGCTCAGATGCACGACGCGGAGGAGATTCGTCGGGTGTACACGCCGGAGGTCCACCGTCTCTACGAGGCCGTCGTCGCCAAGTCGCCGGTGAAGCTCGAGGTCCTCCCGATCGAGTTTTTCCGGGAGCTCGTGCGGCAATTCCCCGGCTTCGTGACCCTGACCGCGATCTACGACGGAGACCGCGTCGTCGCGTTCAACTGGGGGATGATGGACGGCCGCGTCCACCACTACCTCTTCTGCGGGATGGACTACGCGGTCGCCCGCGACGCCGATCTCTATTTCAACCTCATGTACCACCAGCTGGACGACGCCCTGCGCCGCGGCCCCGACCGGATCGAGGTGGGCCAGACCGCCGACACCTTCAAGGCGCGCCTCGGCTGCCGACCGACGCCTCGGTACTTCTACGTGAAGCCCCGCGGCCTCCTCGCCGGCGCCGCGCTCCGGCACGGGTTCCGGCTTCTCTTTCCGGATCGCCCGCCCGCGCCCATCTACGCGGTCTTCCGATCGTCGTAGAATCGGTCGGCGGGATGAGAGGGAAGATCTGCATCGTCACCGGGGCGACGTCCGGGATCGGCACGGAGACGGCGGTGGCGCTCGCCCGCGCCGGCGCGCACGTCGCCATCGTCTGCCGTACCCGCGAGAAGGGCGAGCGCGCCGTCACCGAGATCCGGCAGCGAGGCCGGAGCGCCGCCGTCGCGCTCTTCGTCGCCGACCTCGGGTCCCAGCGCTCGGTTCGCGCGCTCGCCGCCCAGCTCGCGGCGTCGCTGCCGCGCGTCGATGTCCTCGTCAACAACGCGGGGCTCATCATGGCCGACCGCGTCCTGACCGAGGACGCGATCGAGACCACGTTCGCGGTGAACCATCTCGGCTACTTCCTGCTGGCGCGTCTGCTCGAGCCCAAGCTCGCCGCGAGCGCCCCCGCGCGCATCGTCAACGTCGCCTCGCGGGCGCACCGCTCCGGGACGCTCCGTTTCGACGACCTCATGGGAGCCCGGGCCTACGACGGCTGGAAAGCCTACGCGCAGTCGAAGCTCGCCAACATCGTGTTCACGTACGAGCTTGCGCGCCGGCTCGCGGGCACCGGCGTGTCGGCGAACTGCCTGCACCCCGGGGTCGTCGCGAGCAACTTCGGGAAGGCCGGGCCGCCCCTGCTCCGCGTCGCCGTCCGCCTCTTCGGCCCATTCTTCAAGACTCCGGCCCGCGGGGCCGCGACGTCGATCTACCTGGCTTCGTCGCCCGAGGTCGAGGGGGTCAGCGGCAAGTACTTCGTGAAAGAGCGCGAGGCTCGTTCGAGCGCCGAATCCTACGACCCGGCCGTGGCCGCACGGCTCTGGAAGGTGAGCGAGGAGCTGACCGAATGGCCACCGACGATCCTACCGACGTCCTCGTGATCGGCGCCGGCGCGTCCGGCGCCGCCGTCGCCTGGCGGCTCTCGGGCGCCGGCATCGGCGTGGTGTGCCTGGAGCAGGGCGACTGGGTCGACCCGCGCGCCTATCCGCACTGGCGAGCCGACTGGGAGCTCCACCGGCAGACCGACTGGAGCGCCGAGCCCAACGTGCGCCGGCTCCCCCAGGACTATCCGGTCAACGACCGCGCCTCGTCGATCTCGCCGCTGATGTACAACGCGGTGGGCGGGAGCACGATCCACTGGAGCGCCCACTTCCCGCGCTTTCGACCGTCGGACTTTCGCGTGCGAAGCCTCGACGGCGTCGCCGACGACTGGCCGATCGACTACGCGACGCTCGAGCCGTTCTTCGATCTGAACGATCGCATGATGGGCGTGGCCGGGATCACGGGCGATCCGGCTTATCCGCCGAAGTCGCCGCGCCAGACGCCGCCGATTCCGCTCGACACGCTCGGGGCCACCATCGCCGGTGGCTTCGAGCGCCTGGGTTGGCACTGGTGGCCGTCGGACAGCGCCATCCTCACGCGCGACTATGACGGCCGGCGGGCCTGCGTGAACTGCGGCCCCTGCGATCTGGGCTGTCCGATCGGCGCCAAGGCGAGCACCGACGTCACCTACTGGCCCAAGGCGCTCGCGGCGGGCGCGCGGCTCGTCACGCGCGCGCGCGTGCGCGAGATCACGCTCGGACCGGACGGGCTCGCCGACGGCGCGATCTACTACGACCGCGAGGGGCGGGTGCGCGCGCAGAAGGCGCGCGCGGTCGTGCTGGCCGCCAACGGCATCGGCACGCCGCGACTCTTGCTGAACTCGCGGTCGGCGCGGTTTCCCGACGGGCTGGCCAACCGGAGCGGCCTCGTGGGTCGGAACCTCATGTTCCATCCGTATGCGATGGTGCGCGGCACCTTCGATCGACCGCTCGGCGGCCATCGCGGCCCGATCGGCTGCAGCATCATCAGCCAGGAGTTCTACGAGACCGATCTTTCGCGCGGCTTCGTGCGCGGCTACTCGTTCCAGGTCGCCCGCGGGCTCTCGCCGATCGCCTCGGCCAACGGGGGATCGGTCGGCGACCGCGTGCCCTGGGGCCGCGAGCACCGGCGTGCCTACGACGAGCGCTTCGACCGCACGATCACGGTGGCCATCATCGGCGAGGACCTGCCCGAGCCGGGCAACCGCGTCGACCTCGATCCCGCCCTCGCCGACGACCACGGCATCCCGGCGCCTGCCGTGTCCTACACGCTCAGCGAGAACAGCCGGCGAATGCTCGACCACGGGATCGCGCGCGCCCGCGAGGCGCTGGGGGCGGCCGGCGCGCGCGAGGTCGCCTTCAATCCGCTCCTGCGCGCCGGAGGCTGGCACCTCATGGGCACGGCGCGCATGGGGCGCGACCCGGCCACCTCGGTGATCGACCCCGCGGGGCGGTGCCACGACGTGCCGAATCTCTACATCGTGGACGGGAGCGCCATGGTGACCAGCGCCGGCGTGAACCCCACCTCGACGATTCAGGCCGTCGCCCTCTACGTCGCCGACGGGATGACCCGCAGGCGCGCATGACGCCGGGAGCGCTCGCCGCGCGGCGCGATCTGTTGGCGCTGGTGCTCGACACCCTGGTGCCGGCGAGCGCCGGCTTCCCGGGGGCAGGCGCGGTGGGGCTCGATCACGTCCTCGCGGTGGCCGCGGCGTCCGCCGATCTCGAGTCGCTGCTCTGGCGTGGGCTCCAGGTGGTGGAGGAGGCTGCGCGGGCTCAGGGCGGCAGTGGCTTCGCTCAGCTGAGCCCGGACGATCGCGAGAGCGTGCTCCGCCAGGTCGAGCAGTCGCACGCCGACTTTTTCGATGCGCTCGTGCGCCACACGTACGACGGGTACTACGGTCACCCCACGGTCGTCGCGCGACTCGGGCTCGATCCCGGGCCGCTCCAGCCGCGCGGCCACCGGATCGAAGCAGCAGACCTTCCCGATCTTACGCGCGTCACCGCGCGTGGACCGATCTACCGTCAGGCGTAGGGCGGTCAGACACCGGCTGTCAGCCGCGACGGCGTCACGATCCGTCGACATTGACGGTCCGGGAGAGCGTCGCTAGACTCGCGCGAGGGGGTACGTCTCATGCCCGGGCCAGCGCTCCAGATCAGACGGTGGAAGCGGGTCGAGTACGAGCGGCTCGTCGACAAGGGCGTCTTCGAGCCGGGCGAGCGGGTCGAGCTGATCGACGGCCTACTGGTGGTGGCCGAGCCGCAAAGCTCGCCCCACTACACCACGATCAGGCTCGTGGAGCGGGCGCTCACGCGTGCCTTCGGCCGGGGCTGGGACGTCCGCACCCAGGCGCCGATCGCACTCGACGACGACTCGGAGCCCGAGCCGGATGTCGCGGTCGTGCGTGGCGATCTCCGCGACTATGCCGCGGCGCATCCCGCCGATCCGGTTCTCGTGGTGGAAGTCGCGCTCGCGAGCCTGGCCTCCGACCGCGCGCACAAGGCGAGTCTCTACGCGCGCGCCGGGCGCCCGGAGTACTGGATCGTCAACCTAGTCGATCGCGTGCTCGAGGTTCGTCGGGCGCCCGCGCCTGAACCGTCGGCGCCGTATGGGTGGGACTACAGCCTCATGGAGGCCTTCGGCGCAGGCGACTTCGTGTCTGCGCTCGCCGCCCCTGCCGCTCGCGTCGCAGTTACCGATCTTCTGCCCTGACACGCGCGCTCGGGCGTCGGAGGAATCGAGCGTGTGTTGGGTGGGGCGTGCCCGTTATCATGATGCCACGGGCGTCATAAGGTAGGCCGCCGAGGTGAGCCGATGAGCAGACCGACCGGACGGATCCACGAGCTGGAGCATCACGCCGCCGACCGGGCCACCACGCGACCCGTGGTCTCGGGCACGCAGGGCATCGTCTCGGCGGGCCATCCGCTGGTGTCGATGGCCGGCATGCGCATGCTGCTCGAAGGCGGCAACGCGTTCGACGCGGCGGTGGCGTCGGGCTTCGCCGCCGCGGTCGTGGAGCCGACCGCCTCGTACACGCTCTGCGGAGAATGCGTGGCGGTCATCCACGACGCGCGTAGCGGGCAGACGCGCGCCGTCAGCGGCCAGGGCACGGCGCCCGCGCTGGCCACGCAAGCGTTTTTCCGGGGCCGCGGTCTCGATCGGATTCCGACGGGGCCGGGCCCGGATGCTCACCTGTCGTTCGCGGTGCCGGGCGCCGTGGACGCCTACCTGACGCTGCTCGAGACTTTCGGCACGAAGAGCGTGAGCGAAGTGCTGGCGCCGTCGCTCCAGTACGCCCTGCACGGCTTCCCGATGTACGAGTA
>Ga0137397_10002654_pt1 | contig 12412 bp, 7 predicted proteins | sample czorhiz116metaG_FD_106658 | JGI IMG/M metagenome (GOLD analysis project Ga0137397, IMG submission 106658) | Vadose zone soil microbial communities from Angelo Coast Range Reserve, California, USA - czorhiz1.16 metaG | ecosystem: Environmental > Terrestrial > Soil > Vadose zone | place: USA... | reverse complement strand
CGTCCTGGTGACCTTCTGGCCGGCCTGGTCGCCGCCGACGGCTTTGGCGATACCGAAGTCCACCACTTTGACCGTCTCGCCACTGCTCTTGCGGCTCGTCAACATGATGTTGTCCGGCTTTAAATCGCGGTGCACGATGCCGAGATCGTGCGCCGCTTGAAGCGCGTCGGCGGTTTGCAGGAAGATCGCCGCGGCACGCGGCACCGGAAGCGCGCCTTCGCGCTGGAGCAGATCGGTCAGCGGCTCGCCCTCGATGAACTCCATCGCGAGATAGATCAGCCCGTCGGGCGTCTCACCGAAATCGTAGATCGCGCAGACATTGGGATGCGTGATCCGGCTGGCGTTCGAGGCCTCGCGATTGAAGCGCGCCACCGCGTCGGGATCGTGCACCATCGCGGGGTTCATCACCTTGATCGCGCTGCGCCGCCCCATCTTCACGTGCTCGGCGAGGTAGACCTGACCCATCCCGCCTTCGCCCAGTTTTTTCACGACGTGATAGCGGTCGGCGATCACCTGGCCCACGAGGTCGCTCGCCGGCGATGCGGACCGCAGCGTCTGCCCGTCGTTGGGACAGAACTTCACGTCATCGGCGTATTCGGTGGAGCAGACGGGGCAGATCTTCATGCGAGCATCGGCCCTCCTCCCGTGCCTCCTCCCTCAGCTCCGGGCAGCTCGATGCGCAGCAGCTTGTCGCCCACCATGATGCGCGAGCCGTGCTGCAGCGTCATGGCCCCGCGAGCCGCGACCGCCACACCGTTACGGCTGTGGTCGTCGACCAGCACGAAGTCTGCGTCCTCGGAGCGCACGGTCGCGTGCTGCGCGCTCATCGAGGGATCGTAGGGGAAAATCCAGTCGCCGCGCTCGCGGCCGATGTGCACATCGCGCCCGGGCGACAGCTGGATGACGTCACGGGAGCTGCCGTCGGTGCGGAGCTGCGTGAGGCTCGCGATATCGGCGCTGGGCGTCATGCTGCCCATACGCTTCGTGGCGTCCGCCTCGGCGGTGTGGGGGCCGGGGTAGCCGAGCCGGCGGAACCGCAGGATCTGGGAGCCGATGAGGATCAGGTCACCATCGGTCAGGCGATAGGGTCCTTCGAGAAATACCCATGTCCCATTGCGGCTGCCGAGGTCGCGCACCTCGAGCTGGCCTTCTTCCCATGAGAGCTTGGAATGCAGCGGCGACAGGAACTGATCTTCCGGGAAGCGGATGTCTCCCTCGGTCCGGCCGATGGTCGTGGAAACAGTCTTGCGCTCGAAGCGCGCCACTTCAGTGGCCAACTCGGAGACCAGAACCAATGTGAGGGCGTGATCGGAGCGTCGGTCAGGTATGGAGCGGCGGTCGTGACCCCCCCCTCCCCCTCCCCCTCCTCCTCCGCTGACGCTGTGTGCCGTGACGACCGATCCGCATAGCGGGCAGGGAGCATCCGCCGGCGCGCCACCCGGGGATCCGGGCCCGCTCGTGCGGGAAACCACACCTCCCCCACCGCCTGCCGCCACCGCGGCTCGCGCGGCTGCGGCTTTGGTGAGGGGTTTCCCGCAGTCGGAGCAGAATTGCGCACCGGCGTCGTTTTGCCGGCCGCAATACTGGCAAGCGCTCAGTGCCATAAAGTAAGGTGGCCCAATCTATTGCTCGCCGCTAGCTTGCGCCACATGCGACTCATCGGTGCCGCGCTCCTCGTCGCTGCGACGGGGGCGGTGGGAGCGGCTTGTGCATCCTCGCCCGCATCCCGTCGGCCATCCGTACCCACTCCACGCGAGCCCCTGCACACCACGATCGTCTATCCCGACACCGCCGAGCCAATTCAGGCGCAGGATTCTTCCTTCTTGTTCGGCAGCGTCGGCCCGGGTCGGGGTGATGTCGCGCTGACGGTCAACGGATTCCCGGTCCACGTGTCCCCGAGCGGCAGCTGGCTCGCGTGGATACCGCTCCCGAGCGACTCGGTGGCGCGATTTCAGATCGTCACCCGCGCCGGCGCCGGGGCCGAGCAGCAGGAGACCACGTTCGTCGCGCGCATCGCGCAGCCGTTCAGACCGCCCGTCGGCGCCACCGCCTGGATCGACACTACGAGCTTCACCCCGACCGACTCGCTCGCCTTTCCCGCAGGGGAGGGAATACGCCTCTCGGTTCGTGCCACGCCTGGTGCGCAGGTGCGGCTCCGCATGGAAGGAAAACGCACGCAGGTGTGGTTCGTGCCCGACACGCTGCCAGGTGAGCCGGCGTGGGGGATCCGCGCGTTCGGCACCGATACCGCCACCTACCGCCTCCCTTCCGCCCCTGACCGTTATGTCGCGTGGCTGCCCGCCGAGCCGCTGTGTGATGCAATCCTCGAGGTGATCGTCGGAACGGATACGGCGCGCGCCGTCTGGCCGCTCGTGCTCGACACGCTGGATCGCGCGCACCCGGCGGTGATCGTATTGAACGATGACACCGCGCACACCGGAAAGAGCGACAGCCTTACCGTGGGCAAGGCGGTGCCGTACGGCACGTATAACTGGTTCTTCCCGCTGGGCACGGTCTCGGTGGCGACGGCGCGCTGGGGCAGCCAGACGCGCCTGCAGCTGTCACGGGGCGCCGTGGCCTGGGTGAACACCGCCGATGTTGTGCCGCTCGCGCCCGGGACGCCGCCGCCCGGGGGCATCGTGGAGTCGGTGCGCCTCGTCGCGGGGCCGCGCTCGCTGATCCTCCGTGTGCCGCTTCCCGCGCACGTTCCATTCAAAGTAGAAGAAGAAGAACGGAGCATCACGCTCAGGCTCTACGGCGTGGCCTCCGACGTGAACTGGATGCAGTACGGCGGCACCGATCCCTATGTGACCCGCATGAGCTACGCGCAGCCGACGGCGGATGAGGTGACGATCACGGTGTCATTGGCGGGACGCGTGTGGGGGTATCGCACGCGGTGGAGCGGCCGCGATCTGCTGCTCGAGATTCGCCGCCCGCCGGTGATCGATCCGCGCCGGCCTCTGGCCGGCCGCACGATCGTCATCGATCCCGGTCATCCGCCCGTGGGCGCGCACGGACCCTCCGGACTGTGGGAGCCGGTCGCGACCCTCGCCGTGGCGCAACTGGTCAAGCCGCTGCTCGAGCAAGCCGGGGCAACGGTGTTGCTGACGCGCACTGACTCGAATCCGGTGGATCTGTTCCCCCGCACGCGGTTTGCGGAAGAGCACGACGCCGACGTGCTGGTGTCGATTCACGCCAATGCGCTTCCCGACGGGGTGAATCCGTTCATCAACAACGGCACCAGCGTCTACTACTTCCATCCGCGCAGCGCGGCGCTGGCGCGTGCCCTCGATCGCGCACTGGTTGGGGAGCTCGGGGTCAGGGATTTGGGAATGGGGCGCGGTGATTACGCACTCGTGCGTGATCCGTGGTTCCCCTCCGCGCTCACCGAGGGATTGTTCATGATGATTCCTGAGCAGGAGGCGATGTTGGCGAGCACCGAGGGTCGCTTGCGCTACGCGCGAGGCGTGGCCAAAGGGATCGAAGAATTTCTGCGGGAGATGGCGCGGTGAAGATGTCGGCAATCCGCACCCTTCTCCTCGCGCTCCTTTTCTTCCCAACCGTCGGGTCCGCCCAAGTCAATCCGTCAGGCAGCTGGCGCACGCTCCACACCAAACACTTCCGCGTTCATTTTCGTCCGAGCTATCGCGCACGCGCGAGCCTCGCCGCGGCCGAGGCCGAGCGCGCGTACGGGCTATTGGCGAGCGAGCTGCATCCGCCGCGCGGCATCGTGGACATCACGTTGTCGGACGACGTCGATACCCCCAACGGCTTTACGACCATCTTTCCGTCCAACCGCTTCACGATTCTGCTCGTCCCACCGGTCACCGATCCCGCGCTCCAGACCTACGACCGCTGGGAACGGCTCGTGATCGTGCACGAGCTGACGCACGTCTTTCATCTCGATCGCTCACGGGGCCTGTGGAGCACGCTGCAGGCGGTGTTCGGCCGGGCGCCCGGACTCTTTCCCAATCAGTACCAGCCCACCTGGGTCACCGAAGGCCTGGCGACCTACTACGAGTCACGCTTTACGGCCGGCGGCCGTGCGGAAGGCAGCTTTCATCGAGAAGTGGTTGCGGCCGACGCCGTGTTCGGTCACGCGCGCTCGCCGTGGGACGCGCTCCTGTTCACGCGCTGGCCCGGCGGGCTTGCGCCCTACGCCTACGGCAGCCGCTTCTGGGAATTCCTGTCGCACAACGCGAATGACTCGATCGTGCCGCGCTTCGTCGAGAAGACAGCTGGCCAGCTCATTCCGTTCCGCGTCGGCCGTCAGCTGCGGCACGCGGGTGTCACAGCGTCGCTGGCCGACGCGTGGTCGCGGTCGATCGCATCGGCCGTGCCGGCATCCCCGTTGGGCGCACGTGCGCAGCTCCTCGTCGGCGGGCTGCGCTCACAGCCGGTGCCGCGGGTCTCCCCCGACGGCCGGAGTCTCGCCTACCTCTACGACGATGGCCGCGGCGCCCGGCGGTTGCGCGTCGTGGATCCGGCGAGCGGCGCCGTGCTGCGCTCGCACCGCGTCAACGGCGGCGTGAGCTACGACTGGCTCGGCGATACGCTGATCGTCGCACAGCTCGATTTCACCAGCCGCTGGACGGTTCGCAGCGATCTGTGGCGCTGGGCTCCCCCTCCCGACGGCGCGTGGAGGCGCCAGACGACCAACGGCCGCCTGATCGAGCCACGGGCCGGGGGCGGTACGCTGACGGCGCTGAAGCTGGCCGGCGGCGGTGACACGCCGACGATTGCGGCGGCCGCGATAGATGGAACGTGGGGACCGACCGTGCCGTCGCCAGACGGACGCTGGGTCGCTGCGACCCGCAATCAGAATGGGCACTGGGAGCTCGTCCGCTGGCCCGCCGGGGACCCCCAGTCGGTCGTGGTGCTCGCGCGAGCGTTTGGCGAATCCGCGATCGCAGATCCGGCGTGGACTGCCGATGGCACGAGCGTGTTGTTCGTGACCGACGCCGATGGGTTTCCCCAGGTTCATCGCTGGCGGGCGAGCGACGGTATCTCGCAGCTGACCGCGGAGCCGCTCGGCGCCCGTGCGCCCGCGCCGCTCCCTGACGGCCGCATACTCTTCACGACGCTGGGGGACGGCGGGTGGGAGCTGCGTGTCGCGACCCCGCGTCCGCTCGTGCAGGCGCCGGCGTCGTTGGCTGCGGCGGCGTTCGATTCTGCTCCGGGCGTCGCGTTCCGGGAAACAGGGTACTCGTCGTGGGGCTCCCTGCGACCGCACTTCTGGCTTCCCCTGGGAATCAACGCCGGGCAGGCGGGTCACTTCTTTGGCGCCGTAACCGCGGGCGCCGACGCGTTGGGACGGTATTTCTATCTTGCCGAGGCTCAAGTCTCGCCCTCACCGCTGCGGCTGCAGGGCTCGTTCTTCCTTCTTAATAACGCTCTCGGCAATCCCACGCTCGATTTCTCTTTCTTGAGTCGTTGGTCCCTGGTCGGCATCGACAGCACGGGCCACGTCGTGTCGCAGAACCGGCCCGAAGCGGCCATCGGCGCCACTGTCGTCGCGCAGCGCTGGCGTAGCTTCGTTTCCCTCCGGCTCGCCGCAGAATATGAAGGAAGGAGATTCGTCTCGATCCCCGATACGAGCCTCGCCGCCATCTGCAATGGCTGCAACGATCGCGACCGCGTCGGCGGGTCGGCCATCCTCTCGATCGGTTCGGCCGTCTCGGCGCCCCTCACCGTCTCGCTGCAGGACGGTGCGACCGCGTCGATCCTCTACCGGCGCAAAGAAGAGCAGGGCAACGCGCGCTTCCTCAACGAGGTTCGCGCCCGCGGCAACCTCTACCTGCGGCTCGGGCCGCGCGTCGGGTTCGCGTCCTCGGTCCTGGCGCTGCGCGGAGCGGTCGGCGGGCTCGACGGACCGATTACCGATCGATTCTCCGTCGGCGGTGTGTCGTCGGGCGGCGTGCAGTTCCTGTTCGGACAGACGGTCGGCGCGTCGCGCACATTCCCCGTGCGCGGGTACCCGGCGGGAGTGCTGCACGGCCGCCGTGCGGCGACGCTCAGCGCCGAGTATCGCATGCCGCTCGCACTGATCGGGCGCGCGCTCGGCCACCTGCCGTTCGGCGCCGACAAGCTCGCGTTCTCGGTTTTCGGCGACGTGGGTGATGCCTGGGACGTCGGTCAGCGCGCGCAGCTCACTCGGCTGCGCTCCGTCGGCGCGGAGCTGGTCGCCGACGTGACGGTGACCTATGACGTCCCGCTGCGCCTGCGTTTTGGCGTCGCGCAGCCTGCCACCGGACACGCGCAAGTGTACGGTGCATTCGGCGCGGATTTCTGAAATCTGTTGACCGGCTTCGGGGCGAACCCTAAGTTAGCCCCGACCCCTCGGAGACCGAATTGTATTGCTCCCGCTGTGGCACACAGAATAAGGACACCGCGAAGTTCTGCGATTCTTGCGGCCTCGACCTGACCGCGACGACGCCGACCGGCGTGCGCGCCGAGGCGCCGGACATCACGGAAATCGACATGGTGCGCCAGGAGCTCAGCGAGGAATACGAAATCGTCGAAGAGCTCGGTCGCGGGGGCATGGCGATCGTCTTCAAGGCGAAAGAAAAACAGCTCGACCGCGAAGTCGCCATCAAGGTGCTGCCGTTCTCGCTCGCGTTCGATAAGGAATTCGTCGAGCGCTTTCAGCGTGAAGCCCGCACGTCCGCCCGGCTCGAACATCCGAACATCATTCCGATTTATCGCGTCGGAAAATCGGGCCGCATCATCTACTTCGTCATGAAGTTTCTGCGGGGCAAGCCGCTCTCGACTGTCCTGACGGCTCGCGGCAGCCTCCCTCCCGCCGAGATCAAGAAGATCCTGGCCGAGGTCGGTCGCGCGCTCGCGTATGCGCATAAGAAGGAAATCGTCCACCGCGACATCAAACCCGACAACATCATGTTCGACGAACACGGGCACGCGGTGGTCACCGACTTCGGGATCGCGAAGGCGGCCTCGGGCGGCAAGCTCACCGGCACCGGGATGTCCATCGGCACACCGCATTACATGAGTCCCGAGCAGGCCAAGGCACAGCCGCTGGACGGCCGGAGCGACCTCTATTCGCTCGGCGTCGTCGCCTATCAGTGCCTCACGGGCGGCGTGCCCTTCGACGGCGAAGACTCCTTCTCCATCGGCTACAAGCACATCATGGAGGAGATCCCCACGCCACCGCTCGACAATTCCGAGAAGCGCCAGCTGTTCGAAATCGTCCGCAAGATGATGGCGAAGACGCCGGCGCAGCGCTTTCAGAACGCCGACGAGCTGGTCAGCGTGCTCGAGAGCGGCCGTTCGGTAACGTTCACGACCGACGCCACGATGGCGATGCCGTCGCTGACCGGCGCGCGCCTCGGCGCGGCGCCGACCACGCCACTCCCGCGCGCAACCGGAACCCGGCCACCCGCGACCGACGAGCCGCCGCGGCGCTCCGTACTCTCCGGCCTGTTGCTGTGGCTCATCATCGTCGGGGCGGTATTCGGCGGCGGCGGGTTCTACGCCTACAAGCAGGGACTGATCTTCGCGAAGAGCCCGGGAGGCACGGGCGGCGACTCCACTGCGACGCGGGATAGCAGCGGGCGCGACACGACACGGCTCGCCGCAACCGATTCGAGCGGCGACAGTACGCGGCGGGCCAGTCCGCCGGCGCCACCGGCGATGGGGACGCCCGGTCACCTCGTGCTCCAGAATGTGCCGACCGGGGCGCGCATCAGTATTGAAGGGCAGCCGGTGCGGGGGACGCAGGTCGACCTGCCCGCGGGCGTCCATCGGCTGACGGTCCGGGCCGCGGGGTACCAGACCTACGATCGCCAGGTCATCATCACGCCTGGCGAGACGTACAGCGTCCGATTGGACATGCAGACCAGCGAAGAGGACGCCGGGCCCTGCGACCGCTTCGGCCCAGCCTACAATCAGGACAACATCTGCTGGGATACACGCCCGGCGCCATTGTCCGCAACCGTCATTCCCGTCGCCCAGGACGCGCCGGTGTTCCCCCGCCAGTCGATTCTGCTCATCCGCGTGTCCCGCAACGGGACGACGATGGAGGCGCGCGTGTTCGTGCCCTCCAATGTCGAAACTTTCAACAACGAAGCGCTCGACATGGCCAGGAACCTGCGCTGGAATCCGGCTCAGAAGAACGGCGAGCCGACCGAAGCCTGGGTGCAGTGGCCATTCCAGCCGGTGCGGCAGTAATCCACACGAATCCCCCCGCCCGCCCCAAAATCCATCCCACCGCGTTCATCGCGCCGACGGCGGTCGTCATGGGTGACGTCACCCTGGGACCGCGCTCGAGCGTCTGGTATCACGCTGTGCTCCGGGGCGACATGGCGCCGATCGTGATCGGCGAAGCGACGAACCTCCAGGATGCGACGATCGTGCATGTGGACGACGGGAAGCCGGCGCTGATCGGCGCTCGCGTGGGGGTGGGGCATCGCGTGATTCTCCACGCCTGCGTGGTGGAGGACGACTGCCTGATCGGGATGGGGAGTATCCTGCTGAACGATGTGCGAGTGGGGAGCGGCAGCGTGATTGCCGCAGGAGCGGTGGTGCCGGAGGGGATGCAGGTGCCTCCCGGCTCGCTCGTGATGGGAGTGCCCGCGCGTGTCGTGCGTCACGTCGACGATGGTCTGCGCGCGCGCATCAAAGCAACGTGGGAGCATTACGTCGCGGAGGCCGAGCGACATCGTCGCGGGACATTTCCGATCGAGAGAGCAACTTTGTGATGTTGATACCCGGAGTGCGAGACGCGACAACGCGGCTCTTCAGTCTTGCCCGGCGCTACTTGCCCGCCTACCTTGGGCCTCCACGTTCTGTTAACTTCCTTAATTCAACTCGATCGGCCGTGAGATTCGCATGACTGCATCTGAAGCCCGCCATAGTCTCGCCCTGAACGCGAACGCGCTCACCGTCCTCGAGCGCCGCTACCTGGTGAAGGACGACCAGGGGAAGCCGGTGGAGCGCCCTGAGGACCTGTTCTGGCGCGTCGCGCGGACCGTCGCGGCGCCCGACCGGACGTATGGCGCGTCGGCAAAAGCCGTGGAAGGCCTCGCGGAGACGTTCTTCGAGCTCATGGCGACGCGGGTGTGGATGCCGAACTCTCCAACCTTGATGAACGCCGGCCGGCCCCTCGGCCAGCTGTCGGCGTGCTTCGTGCTTCCGGTGGAAGACGCGCTCTCCAATGGCCGCTCGGGCATCTATGACACGCTCCGGGCGATGGCGCTGGTGCACCAGTCAGGCGGCGGGACCGGATTCTCGTTCTCCAGATTGCGCCCCAAGAACGACGTCGTCCGGTCGACGATGGGTGTCGCGTCCGGTCCCGTCTCCTTCATGAAGCTGTATGACGCCTCGACGGACGTCGTGAAGCAAGGCGGAACCCGCCGCGGCGCCAACATGGGGATCCTGCGGGTGGATCATCCGGACGTCATGGATTTCATCCACTGCAAGGACGACCTCACGCAGGTCACGAACTTCAACATCTCGGTTGCGGTCACGGACGCATTCATGGTCGCGCTCGAGGCGGGGAAGTCCTACGATCTGATCCACCCCCGCACCGGCAAGGTCGTCGGCCAGCTCGACGCCCGTGACGTCTTCAAGCAGATCGTCCACGGCGCCTGGAAGACGGGCGAGCCGGGCGTGTTCTTCATCGATCGCGCGAATCACTACAACCCGGTGCCGCACCTCGGGAGCTACGAGGCCACGAACCCCTGCGGCGAGCAGCCGCTGCTCCCCTACGACGTGTGCAACCTCGGGTCGATTAACGTCGGCCTGTTCATCAAGAACGGCGAGGTGGATTGGGACGGCCTGCGCACGGCGGTCCATCTCTGCACCCATTTCCTCGACAACGTCATCGACGCGAACCGGTACCCGCTCGCCGAGATCGACGATCTGGCGAAGCGCATCCGCCGCATCGGCCTCGGGATCATGGGCTGGGCTGACCTGCTCGTCCGGCTCGGCATCCCGTACAACTCCGACGAAGGCGTCGCGCTCGGCCGCAAGATGATGGAGTTCATCGACGAGGAGTCCAAGGTCGCGTCCGAGAAGCTGGCGGAGCAGCGCGGCACGTTCGCCGAGTGGGAGCGGTCGATCTGGGGGCCGGACGCGACCTGCGCGCGCAACGCGAGTGGCGAGCGGATCCGCCCGATGCGCCGCTTGCGCAACTGCAACCTGACGACGGTGGCGCCCACCGGCACGATCTCGATCATCGCCGGCTGCTCGTCGGGGATCGAGCCGCTGTTCGCCGTTGCGTTCATGCGCAACCAGGCCGGCGTGCTGATGCCCGACGTCAACGAGGACTTCGTCGCGCTCGCCAAGCGCGAGGGCTGGTACTCCGAAGACCTGATGCAGCAGATCGCCGCGGCGGGTCACATCCACTTCGACGCAGTGCCGGAGCAGTGGCAGCGGGTTTTCGTCACGGCGCACGACGTGACGCCGGAGTGGCACATCCAGATGCAGGCCGCGTTCCAGGACTTCACCGATTCGGCGATCTCCAAGACCTGCAACTTCTCAAACGATGCGACCGAGGAGTACGTCGAGCGGATCTACCGGTACGCGTACCAGCTCGGGTGCAAGGGCGTGACGGTGTACCGCGACGGCGCACGCGAGAATCAGGTCCTGTCCACCGGCTCGACCGCAAAGAAGGTGACGGAAAACGCGGCCGGGGCAGGGAAGGACGCACTGACCGAGGCGCTGAGCCGCATCGCCGAGCTCGAGACCGAGCTGCATCTGACCAAGGACCGCCTCCACGACGTCGAGGCGGAGAACCTGCAGCGCCGCGCCAAGCGCTCGCGCCCCGACTTGCTCAAGGGTTCGACGCGCCGCGTCGAGTCGCCGCTCGGCACGATGTACGTGACGATCACCGAAGACGACAAGGGCCAGCCGTTCGAGGTCTTCATGTCGCTCGGCAAGGCGGGTGGCGCGCTCATGGCGGACGTGGAGGCGGTCGGGCGGCTGATCTCGCTGGCGCTGCGGTCAGGCGTGCCGCTGCCCGAGATCTACCGGCAGCTGCGGGGGATCTCCTCCGACCGCGCCGTGGGACTTGGTCCGAACAAGGTGATGTCCGTCCCGGACGCCATCGGCATCGCGATCGAGAAGTGGATGCAGGAGAAGCAGGGCGTGCAGCAGGACCTGCTGGAGGGCACGGGGACGAAGTCGCCGGCGCAGGCCGAAGTGGTGCGGGGTGCCGTGGGTGATGCGGCGCTCCGGGCGGCACGCGGACCTGAGCCGGATTTCATTGGCGCTTGCCCCGACTGCGGCTCGCAACTGGCGTTTATCGAGGGATGTGCTAAATGTCACGTCTGCGGGTTTTCGGAGTGTGGGTAACCCTGACCCGACCGGGGTCGCTGTGACTCCAGTCACGACGGTCCCTTGACGATGAGGGTAGTCTAGAGGTCATGGAAAGCGCTAACCGAATGGTCACGCCGACGCGGTTGCAGGTGAAGGGTTGGGCTCGCGTCGGTCCGGCGGGCGCGCACACGCTGCGGCGTGGCGCATGGTATCCCGTCGTTCGCATCTCCTCGAGCAACATCGTCGTCCTCGACGTCAACCGGCATAACGTGCCGGTCGATCGTCGCTTTCTCGAGATCCGCTATCATCCGCCGGAGCGGTGGACGATCGTCCGCTGCGAGCCGCGCGTGATCGAACGGCTCGGGCGAATCTTCCCACTGACGTACGCGGTCTGCCCGGCTTGCCGGCATCGTCAAGGGATCGAAGCCCGGACCAATGACATGACCTGCGATCGTTGTCACAAAGCGGCGGGGATGGCATGGGACGAACTGAGCTGAACTGCTAAACGAGGACCGGCAAAAGACTAGGCCACAGACGCACCGCGGTTAACTGTCAAACGTCAACGGGACAATCCTCGCGAGGGTTGTCCCGTTTCCTGCTTCCTGTGGCCCGCTGCTGCGTCTGAGGCCTAGTCTTTGAATGTCCTAAAGAATTGCAACGGAATCCCCGAGGGAAACCGTTCCGACCCCCTCACCCATGCAGTAAAATCCCCTCATCCCATTATCGAGAAACTGTAGGTGCTTTTTCAGCTCTTCCGGCTCGACCGGTTTTCCGAGTGCCCATCCGGTGAATGGTTTGCACGGGTGCGCGACCTGGAGCACCTTCAGCCGCACACGCTCCTTCCCCTCGGGTGACAGGATCGCGACGCCGCTGGCGAGGTCGTCGTAGCCGAATTGCCGGTCGCTCGTCGCGATGATGTTTTCGCCCGCGCATCCGACCACGACCTTCCCCCCGAAGTGCTCGCACATCGCGTCGTAGTGTGATGTGAACCCGATCGAGATGCCGTGCAGTCCGTCTTCGTTTTTTGTGGCGGGATGAGACCGATGATGGACGTCCACGACCCACATGCCGCCGGGGCTCGCGCCGAGTGCGCCGTCCGGTGAGACGTGGAGCGCCGGTACGGCGAGGAGGGGCG
>Ga0137397_10002652_pt1 | contig 12415 bp, 13 predicted proteins | sample czorhiz116metaG_FD_106658 | JGI IMG/M metagenome (GOLD analysis project Ga0137397, IMG submission 106658) | Vadose zone soil microbial communities from Angelo Coast Range Reserve, California, USA - czorhiz1.16 metaG | ecosystem: Environmental > Terrestrial > Soil > Vadose zone | place: USA... | reverse complement strand
GGGGCCGACAATCGTGTGATCAGGATTACTGGTTATCTTCGGGGACCCCTCCTAAGGTCATCCGACTGAAGAGGGTGGTAGGCAGCTTTGAGGAAGATACGAGTAATGTTGATGGGTAGCCATGTCACTTGTATGTAAAGTTGGCCCCTGGTCGTCCTTCTCAGGACATGAGGCATGAGGAATTCCTTTTCCTCTGACCAGTTGTCGGGATCATCAGGATGCAGGATGGGCAGCTTCCGTAGACAACGGATGATATCCAAGAAACATGATTCGTTTTCAGGGAAAAAACTGGTTCGATCTGTAACGTTAAAGGGATGAGTGCATGCAGATTTAAAGCAATTATATAAGTGATATACCATGTGATCACGGTTACCGGCCCTAAACTTTCGCCAACTTTGCTGGGGGAGCGCCGGTTGTTGACTTTTGTATCTTTTAACAACTACTCCAGGCGCTGATATACCACATGTTCGACTGGCTATGCGTCCTGCGCGAGTCAGGCCCTTCATCGACAGCTGCCTCAGAACAAAAGATGCGCTCTTTGGCTGTGCATCCAGGTTTGGCTGCGCGAACAGCGTACCAATCCTAATGGGTAGTACAGTCACCTGGCGACACCGACAACGAGACGGACCCGTAGTAAAAAGATCTATTGTGCCCAATCCCGTCCTCTATATAATACATGCAGTCGTGATCGGACAACCCTATTGCTAGGATTTCACCATATTTCGTGCATTTCGTGTATTGGATGACTTGAGAATCTCAAGCGGATGATGTCAAGAGAACTCCCCATGTGCGTCGACTATCGTGCTGCCTAGAAGTAAAACTCGTGCAAATCATACACTCATTAGTACTGTATCCATCAATTGTATCGTAAAAGTCCGAAATATCCGCCCCAAAAAAGACAATGCGCATGCGCCCTTATCAAATAACTCGATGACAAGTATACCGACGACAACACTGAACAGCAATGCTAAAAATCCGTTTAGTTCTCCAAAGATAGAATAGGATGGATGAAGCTCTGACCTATCAGACCTCCGGTAGGCCCATATATGCCTGTCTGTTACCTTGCAGATCGGGGTCAGAGCCAGGGAACTGGCTGGTGTAGTTCGTCGTGTTGATCGTCGGGGATGGTGCTTGTGGGGGGTACGTACTCGGGTCTGAAGGGTCCTGGAGAGCGCAAAGGTCCGATCAGTCCGTTCTCGTGCGTCCCACGTGACTAGGGGAAAACATTCTCACGTAGAGTCTCGGTGTTTCGATGGTTAGTGGGTAAGGCACCGCTGCCTGTCCCATATACGCAGTAGAGGGCGCAGAGCGGGCACGCCGACGACGAATGGTGAACCACGCTACGATGCCGGCAATCAAGGCTGCTCCGACGACGCCACCAACGACACCCCCCGCGATCGCGGCGGTATTCGAGCTACCTTTGGAAGATGAACTTGATGCAGACGAGGACGCGGACGAGGACGTTTGGGGCGTAACAGTGGATTGAATGTTCCTAGTCGAGGTCGGGACATAGGAGGCGCTGCCAGTACCTTCCGGCGAATCTGTGACAGAGCCAAGAATGCGTAAGAGCTTGGGTTTCATTAGTAAAGCTACGCACCTCCAGCAAGCTGCGCCGTCGTTAAATTCCAGCTATCAGCGGCCTGTAGGGGCTAATGAGATGAGATCGACTTGGGAGAAAGAATAAAGAGGCTACAGTGTCAAGATATGCCCATCGCGGCACTCGCGTCTGAGCTGGGATGGTTTCAGGGAAGCTGAGGGATAAAGTTGAGTTCAAAAGCTGGCGGAGGTGATTGGCTATTTACCCTCCGGCAGCTGCAACCGAGGTGCAGTTGGCGGTCCATGCAGAGTAGCTGAATAAACGTTGACGTGTTTCAGCATCCCGCAGTAGGGCTACCAGAAGGAACAGACGCACGGAACCCACGGCTCTCCCTGACACGCATCACAGGCACTGATGAGACTGTATGTGACCGTATTGCATTTGCATAAATCGCCATTGTCTGGACCGGTCGGTCCAGTGTATGAATGCTGTGGAAGCAAGGCAGGAATCGTAAATGCTGCATAGGTTGATAAGATCGATTGCAGTTTTCAACAAGTCAGTGGAACAATGTGCTGACCACCGTTGTTACACGCCGAGGCCAGATAAGCTGCAACCAAGCATGGACCCTGTGAGAGCGAGTTGAACGTCTTGGTTTGTGGAGTAACGGACGGTCATTTCCATGAATCGGGGCAATCAATCAAGGGGACTCACCCACGCAAAACTTGAGTCTGAGCAGTTCGGTGCGCTGACCTGTGCATGAGCCGACCCTACGAGGAGCAGGGCCGAGAAGATAAAGAGCAAGCCAAGCATCGCGTGGGCGTGGGGCAACTGTCACTAATGGACGGGAGACAGAGTCCTCGGCCGTGATGGAGTGTTATATATATACTTCAATACGCCAATACTATCGCCAAAAAACAATATCCGAGTCTCACGATCACCCTAGATCATCGATCATCCCTGGATGCCGGCACCATCAAAAATCAAAATGAACACGGATGAGCACTCGAGCGCTCGTGACTCGTATCATGCTGAGCAAGACGCAACGACTTGTTATCTGGCGTTCTTCATCCTCAAATTTTCATGAAACAAGATATGCTTAGATGCGAAGGAGAGTATCGAGTTGGGCAAGTCGAAGTTGAAGGAAACCTCTACCGACCGCGGGTTCTGTAGTCGCAGTCTGAAACTCGCCACACTCGCGCCACGTGTCATGATGTTATCCACATTTGGAAATCCGGAAATTGGCCCGGCAAACCTTCGCCATCGCGGCAAACGCGTCCTTAACCACGACTTGTACTATCGCGGCAGTCCGGATGTCCTCCTCACCCTTGTCTTCTCTTCCATCTTACAATGGCTTGTCTGGCCTACGCATTCAGTCGCTCTACTCGGGCATGTCTCGGCAGAAACACTCCAACCCAACAGCCTACAACTCTAACCTCGCCTGGTGGCATTCCACACTAGAAACCATAGTTTCCCGTGGCTGGCTACCCAATACATCGGATAGACTCATTCTTCATGCAGATCAATCCCTCTTGGATGCCCTCAGATATGAACGCGTCGGAAAGCCCCTTGGTCTGGGCACCGTAATCGTGAGTTGTTTCTCGTATCCGACAGAGATGCGATGCTGACCATCATTCCTGCTAGCGAAGACTGAACTCACCAACTCTCGCGCCGCAGTACCTTCACAACAGTTCCTGAATATGTCCCAGTCAGTTCACGACCCTGGCTGGTTGCCTTACCGTGTCGCTGCATTTGTTGTCGGGAAGCCACTTCAGTGGGCACTTCACCAACTCAACCTCATCGGTCTCGATGAAGAGGAGGACACCGAACGTTGGAATTACGTAAAGGGAGACTATGTCCTTGTCGGTGTCGTATCGCGCGCGGCAGACGCCGTGCTCGCCTTGCAGCGCGAACGAGGGATGAGCCCCGCTGACACCCTGTACAATTTTGATTCATTCCGCGCCACCTTCGCATCCTCCGCTCTTCCCGGAGTCACGCTATCCGAAAAAGATTTATGCGTTCTCGTAAAGTATCTAGAACGCGACAGGCGGGCAGTGATCACCGAAAAAGAGGTACGTCTCTGGGACTTTTCCTCGAACACCATACTTATTGTTCTCAGGTTATCAAGTTTGTTAACGCCAGCTCGGGTACACCAGAAGTCACAGCAGTAGATCGTGGCATTTTAGAACTCAAAATCGCCGTTGCAAACCTCTCAACGCAGGTAGATCAGGTTACCACAAAGATCGACTCGTGAATACACCGTTCAATTCCTGGATGGTTCATTGATCTGACACTTGTGATGTTAGGTGCAAGATCAAAGCGACGGCTGCGATCCGCCAGCAACACAAGTCTCTCGCACTCTCCTATCTCCGCTCTCGTAAGCAGCATGAGGAAGTGCTAACGCAACGTCTTGGATCCCTTGAAATTTTACAAAGCACACTTCTTCGTGTCGAAGGCGCTGCGAACGACATCCAAGTAACACGTGTCTTCTGCCTATTCTCCCTGCGGGCTGCTGATTGCTTGTGTCTCGTATAGATCGTGAAGGTGTATGAGAGTAGTACAGCCACTCTCCGCGCGCTTCTAGCGCACCCATCGCTCCAGCACGACGCCGTGGAGCGCACGTTCGATGCGCTGGCTGACGCCAATGCCGATGCGCGGGAGCTCGACGAAGCGGTGCGCTTTGGTATGGAGACGGCGGTTGGCGCAGTGGACTCGCCGGATTATGAGGAGGATATTAAGGCCGAGCTCGCTGCCCTCGAGGCCGAAGCGATTGCTGAAGCACAAGCTGGGGAGAAAACACAACAGCCAGCAGTAGCGACACTCCCTGACGACGTTTCTGAGACAGCCCGACAAGATCGGGAGCGTGCCAGCACCCGCGCATCAGAACGCAGGCCTGAACAGGCACTTGCAGTATGATATCCGGGTACCAAAGGCCGTATCGTTTCACTTCACTGTATTTTCTTCATGCACGCATTGGACGTTCTAGGATTACGAATAACACGTCCTTGTCCTGTGTATCACTATTCACGATCACATGTTTAGAATAGCATTATGGTGCTCTATGAATAATTGTAATTGGTTTCGTTGGATTCCTGATATTGTCACGGTGCTCCGAGTCCGGGAGCTAGTCGGAGGAGTCCTCTATTACAGCACCACAACCACAGTACCACTTACAAGTTCAAGGATAATCAATAGACAGTAAAACATTCTCGAGGTGTCCCACAGGCGTGCAGGTCGGGTGAGCTCAACTCCCCATCGTGCTGATAGGCTCCCAAGTTACGCACACAAAAGATGGTCACTACGCAAGGAAGAAGCGCAAAGCTCTAACATTGAAAACTCTATTAGGGGACCCGGACTTGGCGATCCCGCTAGCAAACTATATAGATGCGACACAGCGGAGGTGAGCACACAACCAACCAGAATGGTACCATCCAACAGGTAGACACCTCAAGGAGCAACACGCTCTCCGGAGTCAGAATATACAACTTCCCCCTTGATAACGTCAAAGCGCGCGCGCATCCAGCGCAAGTGCTTCCCACAAAACTCGAGTGTTAGGACGACACACGGGCGGCCCACGCGACCGCCAGATAAGCTAAAAAAGAAAACATGATATTTGAGACGATACCAGGCCGGGCTCTGATTCGGAGACAGTTCTGTAGTACTTTCGGCATGAGGTATGGCTAGCGGACGACAGTAGTCCTTCACTAAGATGACGACAGGCCACGTTGGCGTGTACTTCTTGTCAGAGGGTACTACTGTAGTAGCGAGGCGATACGGCAGGAAAATGTTCGGCTGACTCGGGATGACAGGCGATGGCGTTCGGTGTGGCAGGCGCGCTGGACGATGAGGACGACATTGAGGCCGAGCTCGCTGTCGTCGAGTCAGAAGCGATTGCTGAAGCACAGGCTAGGAAAAAATGCAATAGCCGGTGGTAGCTGGTCTGGATGATGACCCGGTGCAGAAGTAGCCGTTTCCGGATGGTAGTTCCAGGGGTCCCCGAGGAGACCCAGTTCCTTTCCGGGTCCTCATGATGACCCTTTCAACTCGACTTGTATCTTTTTCCCTCCAAAACAACCGTCAACTTGAAGGCCAAAGTCTAAGGACCTGGCCCTGGCCCTGTAACCTGAATATACCGCCACTCTGCTCGTCGAGCGCTGTGGGACTTTGGACACCACTCAAAATTGTAAGCCCATTGGCAATTTTGTCCTTGGGGGGCTTGTAACTGTGGCTGGGCCACTGATCTTTCATGTTACAGCGTCTATGTCTATCTCCGACCTCGATGACTGGATCTCTGATGTCCAGGATATTCTCTCTTCATTACCCCAAACTCACCACCTTCGTCCTGCATTAGTCCAGGCCCTGGCCATGGCGTACCACAATCGCTATGAGTTGTCGGATCAGAAGCAGGACATTGACAGTTCAATTCTCTACTTTACACAATCAATATTCTTCGCGCTTCCCTGGGTGGGAACCACTTGGAGTAAAGATTTCATCAGGGCCTTCGCGTCACTTGCCTTCGAGCTCCTTGGTCGCTGGCTCCACTTTAAGCAATCCCACGATGCCGAGTGCGCTATCAAGTACCTCCGCTATCTCCAACACCTGCCCCTCGAAACCTCTGGTGTCTCACGCGATCGGGTCAGAGTGTCCCTTGTGCTAGCTCTCGGTCTTCAGGTGGAGGTGGGTTCCCGTGATGTTGGTCGGGACGTTGATGAGATGACAATCCTCTGCCGGGAGCTACTGGACTCGAATTTCTCGGGGGGACACTTAGCCGATATCATTGTAATCCTGTCAAATTCTGTCGATACCAAATTCGATCAATCCCCGGAGCCGGAACCATCGGAGGAAGTGATTGAATGCCTGCGGAAGGCAACTAAACGATTTAATTCCCATTATCATCACCATTTCTTCGCCTATTCTCTTGCTTGGCTCCTCATCTATCGCTTCCGAAGAACGTCTTCAATTCAAGATTGCGAGGAGGCGATGGCCCTTGTCGACGAAATCACCGCATCCCATTCCGGTGGAAGTTGTTTAAGGCCATGTGTAGAACCAGCTTCGGAGGTCTCTGCAATACTTGCAGCGATGCGACATAGCGTGTATAGGAAGCCGGGGTATAGAGAAGAGGCAATTGACCGCTGTCGTATTTTTTTGAGCATAACTTCTACTGACAATCCGCTTCGTCTTCACTCCGCACCGCTTTTGACAGATCTTGTGGAGCGGGGCTCTCGTGAGTTCGGTGTCACTGATAGCCTTCAAGAATGCTCCATTAATCCAGAAGCTGTTCATCTCCCATCATTCTCGCGCCTTACTGCATCTCTCGCCAAATCCACTGCTGTCAAGCCTTTACGGTCGATGTCGCGAGAAGAGAGTGCTCAGTATTTGCAGGCACTCGTCTTGACGTCTCGCGCCACAGATATAGCAGACATCGAAGAGGCTATCAAATATTGCCGACAGTTCCTTGCTTCCCTTCATCAAGAGGATTCATTTGCGCATCGCCCTGCTTTCCAATTGGGTGGACTCCTCTTCCGTGCATTCAATCTCACCAAAAAGACCGAGTACCTCGACGAATCAATTGCCATACTCCGTGATGTCTTCAAATCCCCAGGTGTACAGTGCACTAACCTCGATGTCGCTGGAACCCTTATTTTTGCTCTACTTCTTCGCTTTCAGTTGTTTCGTCTCAGAGACGACGTAGGTGAGATCATGCAACTGTTTGCTATGGCCGCGAACCATACATTCACGACAGCCTCAGGCCGATTCAAGTTTTCATCTCAGTGGGCACAATACGCACGAATTACTAGCCACTCTTCCACCTTAACCGCGTATAAGACCGCCATCTCACTGATGCAAGACTCCCTGCTGTTCGCCCCAACCCTTGAAACACAACACTCTAGTCTCGTCGCCTTGCGCGACAAGTACGAGGAACTCCCACTGGACCTCGCATCGTATCAGATCAGCAAGGGTCAAGTTGAACAGGCTGTCGAGTCTCTGGAGAGAGGTAGGGCCCTCCTTTGGTCGGAGATGCGTGGTTTCCGTGCTTCGATCGACCGACTCTCTGCTGAGGACTCGCCTTTAGCAGAGGCGTTCACAGCGGCCAATCGGGAACTCGAGACATTGACAATGTCCGTGACACCGGGCATGGCAATGGATGATACAGCCAGGAGCGGGACGGGGATGGACTCGTTCGGTCATCTCGTAGCGCAGCAGCAGAAACTTGTGGCGAAACGCAACGAGCTCGTTTCACGAATACAGAGTTTGCCTGGCCTCAGGAACTTTCCGACGACACTCTCATTCGACACTCTCCGTTCTGCTGCTGTTCATGGACCAGTCATCATCATCAATCACTCCAAGTGGCGATCTGACATCCTCATTCTTCTTCACGTCGGCCAACCTTCCCTCATCACTACTTCCGACGATTTCTATGACAGGGCAATCGAATTGAGGAATCGGCTAGTGCGCATGCGGAATAAATTCGTTCTTGAATCCAAGCAATACCAGCGTACTTTGCGAAACGTCCTCAAGATACTTTTTGAGCTGGTTGGCCAGCCAGTTATCAAGGAGCTCCGGAGGCTGAAGATACCAGAACAGTCCCGAGTTTGGTGGTGTCCGACATCTGTGTTTTGCTCTCTCCCTCTCCACGCTATGGGCCCACTTCAGTCGGATGATGGCGTCAAGCGCTATTTTTCGGATTTATACATCCCTTCATATACCCCGACACTATCCGCACTCATTGAATCCCCCAAACCCGGCAAATCGCCGTTGGAGAAACCTTCAGTACTGCTTGTAGCAAACCCCGATGACGGCCTGCGACAAGCATGGCCCGAGATCTGGTTCATACAGCGGCTCGGTACGAAGGTGACGACTCTTTTGGGAAAAAGGGCGACATCTTCTGCGGTGCTGGGGTGCCTCCAGGACCACCGTTTCGCCCATTTCGTGTGCCACGGAAAGTTGGAACCGGACAAGCCATTCAACGCTGCGTTCCGGCTCTACGGAGGCAATCGCCTTACTCTGCTTGATATCGTACGATCTCGACTTCCCGGTGCAGAATTTGCGTTTCTCTCGGCTTGTCACACAGCAGAGTTGACAGAAGGGAACACCGCTGACTCAGGACTGCATCTTACGGCGGCAATTCAATACTGTGGATTTCGAAGCGTTGTTGGCACAATGTGGGCGATGGTCGACGAAGATGGAGGGAGTCTCGCGGAACATTTCTACAATTCGATGTTCTCGAGTCACGAACCTGGCGTACCATATCACGAGAGATCTGCGAGGGCACTTCGGGATGCTGTCCAGGCTCTGAGGAGAGAGAAAAGGCTTCCCCTCGAGCAATGGGTCAATTTCGTTCATTACGGCGCGTGATCGGGGCCAAGGGTGGTATCTCTGTGTAATCAAGTCAAATCTGTAGCAATACGACCTTCGTAACCATTGACAATACTACGTACTGATTCAATAGTTCGCAGCATTATGTGCAGGCAATTTATGTCGAGCGAAGGATCGCCAAAGGGTGTTGGGTTGGACCACTTCTTGACATTCAAGTCATTTCTCCACCATGAGTCCGGTACATCTTTAATTTTATATTCGTTGCGCGATTCTGCAAATGCCACTGAGGCTGGGAGCCAGTCACACTGCAGTTACGGTCACTGGCACACCTCTCTGTACAAAATTAAAGTTCCTTGGATGGAACGAAAGGGTGAACAGCGTTCATGAAGAGACCTAGAGATCGGATGGGAACTTCCCGGTGACAGGCGCCCTTCACTTCGGACTTTTGGTTACTCCGCATGCTTTGAACTTTTCTCGAGCATCTTCGCATGCGGCTTGATCAAAGCACCTATCAAAGCTTGATTACGCATGATTCTCCACTCCACCGTGACCCTCCTGTGCGTGGCGCAGGCGCAGGCGCTTGCCAGTGAAAAATCAAAAATCGCTTTCCACTTGCGTGGTTGCGTCATTATGCATCATGTCCCCAAATTTCTGGATCATTGATCACTGATTGTATTTGGACATCATGTGCTGGAGGAGGATTCGCGCGTGGGAATGGATCAATTGCTGCGGCACTGGCAAGCGCATCTTCTGTGGAGAGTTTAATACAAGTATCCACTCGCCGGACGCTGAAACTACTAGTCACCCTCCCGCTTTGAAATGATCATGATGCTGATGGATCGTGTTTCACTGTGGCCCTGTGGCCCTGTGAGCTTATCCGCATACGAACGAAACTCTCTCACTCAGTCTCACTCGAGCTTGCACTGGCAATTGAGAATATGTCAAGTCAGCAATGATAACTGAAATACTTCCTTTACTCAGATGCAGTGGCGAACAGCATTAGCGTGTATTGCTTGTCAGGGATTTCTAGTAGGAGGTAATGAAGACGGGTGGGCAGTGTTTCGGCTGACTCGGGATAACAGACGCCGATGTAATCCAATTTCGACAGCTCCACGCGTGGCTACTCCGAAGGTCTTTACTTGCAGGGAGTTGACTGGGGAGCAGGAATAAGGTTCTTACTTACTGGGAATGTACGTGCTCTTTGGGCATCCCTTTCCTATTCCAGAGTTTCCGCTCTATGCTGCACCCACGCAGGTGATCAGTACGGCCCCACTACTTATCCACGCTTCTTCGTAGTAAGTCAGACGAAGTGATTTATGCCTTCCTGCGCCCAAGTGCCACTGGTGATGATAGGTGCATTCCGCATAATCAGTGTCTCCCCCGCCTCAAAACCACTCGAGCTCGATGACTAGGCAGCATAAATTTATTCATAATATGGGCGTGTACTCCAATTGCGCGATCTAACACGTCGTGACAACAAAAACAAGCATTATTACAGTACGATAGATGAAACACGAATAGAATGTCCATGTCGCGACAGCTGCGCTGTTCCCACCCCTGCTCCGAGCATGTGGCATCGGTCAAACGAAAAAAAAGGGATCATACCTCGGGGAGCCCTGAATATTCTCTCTGATGATGGGTTGCAGAGCCTGGAGGTGTTGAACCCTGGCCCGGTGAGGCCGAATTGATAGGCGCTGAGCTCCCGGGGCTGTGCGATAAAGATACGGGATCGGGATATGTACTAGGGTCGGCGGGATCCTGTAAGAGCATCGCATGGACAACACGGCGTGGCGGGCGGACGGTATCAGCTCGAGAAAGGAAAGAGAATGGAAGATGGGGAGGTGCACGCACGTAGAATCTCTTATCTGTGTCCGGCGTCCAAGCTACGGCCGAGTATCTCTGTTCCGCGAGGCCCATGGCTGAGGGTGACCTTTCCTTGGGGGCCGAGAGCTGACGTCGCTGTCGACGACGGCGCACGAAGTACCATATACCCGTCGCGACGAGCACAAGGGTCAGAACTGTGCAAGCTGTCACAACGCCGATGATGAGGCCGACGCGGACCGCATCTCCGTCGTCGAACTGAGGTGCGAATGGCGGGCGGAAGGTACCGGTTGACTCGGGGTCGCGGCCTTCGGCGCAGGCAGTCACGTTGTCCCATTTTTGCGTAGTCTGCGGGGGTCAAAGTCGACGTTGAGAAGAATGCAGGGCGGTGAGAGAAAGGCGAACAATGACGTACGGAAACGTTCATGAACGCCCATGCAGGCACGCGGGTATCATTGTTTATTGATTGAGGGAACCTGCTCACGAAAACCTGTTCAGTAACGCATGGGGTTGGGAGCACGATGGGCACGGACGTTGACATAGGAGAGACACTGGTGCAGTTTGCGTACCACTGGTCGTAACTGTGGAATAGGGGTCACCAGGAATTCAGGCATCATGGTGTGCCCAAGAGCAAAAAGTGAACGTACGGTAACCAGGTACCCTTTTGGCAGCCAGCGCAGCCGCTGATCAATGAATAGTATACCGAATTGCATCTGCAGTCGTCGGACCCGGAAGGACCTGTGTAAAACTGTCCTTGAGGAAGTGCCTCAATCGTGAATTCTGCGAAAGCGTCAATTGAGGATCCCACGAAGGTACGCAAGACAGAGGTACTACGTACGTCCATTGGAGCATTCTGCTGCGAGATAAGCAGCAGTCTGGCAGGGGGGCTGGTCGAGGCTGTTGTATGTCTGCCAACGTACAAATCAGACGGATCAGTTCATCGATGGGGACAGAAGATGATGATATGCGCACCCAATTCCAAACGCCCAACGCGGCGGACAGGCAGGAGGGTGCCTGAATCTGAGCCGCGACGGGCATGACGGAGAGTTGCACGAGCAGCAGCAGTGCCAGAGGGAGGGGAACGATGGACGAGGACGATAGGGGCCGGGGCATGGTGGAGGAGCGGACAAGGGGGGGCGATGGGATCCAGCCAGGAATGGAGGGCATAAAACGGGTGGAGCTAGATACTGTAAGCGAGACAGCGGGACTTCCTGGAGTTACGTAGGTGCGACCACGGTACACTACTTGTACAAGTGTGCATAAGTGCGTTGATCGCATAGGAGGCCCCGGCCCCGGAGCTCTTTAGGGGTCCCGCCTTGGCGATTCTAATGCATCCGGGCCCTTCTCAGAGGGCTTTTGGCAATGGCGACAGCCATGGTCAGCCAGTAATTCTCCGCGGGGAAGCAAGGGGGTTGGGGATGGACGCGGGAAGATGGGCCGAGATGAACTTTCGTAGAAACGTATCGCGGCACCGCTCCGGGCTCGTGGCTCCGAGTCACGGCCACGGCCACTGGGCAATCCAGTACCCTAAGGTACCAGCGGAGCGCCAAGCTTAGCGCGCGCTTAGCTGCCCTGATCGCTGATCGTTATGATCCTTTTGACAGGTACAGTACGCGTTCAGACATACTTGTAGGACGTCCCCTCACGACTCCCTAAAAGTCAGGCTTTCAGACAACAGGCTCGCAGATTCTGCTTGTAAAACTCATAAAGAGATCATCACACAGTGTACAGTTGCCTTGGTCC
>Ga0137397_10002651_pt1 | contig 12418 bp, 10 predicted proteins | sample czorhiz116metaG_FD_106658 | JGI IMG/M metagenome (GOLD analysis project Ga0137397, IMG submission 106658) | Vadose zone soil microbial communities from Angelo Coast Range Reserve, California, USA - czorhiz1.16 metaG | ecosystem: Environmental > Terrestrial > Soil > Vadose zone | place: USA... | reverse complement strand
TCCGGTCGTCGGCTCGTCCAGGATATACAGCGTCCGGCCCGTGTCCCGTTTCGCGAGCTCAGTCGCGAGCTTCACGCGCTGGGCTTCGCCGCCCGAGAGGGTCGTTGCCGACTGCCCGAGGTGGATGTATCCGAGACCTACGTCGTTGAGCAACTCGAGTTTCGCCCTGATACGCGGTTGATGCTCGAAAAAGTCGAGGGCGTCGGCGACCGTCAGGTCGAGCACGTCGGCAATCGACTTTCCTTTATAACGGACCTCCAGCGTTTCCCGGTTGTACCGCCGGCCTTTGCACACTTCGCACGGGACGTAGACGTCCGGGAGAAAGTGCATCTCGACTTTCACCAGCCCGTCGCCCTGACACGCCTCGCAGCGCCCCCCTTTGACATTGAACGAGAATCGGCCCGGTCCGTAGCCGCGCAGCTTCGACTCGGGGAGATACGTGAACAGCTCCCGGATCGGCGTGAACAGGCCCGTGTACGTCGCCGGGTTGGACCGGGGCGTGCGGCCGATCGGGCTCTGATCGATGTCGATCACCTTGTCGATGTGGTCGAGCCCCTCCAGGCGCTCGTGCGCACCCGGCACGACCTTGGCGCGATAGAAGTGCCGGGCCAACGACTGGTACAGAATGTCGGTGACGAGGGTCGATTTTCCCGAGCCCGACACACCCGTCACCGCGACGAACAGGCCCAGCGGGAATTCGACGGTGAGATCCTTGAGGTTGTGGTGCTTCGCGCCGAGCACGCGCAGCATCCGATCGGCGTTGGCGATGCGGCGGCGTGGCGGAACGGGAATCCGCAGCTCGCCGCGCAGATAGCGCGCCGTCAGCGAGTCGCGATGACGCAACACCTCGTCGAGCGGGCCTGCCGCCACGACTTCGCCGCCATGCCGGCCGGCGCGCGGTCCCAAGTCCACGACATAGTCCGCCGCCCGGATCGTTTCCTCATCGTGCTCCACGACCAGCACGGTGTTGCCGAGGTCGCGCAGCTCCTTCAGCGTCGCGAGCAGGCGCGCATTGTCGCGCTGATGCAGGCCGATCGACGGCTCGTCGAGGATGTACAGCACGCCGACGAGGCGGCTGCCGATTTGCGTCGCAAGGCGGATCCGTTGTGCCTCTCCACCCGAGAGCGTCACCGCCGATCGTTCGAGCGTGAGATAGTCGAGCCCGACGTCGACGAGAAAACGCAGCCGGTCGTTTACTTCTTTCAGAATCGGGCGAGAGATCTCCGGATCGAGGCCCCCCCCCGTGCGGCCGTTGCCGCGCAGCGGAATCTTCGAGAAGAAGTCGAGCGCCTCACGCACCGGAAGCGCCACGATCTCGCCAATGCTCCTGCCGGCCACCAGGACCGAGAGGCTCTCGGGCTTGAGCCGACGACCGCCACACGTGGGGCACGGCTGTTCGACCATGTACTGCTCGAGCTGCTCGCGCACCGCATCCGACGCCGTCTCGCGGTAGCGCTTCTCGACGTGATCGAGCACGCCCTTCCAACCGGACTCGTACGAGCCGTGCCAGCGCTCGCTGTCGTACTGATAGGTGATCGTCTTTCCCGGTGCGCCCTTGAGCAAAATCTTCTGGACGGCCGGCGACAGATCCCGCCAGGGCGCGTCCAGATCAAACTTGTAGGTCTTGGCGAGTGCCGGCAGCACCACCTTCCTTAGATATCCGCTCGGCTCGCCCCACGGCAGCACCACGCCTTCCAAAATCGATAGGCTGTGATCGCCGAGCACGAGGTCGGCATTCACTTCGCGGCGTGTGCCGAGTCCCGAGCAGTCGGGACAGGCACCGTAGGGCGAGTTGAACGAGAACTGCCGCGGCTCGAGCTCCGGCAGCGACAACCCGCACTTGGGACACGCATAGCGCTCGGAAAATTGGCGAGAACGCGGGCTGCCGGTCTGACGGACGACCTCCACGACGCCTTCGGCCGCCTTCAGTGCGGTCTCGATCGAATCCGCGAGGCGGCCGCGGTCCGAGGGACGCACGACCAAACGATCGACGACCACGGCGATGTCGTGGTTCTGGCGGCGATTGAGCTTGGGCACGTCAGACAGTTCGTACGTCTCCCCGTTGATGCGCGCGCGCACGAACCCCTGTTTGCGCATCGCCTCGAAGACGTCGCGGAACTCGCCTTTGCGCCCGCGCACGAGGGGCGCGAGCACTTCGATCTTGGTGCCTTCCGGCCACTCCAGCACCAGATCGGTGATCTGCGAGGCGGACTGCCGCTCGACGGGCGTGCCATCGTTGGGGCAGTGCGGCGTGCCGGTGCGGGCCCAGAGCAGGCGGAGGTAATCGTAGATCTCGGTAATCGTGCCGACCGTCGACCGTGGATTGGCCCCCGCGGTTTTCTGCTCGATGGAAATCGCCGGGGAAAGTCCTTCGATCGCGTCGACGTCGGGCTTGTCCATGAGCCCGAGGAATTGCCGTGCGTAGGCGGAGAGCGATTCGACGTAGCGACGCTGTCCCTCCGCGTAGATCGTGTCGAAGGCAAGCGACGACTTCCCCGAACCGGACAGCCCCGTGAACACCACGAGGGCGTTCCGGGGCAATTCGACGTCGATGTTCTTGAGATTGTGCTCGCGTGCGCCGCGGACAACCAACGAATCACCAGGCATAGAACCGGAGCTTAGATAGGCCACGGTACATGGGTCAACTCTCGGATGTGGAGGCGGTAACGGGCGGCAGAGGGCGGTATCGGGCGGTAACGGTTACCGCCTGTTACCGCCTGTTACCGCCTGTTCCCGCCCGTTACCGCCCTTTCTCTTGCCTAGAGTGGGCGCCTTTCCTAGGTTAGCATCCCCCATGACCCCGAACGCGCCGGTGCCGACATGAACCGCGGTGGCCCTCCCGGTCCCCCGGGGGGCGGGGGCGGGGGCAAGCGGGAGCGCCGCTGGCAGACCTCGCAGGAGCGGGCGCGCGTCGCGGCCGAGCTGATCGAGGAAGCGGAATCGCTCACCCAGACTGGGGCGATCGCGACCCCGAACGACGTCGCACGCGACGAGCAGCCACCGCCGCTCCGCATCGCGCAACCTACCGCGCCTCCGAGACCTATGGACATTAAGGCTAAGCTGGACGACGGAGACCTGGAGCCTCCAGCCCCTCCTCCAGCACCTCCACCAACTCCACCATCCTCCACCGCCGCGCCGGAGCCATCGGCTCCGGCATCGGACGACCCGCTCTACATCGCCGCCAGGGAAGCCAGCGAGCGCGGCGAGACGGAGCGGGCCGCGGCCTCGTATCGCGATCTGCTGGCGCGCGATCCTAAGCACGTGAAAGCGCGCAACAACCTGGCGCTGATTCTCGATGCCCGCGGTGACCGCGACGGCGCGTTGGCCGAGCTGGACCGCGCGCTCGAGAGCGAGCCCGACAACCCCGCGCTGCTGCTGAACCGCGCCGCGATCCTCGGCGCGACGCTGCGCTATGCCGCCGCGCAGCGCGACCTGCAGCGGATATTGCGCGCCGACCCGAACAACGTCGCAGCGCTGTTCAACCTCGGGATTGTCCAGACGCGGCGCGGCATGTGGCGCGAGGGCACCGACCAGCTGCGGCGCGCGGTCGAAGTCGAGCCAGGACGGGCGGCGGCCTGGTATTATCTGGGCGAAGCGCTCAATCACATGGATGATCTGACGGGCGCGCTGGCCGCCTACGAGCGGGCGGTCGAGCTGCAGCCGGCGAACCCGAAGGCGCTGTACGGCATCGGCAAGGTGCTCGACCGGCTGAATCGCCCCGACGAAGCGACTGCGATGTACCGCCGCTCCCGGGAAATGACGGGTAGGTGATTCGCGTAGTCGTGGACGATCTCGCGTCGTTCGCCGCTGATGCCATCGTCCGTCCCGCCACGACTCGTCTCGATCCGACGGCCGCCGCGCTGCGGCGCCTCGAAATCCTCGGTGGACAAGAGTTCCAGAACCGCATCCACCTGAACCGCGAGCTCGCGGTCGGGGCGGCCGTCGTGACCGCCGCCGGTGGCGACCTTCCCGCGGAATTCGTCATTCACGCCGTCATTCGCAGCGAAACCGAGCCGGTCACGCGCGGCAACGTCGCGCGCGCCTGGCTGTCCACGCTGCACCAGGCGCAGGAGTGGCAGTTCGGGCACCTCAGCGCGCCGCCGCTGGGCACGGGAGCGGGCAATCTGACGCTCGAGGATTCCGCCGACATCATGGCGACGGTGTTGCACGCGCATCGCGGGAGCGCGCAGTTCCCCGAGCAGGTGTCGTTCGTCGTCGAGCGCCCGGAGGACCAGCAGGTGTTCGAGGCCGCGCTGCAGCGGGCGGTCTCGTGAATCGCCGTAACTGGGTGATCGCCGTCCTCGCCGCCTGGGCGCTGTCGCTGGGGTGGCTCGTGAAGCGCGAAGTGTTCCGCCCCACCGGCGCGCGGCTCGCCGCGGCGGCGATGGCGGTCGCGCCGGGTGGGCTATTCTATCGGCTCGCGGTCGGCGGCCAGCAGGTCGGCTATTCCTCGATCACCACCGACACCCTCCCCGACGCGATCCGGGTCGAAAACGTCTTCGTGCTCGACGTGCCGGCGCTGGGGACGCTCCATCGCACTGCTGCGCGCAGCACTACCATGCTGTCGCGCGCGCTGCGCCTGCAAACCGTCGAAGCGACGTTCGACGGCGATCTCGGGCAATTCGCGGCCCACGGCCGTGTCCTCGGTGATTCGGTGTTGTCGATCGCGATCGTCTCCGCAGGCGACTCTCAGATGACGCGGATCCCGCTGCAGGGGCCGATCACATTGCCGACGCTGTTGCCGCTGCGGCTCGCGTTCGGCGGTGAGCTGCGCTCGGGCCGCTCGTACACCGCACGGCTGTTCGACCCGCTCCTCCTGACCGGCCGAGACGTCACCGCCCGCGTCTCGGCAGAATCGACGCTGGTCGTGTCCGATAGCGCCGATCTCGATTCGACGACGATGACGTGGGTGCCGGAGCATTTCGACACGGTGCGCGCGTTCCGCATCGATCACGACGCGAACGGGGTCCCGACGAGCAGCTGGATCGATGCGCAGGGACGCATCGTGCTTTCGTTTACGAAGGGCGCAGACGATCAGGGATTCGCGATGGAGCGTGCGGCGTTCGAGATCGTGTACGAAAACTTCAAGCACCGCGACACCGCCCGCGTCGCACGGGCCAGCGCTGCACCGGGCCCCGGCGAGATCGTACCGGTGACCGCGCTGGTGGCCGGTTGGCACGGCGATCCACCCGTGCGGGCAAAGCTGCGCGTGCGCCGGAACGGGAGAGATACGCTCGAGATCGTGCAGGCCGGGGCGCTGCAAGCGCACGCCGCACCCTACCGGCTTCCCTCACGCGATACGGCGCTCGCGCGGTGGCTCGCGCCGGAACCGCTGATTCAAAGCCACGACCCGCGGATCGCCGCACAAGCGCGGCGCGTTATCGAGCGCGAGCGCAGTCCGGCGCGCGTCGCCGAGCTGCTCACGCACTGGGTCCACCGCACGCTGCACCGCACCATCCCGCAGGCGGGAAGTGTCCCCAGCGCCGAGAAAGTGCTGGAGACTGGCCGCGGCGATTGCAACGAGGCAGCGACGCTCTTCGTCGCGCTCGCGCGCTCGACCGGGTTGCCGGCGCGCACCGTCGCGGGACTGATCTACCTGAACGGCCGGTTCTACTATCACGCCTGGGCTGAGGTCTACCTCAACGACTGGATCGCGGTGGACCCCACATTCGACCAATTCCCCGCCGACGCCGCGCATCTGCCGATTGCCATCGGGGGGCTCGCGCGGCAGGTCGAGCTCGTACCGCTCATCGGCCGGCTGAAGCTCGAGGTGCTATGATCCGCCTGGAGAACCTGACCAAGCTCTACGGCAGCTTCGTCGCCGTGGACGACATCAGCCTGCACGTGCCGCGCGGCGTCCTCTACGGCTGCCTGGGACCGAACGGCGCCGGCAAGACGACGACGCTGCGGATGATCGCCGGGATCCTGCGGCCCACGCAGGGCCGCGTGCTGCTCGGCGGTGACGACGTCCACATCAATCCTTTGTCCGCCAAGATGCGGCTCGGGTTCATCCCGGACCGTCCGTTCGTGTACGACAAGCTCACCGGCGCGGAGTTTCTGCGGTTCGTCGCGGGCCTGTACGGACAGGAAGGCGACAGCGTCGAACGCCGCATCACGGAATTGCTCGAAGTGTTCGAGCTGACGAGCTGGAAGGATGAGCTGATCGAGGCGTACAGCCACGGCATGCGGCAGAAGCTGATCATCTCGAGCGCCCTGATTCACCGCCCGGAGTGCATCGTCGTCGACGAGCCCATGGTCGGGCTCGATCCCAAGGCCGCTCGCCTGCTGAAGGACATCTTCCGGCAGTTCGTCGAGCGCGGTGGTACCGTGTTCATGAGCACGCACACGCTCGAGGTCGCCGAAGCGATGTGCGACCAGATCGCGATCATCCAGCACGGGAAGATCGTCGCCGCGGGAACAGTCAGCGATGTGCGGCGCCAGCATCAGGCCGGGGACGCCAGTCTCGAGGAGCTGTTCCTCAAGCTCACGGGCGGTGCGCAGGTCCGTGAGCTCGTCGAGGTTCTCGGACGATGAAGCAGCCGTCGCTCACGCATGTTCTGCAACCGAAGTGGCGAACCGCGCTGCAGCGGTTGCGCGAGGAGCGCGCCAGAGGAGGCACTGGGAAGCTGGTCATCCTGGCGCTGGTCGGCGGCGCGTTCTGGGCCGGTGTGTTTGGGGTCCTCTACCGGATCCTGAAGAGCCTGCGCAGCGTCGAGGAGCTGGGGCCCTTGATCCCTGGAAAAATCCTCGGGCTCATCCTGCTCTCGTTCATGTCGATCCTTGTGCTTTCGAACGTCATCACGGCGCTGTCGAGCTTCTTCCTCGCGAAGGACCTCGACCTCCTCGTCTCGGCGCCCGTCGACTGGCTGCGTCTCTATCTCGCGAAGCTGGGCGAAACGCTGCTGCACTCGTCCTGGATGGTGGCGCTGATGGCGGTGCCGATCCTCACCGCCTATGGCGTCGTCTACAAGGGGGGCGTGCTGTTCGCGCTGTACGCGCTCATCGCGATCGTGCCGATGCTGATCCTCCCTGCGGTGCTCGGCAGCGCGGTGACCCTGGTGCTCGTCAACGTTTTCCCCGCTCGACGCACCCGGGACCTGCTGTCGATCATCGCGCTCGGCGCCGCCGGCGGCGTGATCCTGTTGTTCCGCGTCATTCGGCCAGAACAGCTGGCCCGCCCCGAGGGATTCCGCAACCTGCTGGACTTCGTCATTCTGCTGCGCGGCCCGACGTCGCCGTTCCTGCCGAGCGAATGGGCGTCGCAAGCGATCATGGGATTTCTGCGGCACGAGCTGGATCCGCTCCCACTCGTCCTGCTTTGGACAACTGCCGCCGCATTCGTCACGCTCGGCGCCGTGCTGCATCGAGCACTGTACGCGCAAGGGTTTACCAAGGCCCAGGAGGGCGCGGAGCGCTTCATTCGCGGCGGCCTGTGGCGGTGGACGGTGGGGTCGCTGCTCGGCTGGCTGCCGGTGGCGAAACGCGAGTTCGTGCTCAAGGACATCAAGCTGTTCTTCCGCGACACGACGCAATGGAGCCAGCTGATCCTGCTCGCGGTCCTCGTCGTCGTCTATCTCTTCAATATCCAGGCGCTGCCGCTGCATCGCGGCGAGCCGGTCGGATTCTTCTACGTCAATCTGGTGTCGTTCCTGAACCTCGGCCTTGCGGGCTTCGTGCTCGCCTCGATCGCGGCGCGTTTCATTTTCCCCGCGGTCTCGCTCGAGGGCAGGCAGATGTGGCTGCTCCGCTCATCGCCGCTCGACTTGCGGGCCTTGCTGTGGTCCAAGTACTGGGTGGGAACACTGCCGCTGCTCATTCTCGGCATGATTCTCACCGGGCTGACCAACGCGTTGCTCGAAGTCACCCCGTTCATGATGATCCTGAGTCTCGCGACGATGGCGGGACTGACGCTGGCGATCTCCGCGATGGCCCTGACGTTCGGGACGCTCTACCCGCAGTTCGAGACGGAGAACGCCGCGCAGATTCCGACCTCATTCGGTGGTCTCGTGTTCATGATGGCGACAATCGCCCTGCTTGCGGCCGTGCTCGGGACGCTCTCGCGGGCGGTGTACACGTACGTCCGCTCCGCCTGGGAAGGGCAAGCGATCGGGATCACACCAGAGATGTTGGGTTGGTTTGTGATGGCCGCCGCGTTGTGCACGGCGGCCACGATCATTCCGTTGCGCATGGCGCTGCGAAAGATGGAGACGTTCGAGTTCTAGCCTAGCGCCAGCTGACTCCACCGACAATCTGGAACGAGCTGCCGTTGCCGAGGATGAATTTGCCCTCGACGTAGGGCCGCGTCCGCCCGCGCCGTCCCTCGAGTCCCGTGAGCAGGTTGAGATTGGTGTCGCTCCCGCTCGTCCCGCCGGAGCTCGCGTGCGACCAGTTCAATCCGCCGCCGACGTACCACGCGCCGTAACGGGTGGGTGGCCGGTATTTCAGGTCGAAATTCAGCGCCCACAGCGATCCGCCGCTCATGAAGTAGTAGTCGAACGTCGGGTAGAGCGCGAGATCGGGCGTGATCGGCCACGACAGCTGCGCACCGAGGAGCAGGTCGTCGACGTCGAAATTGTAGCCGACGTGTGCGCCGTACGTGGGACCGGAATTCGTCGCGATCGCGCGCCGGCGTGATCGCCGCTGCGCATCCGCCGTCGACGCTGTCAACGCTATGAGCAGCAGCACGACCACCAATCGCGAGACCCATCGGTTCACGACGCGCTCCAGGGTTCAGGGATGCAGACTGATAGGAAACGGGACTGGAAAACGCAAGAGTCAGGCGGCGACGCGGGCTCCACAGCGATTGCAGTAGCGGGCATCATCTTCGAGCGCCGTCCCGCAACGCGCGCAGTAGCCCTGTGCCGTTCCTAGCCGCCTGCCACACTCCGAACAGAAGATCGCTCCACTCTCCGGGCGAGCTCCGTGCTGGGGGCATCTAGGAGTCTGGAGTCTGGAGTCAGGAGCTGGCTTGGCCCCAGGCTCCAGACTCCTGACTCCTGACTCCTCTCGCATAACAGCAAGCGCTTCGCCGGTGTATTTGGCCTTCAGCGCGTCGTAGTCCTGGTCCGAAAGCTTGCCCGTCGCGCGATCGAACTCGATCTCTTTCAGCGCGCGCAGCGCGACCGTCTGCGGGCTCATGTCGTCGGCGGGGTCCTCGCCCTCATCGCCGACAGCATCGCCACTCGCCGATTCCAGCGGTGGCCGGAGAATCGGGAGCAGGACAAAGTAAGTCGCCCCCGCGGCCAGCAGGATTCCGAGAATCAGCTCGAGCATGGGGGGGAGGGGGGGGACCGGCTAGCCGCGGAGCCGGTCGAGCTCGCGGCGCAGCCGCTCGAGCTCGGCGGGCGTGGCATTCGACGGCGCAACGGTCGCGGGAGCGGCGGCTTCCGCTTCTCGCGTCCAGCGCCGCAGCACGCGCACCAGGAAGAAGCCGGCGACGATGATCGCAATGGAGGGAACGAAGTAGCCGGCGAGGTTGAAGCCGTGCTTGGGAGGCGCCATCAACGCCGCTTCGCCGTACTGCTTGACGAACTCGTCGATGATCTGCTGCGCCGTCTTCCCCTGCCCCGCGAGTCGCAGAACGTCTTTGTGCAGCGCCGGACTGTATGTGCACTGGAAGTCCGTCGTCCGACAGGTGTAGACGTCGAGTCCGCACCCGCAGGTGCAGCGCAACTTCTTCTCGACGGCCTGGATGCCCGCGTCGTTATCAGCCGCTGTGATAGCCGTCTGAGGGCGGCCGGCGCGCTGCGGATCGTAGACTCGCCCCGCACCGACGGTGTCCTGGATGACGGCGCCGGCCGCAGCAGCCGCGACCCAGAAAAATCCTCTCCGGCTCAGACGATCGGTCACCGCTCAGGCTCCAATTTCACGGCGTACCCGGCCTGCATGCGCGGTGGGCGCGGACCCGTTCCCGGCGGCGGACCCCCGCCCGGCCAGAGGACGATCAAGCCACCAATGACGAGGACGAAGCCGCCGAACCACACCCACCACACCAGCGGGTTGATCGTGAAGCGGAAGACCGCCTGCTCCGTGCCGTTCACCAGACCAGCCAGCACGACGTACAGATCCACGCGCAGCCCGCTCATGATGCCGACTTCCGTCGAGGGCTCGAACGTCGGATTACCCAGGGCATCGACGTGCTGGCGCTTTTCGGTGCGCAGGCGTCCCATGGCCTTGCCATCCCGCCGTACATCGAGCAGCGCCGCGGTGACTTGCCGGTTAAGCGCGTTGTACTGCGAGATGCTCTGGTGTGTGAACGAGTACACATGCCCGTCGGGACCCTGGAGTGTCGCCGTTTCACCCGGTCGCAGCGTGGCCTGGGTCTCTGTCTTGAAGGCCATCCCCGCGAACGCGACGAATAGCAGGACGATCGCAACGTGGACGATGTAGCCGCCGTAACGACGGCGGTTGCGGGATAGCAGCTGGAACAGCCCCACAATCACCGGCTCCCCGTACTGGCGGTGCCGGGCCCGCGCCCCGCGCGCGAATTCCTGAACGATCGCCGCCAGCACAAACCCGCCGATACTGAACGCGATCAGCGCGCCGATGTCCCGCATGCCGGCCACCAACAGAATGAGCAGCACGAATACACAGCTCGTCAGCGGCACGGCGAATTGGCGGCGCAGATTGGGCAGCGACGCCCGGCGCCACGCGATCAGCGGGCCGATCCCGGTCATCGCGAGCAGCGCGAGACCGAGCGGCACGTTCACCTGATTGAAGAACGGCGGGCCGACGGTGATCTTCGTGCCCTTGATCGCCTCGGAAAGAATCGGAAACAGCGTGCCCCAGAGCACCGAGAAGGCGATGCCGATGAGCAGCAGATTATTGAAGAGAAAGCTCGCCTCGCGGCTCACCATCGACTCGAGCGTCGCCTCGGCCTCCAAAAGCGGCAGCCGCTTCACATACAGAACGGCACTCGCGATCGCACTCACGACCAGGAAGCCGAGGAAAAAGTAGCCGACGCTGGACTGCGTGAAGGAGTGGACGCTCGAGATCACGCCCGAGCGCGTGATGAAGGTGCCGAAGATCGAGAGCAGCCATGCTCCCAGAATCAGCGCGAGGTTCCACTTTTTCAGCATGCCCCGTTTTTCCTGGATCATGACCGAATGGAGAAAGGCCGTCATGACCAGCCACGGCAACAGCGCCGCGTTCTCCACGGGGTCCCACGCCCAATAGCCGCCCCACCCCAGCTCGACGTAGGCCCACCACATCCCGAGGATCAAGCCGATACTGAGGAACAACCATGACACGAGGGTCCATTTGCGCACCGCGACGAGCCACTCGCTGTCGAGCTTCTTGGTCAGCAGCGCGGCGATCGCGAAGGCGAACGGAATCGTGATCGAGATGTAGCCGAGGTACAGCATCGGCGGATGGAAGACCATCCCGGGATTCTGCAGCTGCGGGTTCATGCCACGGCCGTCTATCGGCGTGAAGCCGAGCCGCTGGAACGGGTTCGCGTCGGCGAAGAGCATCACCCCAATGAAGAAAGTCGCCACGGCAGACGTCACCGCTGCGACGTAGGGCAGATAGGCGCGATGGCGCCGGCTCGTGAGCACCTGCGCCAGCACCGCGAACAGGCTCAGCACGGTCGCCCAGAACAGCAGGCTTCCCTTCTGTCCCGCGTACAGCGCCGACCAGAGATAGAACGTGGGCAGATTGCGGCTCGTGTACGCCGCCACATACTCGAGACTGAAGTCGTGACGGAAGATTGCGATCTCGAGAGAGATAACCGCGACGATCAGCGCGCCGAGCAGGGCGAACGTGGCGTTACGGGCGCTCTGTTGCAGGTCGGCGCGGTGTTGCGCGCCGCCGGCGAATCCGGTGATCGCGCCCCACAGGCCGACCAGGAAGGCGAGCCAGAGGGAGAGGTGGCCGAGCAGACCCATTTTACGCTTTGGGAACCGCTTCGTAGCGCGACCCGCACTTGGCGAGCACGTTGGTCGCGTGGATCACACCATCTTTTTGGAGTCGCCCTTCGACGACGACCTCGACCGAGTCGGTGAACGTGTCGGGAGGCAGGCCCTTGAAGACGACGGGATAGTTGACCGTCCCGTCCGTGATATGGAAGCGCAGCGTCTGGGTCGCAATTTCTTTGGACACGGTGCCGGGCACGACGCGCGCGCCGACCTTCAGGCCGAGATCGTAGAACGACGGATCGGCCGAGACGCGCTGCGCCAGCTCGCTAGGCGTGAGGAAATACTGTCCCGTCTGCTTGATTCCGGACGCCATCAAGTACCCGACCGAGCCGACGATCAGGACCGCGCCGAGAGCGAACTTGGTGCCAGCCTTCATCTCTCAATTATACCACTCTTCATCCTGCCCAATGCAACGCGGTCTGCACGGCGTGGTGCCATTCGGCGGCGCGCGCCTGAACGGCGCGGCGTCCAGCGCTCGGCGCGAAACGCGTGAAGGTACGGCG
>Ga0137397_10002650_pt1 | contig 12419 bp, 10 predicted proteins | sample czorhiz116metaG_FD_106658 | JGI IMG/M metagenome (GOLD analysis project Ga0137397, IMG submission 106658) | Vadose zone soil microbial communities from Angelo Coast Range Reserve, California, USA - czorhiz1.16 metaG | ecosystem: Environmental > Terrestrial > Soil > Vadose zone | place: USA... | reverse complement strand
CGCTCGCCCCTCCGCCACGAGTTCCGGTTTCTGCAATTCATCCGCTGTCGGCTTCCGGTAGAGAATGCAATCGTTCAATACAATCGCTTGGAACTTCACCGGCATCTTGGAGATCGACTCCGAGTGCCCGAGGAACAGATAGCCGCCCGGTTCCAGCGTGTCGTAGAACCGTTGCACCAGCGAGCGCCGGCGCTCTTCCGAGAAGTAGATCAGCACGTTCATGCAGAAAATCATGTCCATGCGGCCGACGTACACCGCCGAAGCAAGGTTCATCTGCGCAAACGAAACCATCTTGCGGAGCCGCGGCCTTACCTGATACCCGCCGCTGGCCTCTGTAAAATGATTTGCCAGCTGCCTCTCGCTCACGCTGCCTATGCTGCGTCCTTTGTAGATCCCGCGTTCGGCGTTCTTCAGGGCGTGCCGTCCGACATCGGTTGCAAGTATTTCGACGTTCCAGGCATCTGCGAACGACAGCGAATCCGCGATCGTGATGCCGATCGAATATGGCTCTTCACCCGTTGAGCAGCCGGCGCTCCAAATCCTCAGCGTGCGCGGATTTTTCCAGAATTTCTTCGTGTGCAACTCGGGAAGCACCCGTTTCTCGAACGCTTCATACACACCGGGATACCGGAAGAAGCTCGTTTCCTGGGTCAGCAGCCGCTCGAGCAGCCCCTCGTATTCGACGTTGGATTTGCGCATTGCGCGCAGCAGTTCCGTGCCGCGTTCCATTCCTTTTGCGCGCAGGTGTTCCCGCACACGCGTGGAGAAGAAGCGCTCGCGCGATTCATCGAAGCAGATTCCCGTGCGCTCTTCGATCATCATGCGAATCTCGCTCAGCTCGTGTTCGCTCAGTCCGTGCAGCTGTCCCTGGCGTTCGCTCATCGTGCTCCCGTATTCTGGGCCTCGTTCCTACTTCCGCCACCTGGCGAAGAAGAGCGTCGCTGCTTAACGAAGAGCGCCGGCCGGGACGGGCCGCTCGGAATCTTCACGCGCTGCTGCCGCTTTGGATGACGCTCGGAATTGCGCCAACGCCTCGTTCAATTGATCCGACAGCTTGACGAGCTGGCTTACCGTGGCCACTGTCCCGCGCGTTCCTTGCGATGTCTGCCGCGTAATGCTCGAAATGATCTGCATGGCGTGCGCTACTCCTTCTGTTCCGCGCACCTGCTGTTTCGACGCCAGCGAGATTTCCTGTACGAGTTCCGCCGACTGGCGCACCACGTTGGAAATGGCATCCAGCGCGCGGCCTGCCTGATCGGCAAGTTGTGCGCCGCCTTCCACTTCCTTCGTGCCTTCTTCCATGACCACGACCGCTTCGTTGGTCTCCGCCTGAATCGCCTTGATGAGTGCCGCGATATCTTTTGTCGCGCTGCGGCTGTGTTCGGCGAGCTTGCGGACTTCGTCAGCGACGACCGCAAAGCCTCGTCCTGCTTCTCCGGCGCGTGCTGCCTCGATGGCCGCGTTCAACGCCAACAGGTTCGTCTGTTCCGTTATGTCGTTAATGACGTTGATGATTTCGGAAATTTCCAGCGAACGGTCGCCGAGAGATTTGATTTTCTTGGCGGTCGCCTGCACCGAAGCGCGGATTCGCTGCATGCCCTCGAGCGTGTCGCGGACTGCTCGGTTGCCCTGTTCGGCGGCATCCAGGGCGCGGCGGGCCGCCTCGGCGCTCGCTTCGGCGTTGTTCGAAACCTGTTTCATGGAGACTGTCAGTTCTTCGACGGCGCTGGAGGTGTTGGTAATTTCCTGGTCTTGCTGCGTAGCGCCCGCTTGCATTTCGTCCGCGGCTACGAGAATGTTGTTGGAGCACGCGGTCACTTCCATGGCCGCCTTGCGGACGCGCTCGAGAACCTTGGTGAAGTTATCGAGCATGTAGTTGATGGAGTCCGTTACGTTTCCAAGCGCGTCGTTGGTCACCTTGCCGCGCTGCGCCAAATCCCCGCGGGCTACCTGATTGATGACGCTTAGCAATTCAGTAATGCTGCGCTGCAGTGCATCGTTGGCGTCCTGGTTGCTCGTGGCCTTGGAGACCTTGGTGACCGCGCGGTTCAGGTTATCCGCAATGTAGCCGAGTTCATCGTTCGAATTGACCTCTACGCGTGCGCGCGGATCCCCGGCTGCAAAGCGTTCGGAGAATTCTGCGAGAGCCCGCACCGGCCCCAGCAATGCGCCGAACCTCCACGCAAGAATTACGGCCGTCGCCAGCGCAAGCACGATGGCGAAGAGTACCGTTCCCCCGGCTGGCGAGCCGAAGTCGAACAAGGACGCATCGCCGGCCTTCTTCCCGGCGCTAAATGCGAGTCCAAGAACGATGAAGCCGACTACGCCGTTCAGCAGGACCAGCGTCCAGATTGTAGAACTCAGTCGCGATTTCATGCCATCCTCCAAATCTCTTCCGCGGAGCCCGCCCTGTCGATCAGCGTTGTCTCCACCAAACTCAAATGCTGGGCCCCGGAAAAACTTCGAGCAGCCGGCGCAAATCGATCACCAGCGCCAGGCGGTCGTCATGCCGCAACATTCCGATGCAATGCGGCACATTTTCCGGCGCTTGCTCGAGCAAATCCTCGGTGTTCACCGAATAGGTTCCGATGACTTCGTCTGCGGCTATGCCGATCCGAATGTCCTCGTGATGGTTTTCGCTTTGCAGGGAAGCGACCACCACGTGCTTGGGAAGCAATCCTTGCCGACGGCCTTCGGTAATCGCAATGTCTATCAACGGCACGATGGCGCCGCGCAAATTGAATATTCCCACCAGATATGCCGGGGCAAGTGGGAGCTTTGTCAGCAACGGCCAATCAAGCACTTCCTCGACGTCCAAAACCGGCAGGCAGAACCGCTCGCGTCCGCTGCGGAAGACGCAATACTGTGACTCCGGCGGCCGCTCTTCGATGGGCCCAAGAGCTTCGAGCAGATCGCCGGTATCGGCGTCCGCGGGAAGGGGCTCGAGATGGAAGTCTTCGCTCATCGCCTTTTCTTTTCCCTAGAAACTCATGCAAACCGCCGCACCGCGCGTAGCAGATCTTCCCGCGTGAAGGGCTTCGTGACGTATCCATCCGCGCCTTGCTGCTGGCCCCAATACTTGTCGCTCGCCGTATCTTTCGAGGTCACCAGGATCACCGGAATCATGTTGAACTCCGCGTTCCCCTTGAGGTCGCGGCAAATCTGAAAGCCGTTTCGGTCCGGCATCACCACATCGAGTAGAATCACGCAGGGCCGCTCGTTGGTAATGGTTTCCTCGACGCGCTTGGGGTCGTGCAAGGCAATCGGCCAATAGCCTTCCTTCTCCAGCAAGCCTTCGATCAGCCTGACCTCGGCGGGCGAGTCATCAACGATTAGAACTTTTTTATGCACAGCCGTGCTTTCTCCATACTTGTCCACCGAGGGGAGGTGCACGTCAGCAGCCAGCTTTTGCATTCCGCGTGCTCCTGTGTCGTTTCAGGTTAAATATCTATAAATGAGCAGGTTGCGGCGATGTCGGAGGACCTTAGCGACGGCGCGGAGTTGGCATTGTAGTCTCTTCCGTCTCAGCTTGAGATGCATTCTCAGCCTCCCGCATCTCGCTCGCAAGCGATGAGAAACGCTGCATCACCTCGTTAATTCGCAGTGCCATGCTGTGCATGGTCTTAATCTGCGCCAGCGACTGTGAGGAAAGCTGTCCGGGCTCCAGCAGCAGCAATTCGGCATTTCCCAGCATGGAGGTCAGCGCGTTGTTCACGCTGTGCTTCATGTCCAGCATGTATCGCCCGAGTGTGGCGTGGTTCTCGTTCCTGGCGGCGTTCCGCTCCGCTTGCCGTGCGGTCTGCAAAGCTTTCGCTCGGCGTAGGGATTCGCCGGCCACCAGCAAGAGTGTTTGCGCCCAATCTTCCCTAAGCGGGATATGCACCAGTCTTGGATACTTGGTCCGCAACTGCCCGAATTCCCGGGAATCTGCCGGAACGCAAAGAATGACCGCCGTTGCCGGATCCAGAGATCGCAATACGCTGGTAATTTTTCCATCGCGCACTGGCCCCACCACGACCAGGTCGTGAGTTGGTGCATCTTGTTCACGCCACGAATCGCTACTGAGGACAGTAATGTTCGGGGCCTGGCGTTCGGCCTGCCAGCAGGCCGTCAGCAGCCGCGCAAATTCCGTTTCGTCGGTGAGAATGACTACGTTGGCGTGTCGCAATGAAAACCCGCTCCCTGAAGATTCCGCCCGGCCTAGCCGGGCCAGTTCGCCATCGCTTACAGTTTTTCTGCTTCGTCCAGCGCCGAGAGCAGACGTTTCGTACTGATCCCGAGGTTTACCGCTGCTTCCGTATCCTTGGCTCGCTTGGCCACATCCACGCGCTCTTGCAATCGAGTGACTTCCACGCGTGCAATGTTCATCGCGCGGTCGAGCGACGTGGCATTGCCAGTTTCCTTGGCGGATTCCATTGCCGCGGTGACCAGCACCCGGGCGACCACGGCCCGCCGCAAATCTTCCGCGGACGGCCCGTCTTCGCTGACGAACGCCGTTACTTCCCATGACGACATCAGTACTCGTGCTCCGCTGATCTTCACAGTGGTCATCGATCTTCCCCGCGATGGCGGTGTGGCGATCAGTTGCTCCCAAATTTGCTCCATGCAGTTTTCGAAATCCAGCACCACAACGGCGTCCGCCGCCTCCGCGGCAGGTGTCCCAGGACGCTCCTTCACTTTCGCGTTGGCATTGGAAGCCGTGGATTCCGCCGCGGGCTTCTTCGCCTCCGGGAGAGGCTTTCCTGTCTCTACTGCTGTTGGTTGAGGGGCGCTCTCGCCTGATTTTACGAGTGCCTTCTCGATCGCCTGCTCTACGTCTGTTCGCAGCCCGAGTAGTTTTTCGAAGGCCTGGCTGACCGACCGTTCCGTGTACTCTTTTTGGAAGGGCTGTTTCCATTCGTCGGCCATCGCACAAATGTTTGGAAGTGGTTCGGTGGCCGACAGTCCGAAATGGTGGCAGTCGATGATGCGTGCACCTGCAGATTGCAGTTGGCCGAGTCCGGCGCGGATGGCGATCAAGTCTGCGTGCATCAGCTCGATCAACGTCCGGCGCATTAGGAAATTAAACCGAATGAAAGCCACGAGCGCCGCGGGATCGTAGAACATCCCGCCCGCCGTTTCCTTCACTTTGCGGCCCTGCTCGATGAAAGTTGTCTTGAGGATGTCCCGGAGACTTCGGAAGCCCCGTAGCGCATCGATCATTTGTTCCAGCGGCGCACACCACGCGAGCGGGTCCGGATCCACATCTCCGAGCACCGGTTGTATGACCTGCGCGACATCCGCCGGTTCGATCTGTTTGTGATAAATCTTTGCGGGCGCGCAGAGCGCAAAATACTGTACGAGCAGGAAATCGATCTTGTCTCGATCGACATTGCTTTTCGTTGTCTTGCGCAGATGACGCTGAATCAGTGCGCGCAGTCCCGCTTCGCTAGCGTTCAGCGTGGTCATCTGCAGCAGATGACGGAGTTGATGCACCATCACGCGCTGGTCCATCGAATCCAGCCACTCGTGCACTTGGCTGAAGACTTCCAGATCCGCGATCTCGGGGAGGTTCCGCTGCGCTTGCGGAAAGGGAATTTCGAATTCCAGTTGTTTCGCGAGCGCCAGATAGATCGGAAACACCGAGCGCGCTTCCTTCCATTGCACCTGCCGCGGGCTTTCCGATTTAGCTGGAGCGGACAGATTCAGCGTTGTCATCGTTTTGTTCACGGCTCTGTCACCACCCAGTCGCAGGGGCCATGCAAGAATCGGACGGCCACCGCTTTGCGTCCTTCGTGATACTGCACGCCGACGACAGTTGCCTCCGCCGGCCGTCCTTCTCCGGTTGCCTCGATCCGCACGCGATCGTCGAACTCCAGCGGCAAGGTAGAAAGAAAAATAGCGTGCTCCGGGCCGCCAAATTCCACGACGGCAGCCTCGCGAAGGCTGGTTCTGCCTCCGCGCGACGCGGTCACGTGCACTGGAATACGAACGGGTCTTGCCTGCGGAAAGAATCGCGCCAACTTCTCAGCGCAGTCTTGCTCGTTCGCTGTGAGTGCCAGGCCGTCGGATTTTCCCACGTCGCCTCTCGCCCTACCGGTCACGGTCCGCCCGCTCCCTCGTGGCGAGACACACTACTCGCCGCAAGAGACGCAGACTTCCGATCACAGAGATGCACGCTGGACGCCAAAGAGCTGGAAAGCTGCGACTGTTGCAAGTTGCAGAAATGGTGAGGCTTAAGATTTTCTCGGAGCCTTTTGTTGGCTCAGCCGTCTCACCGTGAAACGTTTTCGTCTCACTGCATGGCGGGTCCTGAATTCCCGGAGTATTTGGCTTGAGACGTCTCTGCTGCTACTGGGGCGCCGCCTGCGGGTCAACTCCACCACCTGTCGAACCTGCCTTTAACGCAATGTTGTAACGCTTCAGTTTTCGGTATAGCGTCGCGCGGCTGATTCCCAGCATCTTTCCTGCCAGGGCTTTGTCGCCATTCGCTTGTTCAAACACCCGCAGAATCGTCATTCGTTCCATGTCCGCCAACGCCGTGGTAGACAGTGTAGTGGCCTCTTGAGACGTCACCATCCCCGTGTCTGCCTGCTCGCTCCGAATGGCGGGCGGCAGATCGGCGACATCAATGATTTTCCCGTCACCCAGCGTCACCGCGCGCGCGATGCAATTCTCCAGCTCGCGGACGTTCCCTGGCCAGTCATAGTGCAGCAGGCTCTTCATCGCCGCAGCCGTGACCTGAATCTGCGAGCCCTTGGCGTAGCGATCAAGGAAATGATGAACCAGGACCGGAATGTCCGACCGGCGCTCCCTCAGGGGAGGAAGGTGCACGGTCACCACATTCAATCGAAAATACAGATCCTTTCGGAATGTTCCGGCGCGATAAGAGGCCTCCAGATCGCGATTTGTCGCCGCGATTACGCGAACATCGACGCTTATCTTCTCGTTGCTGCCCACCGGCCGCACTTCTTTTTCCTGCAACACGCGCAGTAATTTCGCCTGCATTTCCAGGGGCAGCTCCCCGATCTCGTCCAGGAAGATCGTTCCTCCATCCGCTGCCTGGAAGAGCCCGGCCTTCGATTTCGTCGCTCCCGTAAATGCGCCTCGTTCGTATCCGAAGAGCTCGCTCTCCATGAGCGTCGGCACCAGCGAGCCGCAATCGACTGCTACGAAAGGCGTTTTTGCCATGGCCCCGCGGAAGTGAATCGCACGGGCCGCTAGCTCCTTTCCCGTGCCGCTTTCGCCGGAGATCAGTACCGGCGTCCGTGTATCTTTCAGCCGGGAAATCATGCGCAGGACGTCCTGGATATTCGCGGAACTGCCAATGATGCCGTCGAGGTTTTCTTCCGTTGTAACCCGTTCGCGCAAGAATTCATTTTCCGTGACTAGACGCACCTTTTCGGCCATGCGCTGCAGCAGCAGCCGCATCTTTTCCACGCGAAAGGGCTTTTCGATGTAGTCGTACGCCCCCAGTTTCATCGCATCCACTGCGGATTCGATTGAGCCGTGCCCGGTCATGATGGCGACTTCGGTATGCGGGAGAAGCACTCTCGTCTGCTTCAGCAACTCGACCCCGGACATGTTCGGTAGTTTCAGGTCGGTGAGAAGTAGATCCGGAGTATCGGAATCCAGTCGCGCCAGCGCTGCCTCCGCGCTTTCCGCCTCAGCGCAGACATATCCCAGCGTGTTTCCGATCGTCATGCACAGGCGGCGGATGCTTTGCTCGTCATCCACCACCAGTAATCGTGTTTTCATCTCGTCGCTCATGGTTTACCGAATGTCTTTTCCACCATTGATATCAGCTGTTGTACGCGAAAAGGCTTCTCGATGCATGGTGTCCCGCTTTGCGCCAGGAACGCCTGCGTATCGCTGTTTGCCGTGTCACCGCTAATGAGGATGATGCGCGTCTTTAGTTCCGGGCAGTTCTTCTGAATCCACCCGTGCACTTCCGCCCCATTCACCGCTCCCGGCATTCGAATGTCGGAAATCACGCCGGCGTACCGTCCATTCGAAAGCCGCTGCAATCCTTCGGCTCCCGATGAAGCATTCACCACTGCGTATCCCTTGCGCTCCAGCGCCGCGCGCAGAAAGGCGATTACCGACGGCTCGTCTTCGATCAGCAGGATCGGCCCTCCCGTCCACAACGCCTTTTGCGTGTTCATCGCCCTGCTTCTTTCGCGGCGGCGGACGCCAGCGCGGCTTCCGTCGCCACTGGAATGCGCACCACAAAAGTGCTCCCCGCTCCACCTTCATTGTTCCAGCATTGAATTTCCCCGCCATGTGCCCGCACGATCCCGTAACAAATGCTCAGTCCGAGCCCCGTGCCTTTGCCCGCCTGCTTGGTCGTATAAAAAGGATCAAAAATTCGCTGCGAATCGATAATCCCCGTTCCATTGTCGCTGATCGCCACTTCGATCATCTCGGCCTGCTGCCGTGTGCGAATTCTGATGCTGCCGCGCTGCCCCGCATCCTGCACTGCGTCGTATGCATTGTTCAGAATATTCAGGAAAACTTGCTGCAATTGCTGCGAGTCGCCCAGGGCCGCCGCCAGCGTCTCTTCAAAGTCTTCCACCACCCCCACGCCATGACTGGCGAAATCATAACTTCGCAGCTTGATCGTCTGTCTCAAAACGCTATTTACCTGCACGAGTTCCCGTTGCACCGGTCTCTGCCGCGCGAAACTCAGCAAATCCTGCACGATATCCTTCGTTCGCTGCGTCTCCTGCAGGATGATCTGCAAATCTTCCCGCGCCGACCCTGGCACCTCGGGATTCTCCAGCAGCAGATCCGTGAACCCCAAAATCGCCGCAAGCGGATTATTCACTTCATGCGCCACCCCGGAAACCAGCCGCCCAATCGTGGCCATTTTTTCGCTGTGGGCCAGCTTTGCTTGCAGCAACGTCGCGTCCGTGATGTCCGTCATCACTACCACCACGCTGTTCACCGCATTCTGTTCGTCTCTCATCGGGCTAAGGCTGATCGAGAAATGCCCCATCGACCCGTCGCTCCGCCGCACACGCAGCTCCAGGTTTTCCACTTGATGCCCGTTCGCCGTCGTTTCCAGCGCCGCGTCAAAATCTTCCCGGTGCGAAGCCTCCACCCATTCCACCAGCCGGTGTCCGATCAATTCGCCTTCCTGGTAGCCAATTTCGTAGCACCGCCGGTTGGCGTAACTGATCAGCCCCGCGGTATCCAGCACCAGAATCATGCTCTGCGTCGTATTCAGGATCTTCTGGTTAAAATCGCGTTCCCGCTGCAGTTGCGATTGAAAAGTCTTCTGCTCCGTAACGTCGAGCATCAGCCCGCGAATTTGCGCGATGCGCCCCCGGGCATCGCGCACCGCTGTGATATTTTGCAGCGTGTGCAGCAGCGTTCCATCCTTGCGCCGCAGCGTTTCTTCGTAGTTGCGCAACACCCCTCTCTCCGAAAGGGCCTGCAGGAATTTTTCACGAGCTTCCGGCACGGGATACAGATGCGGACTCACGTCCGCGCGCAGCAATTCCTCCCGCGACGCGTACCCCAGCATGCGCACCATCGCGTCATTCACGTCCAGGAATCTCCCGTCCGGCGTGGCGAAAAACAATCCTTCCTGGATACTGTCAAACAGCTCGCGGTACCGCCGTTCCGCTTCCCGCCGGTCGGTAATGTCTTTCAAAACATGAATGGTGCGCGTATCGTCATCGGAGACGCCCGGAGTGCGCGAAGTCGAAACGAGAAAGATACGCTCCGCTGATGCGGCCACGTACTCTTCCTTCGATCGCTGCGTATCCCGGCAAAATGGGCAGGGAAGATCGCTTCCTGTTTCCGCGATCTGCCTCAGACTGCTCATGGCCTCGCCTACCAGGGCCACTGGCGGCACGCCAAGGTGGGACGCAAGTGAGCGGTTCGTTCGAACGATTTTCCACGCGCGGTCGTGCACCACGATGTAATCGCTGATGGCGTCGATGTCTTCCACCCATTGCCGTTTGGACCGTTCCAGTTGCGAGAATCGCCGGAAATTCTCCAGCGAGAGCGCCGCATGACTCGCCAGCGCGTGCAGCAATCGTTTCTCATCCGCACCCAGCGTCTTTCGGTTCCGGATTAGGCAGAGTGTTCCCAGCCTTTCATTGTCGCTCGCCGCGATCCGAACAAACACAATCGTTCCCGGCTCTTCAGGAAAGGGCATGCCCGCGGCAATCTCCTTGGGGATTGCTCGAGTCTCCACATCGTTCTGGCTTGCTCGCGCGCACGAAATGAGCCAGTCTGCACCCGCTTCCGTTGTAGTTCCACTGCTTCCCGGCATGGCGTGAAGTTCCGTTTCGCGTCCACGGTAGACGGCCACGCCTCCCCAGGTGGCATCCAGCATTCGCGTCGAACGCAACGCAAACTGTTCCAGAAAATCCGGCAGATCTCTCGACTGCGCCGCCTCCACGGCGAGGTCCATTAATTCCTCGGTGTGTCTTGACATCGCCAAGTGCGGCTCCGCCCTTCCGCGCTGGCGCGCGGGATGATGCGACGGTCTTGGTTTTATTCTGCGCATCGAGCAGGGGGAGGCGTCATGCGTCTCAAGTTGCGAGGCGCTGCGCACTCCAACCCTACCGGGGAGTCTCAATGTGAGTCAATCGCCGGGCAGTATCATGTAGCGAAATCGCCTATAGCGGCGGGGCTCCCTATTCTCTCTGCGTCTCAGCCTGAGACCTCAGCCTGCCGAGTCCCTGTCCGCCTGAGACAAATGGTACTCCAAAGCCCAGTCGCCATCATCTTGTAAATCTTCCATAACTTACTGTTCCTCTGTTACTTACCGGTGCTCGACCAGTTCCGATTCGATTACTCCCACACCGCTCCGCCATGGCACCCGACGTGCCTTCTCTTACGCGGGGCATATTCCAATCCAATGAGGAGTAGTGTCGATGAGAACTAGCCGGTGGAAGAAGTTGGCTGTGGCCACAACTGCGGCGCTCGTTTTTTCGGGCGCTTCTGGATTTGCACAGTCTGGTTCGACCGATGAATCCAAGCGCAAGGTCAAGACCAAGACGGCGCCTATGTATCCGGACCTCGCAAAACGAATGAACGTTACCGGCAAAGTCAAAATCGAAGTTGTCATCACGCCCGAGGGACGCGTGAAGAGCACGCGAGTCGTCGGGGGACACCCCTTGCTCGTTCAGGCTTGCCAAGATGCCGTCAAGGAATGGAAGTTTGTGCCTGCGCCGGAAGAGACCACTCAAGTTGTTGAATTTGAGTTTCATGCCAATTAGGGGAAACAGTCGAGGAACGGTTGTTCCGGCAGATGCAGCCATTTCCAAGCTGCCCTGCTGAGGTGAGCGGAGGCATTTTGCAATGACCATCGGAAAAAAGCTTTATGCGGGTTTCGGCCTGATCCTGGCCATCCTCTCGGTGTTGTTCGTCGTGAATATCATCGCTGGATTCAAGGAAAGATCGGCGCGCGCCGACGCCAGTGTTGCATTCGATAGCAAGAGCACCGTCGAATTCGTGCGCTACCAGATCATGTTGAATCGCCTCAACATGAATAATTTCCTCCTCAGCGGCGATCCCCGCGACGAAGAGAAAGTGACCAAGGGTTTGCTGGACATCAGCGACCAGATTAAACGCGGAGAATCGCAAGCTTCCAGCGAAGCCGTTCGCACCGCCCTCATCCAGGTTGAGAGTACGGAATCCAGCTGGGCCGACAACTTCGCAAAGCCGCTGCTCGCCAAGCGCCATCAAGTCGATTCCGGAGATGCTACCGTCTCCGACCTGCAGATTTTTTACTTGCAAAAGGATCCTTCATCCTGGCTCACGAAATCCTCGATGGTTCTCGATCAGAGCAATGCGGATATCAGCAAGTTCCTCGAAGAAACCACCAAGTCCGCCGGCCGCATGAGCACCTTCAGCACCTGGGTTACCACTGGCGGAACCCTTCTGGCTCTCCTCGCCGGCAGTTTCATCGCTCTGTATACCGCCAGGTCCATCACGGAACCTTTGACTCATCTCATCACCGTCGCGCGCGAAATAGGCGACTCTGGCGACCTCGATCAGAACATTGATATTCACCGCAACGACGAAATCGGTGCCCTTGCCACTACCTTCAACAACATGGTTGCCTATCTGAAGGAAATGGCCAGCGTCTCCATGGCCGTCGCCGAGGGCGACCTGACCGTGGAAGTTGTGCCGCGCTCCAAGCGCGACACCCTCGGCAATGCCTTCCTTCGCATGTCCCATGGTTTACAGGAACTCGTTCGCACCACGCGCGAGTCCGCCGGCCAGGTTTCGGCTGGTTCCACTCAAGTTGCTGGCGCCGCTGATGAGTCCGCCAAGGTCAGCGTCCAGGCTTCTTCCGCAATTGAAGAAGTCACCAGCACCATGCACGAGATGAGCATCAACGTGCAGAACGTCGTGAAGAACACGCAAGTTCAGGCTTCCAGCGTCGCGGAAACCTCCGCCTCCATCGACCAAATGGT